>Ga0265342_10000091_pt1 | contig 99171 bp, 72 predicted proteins | sample 4CB327metaG_FD_203125 | JGI IMG/M metagenome (GOLD analysis project Ga0265342, IMG submission 203125) | Rhizosphere microbial communities from Carex aquatilis grown in University of Washington, Seatle, WA, United States - 4-CB3-27 metaG | ecosystem: Host-associated > Plants > Roots >...
TCAGGTCAGAGGGAAAACCTTGCGAGAAGCAAAGTACGAACGACACTCCCTGCCGGGCCTACGGAAAGGGGCCGGCGTGCGCCGCGACTCGCAAGGCCTGCCCTCTCCCTAACCCTCCCCCGCAGACGGGGCAGGGGACCGGATCTGCGTCCTGGCGCCTGTCTTTCAGCTAGAGGCCGCGGTAGATCTGCTCGTAGCTCTCGCGCATGTGGGCCTCGGTGAATCGCCGCGCGACGGCCGCGCGTGCGCGTTCTCCCCGGCGCGCCAGCTCGCCGCGGCCGAGCGAGATTGCCGATCGCATCGTCGCGGCCAGTGCATCAATCGACATGTCGGGCGCGAGCCAGCCGGTCTCGCCCTCGGTGACGATCTCCGGCACGCCGCCGACCGGCACCGCAACCACCGGACGTCCCAGCGCCATGGCTTCGAGCAAGCCGACGGGCAGCCCCTCGGTGCGGGAGCTGCAGAGCACGGCATCCACCTCGGCGAGGATCGTCTCGGGATCGCTGCGATAACCCCAGAAACGCACGCGATCGCCCATACCCAGCGCCGCCACCTGCTTCTCGAGCGCGGGCCGGCACGGGCCGTCCCCGACGATGTCCAGCCGCGGCCCGTCGACTTTCGCCAGCGCGGCTATCGCCCGATCGATCGCCTTGCGGGGCTCGAGCCGCGCGACCATCCCCAGACGCATCGGTCCCTCGTGTGTGGTCAATGATCGCGCCGGTGCGTGGGCCAGCGCGCTGGAGACGCCGTTGCGAATGACGCTCACGCGCGCGGCGACACCCGGTACGCACGCGCAGATCTGCCGGCGCAAGAAGTCGCTGACCGCGACGACCGCGGTCGCGCGTCGCAACGACCAGTGCGAGAACGGGCGGCAGAGCCAGTGGTCGTAAACGCGCGTCGAGTGCTCGGTGCGGATCACCGCCACACCAGCGCGCCGCGCGGACCGCGTGCCCAGCACGTGCGACGCGAACGTATGCAGCTGCGCCGCGCGTGCGCCGCTGTCGCGCAGCAGCTGCGCCAGCCAACGCACGTCGCGCCCGCCGGTCGCGCCGCGCAGAATATCGCGCCCGATCGTGCCGCCCGCCGATCCCGGCGGCGTCACGACGTCGACGCTGGCGTCGGTGAAGAACGCGCGCACCGCGGGTGCGTCGGTCCAGAGCGCGATCAGGTGGCGGCGCGCGCCGCTGCCTTCGCTCGCCGGCCGGCGCGCCAGGCTCAACACCATGCGCTCGGCGCCGCCCACCTCACCGGCGACGACGACGTGAACGATCGGTCCGGTGGCCGCGCGGGCGGTCATGCGCGGCGCCTCCAGAGATCGGCCGCGCGCAATCGATGACCGAGCCGGACCCAGAACAACCACGCGACGACGACGTTCACCGCCGAGGTCGCGAGCGCGATCCCTTCCAGGCCCAACCAGTGCGCAAGCACGATGTTCAGAACCAGATTGGCCGCCGCATTGAGCGTGCCCATGCCGATGAGGATGCGGCTGTTCCCCAGCGAGACGTGCGCGCGCGCGAGCACCAGGACGATTCCGAACGGAACCAGCCCGACCAGGTGATAGGGGAGCAGATGTGCGATGCGCGCCAGCGCGGCCGCATCCATGGCGCCGCGTCCGTAGACCAGCGTCACGAGCGGGGTGCGCAGAAGGCCCAGCGCCAGCGCGACCGCACCGAAGACCAGCGTCACGCCGAGCACCGACCGCACCACCGTCCGGCGCAGCTCGAAGCGCCGGCCGTCGGCGCCAGCCGCGGCCAGGTGGCTCAGCAGCACCGACAGGAATGTCGAGCTCAGCAGGGAAGCCGGGAACGACGACAGGTCACCCGACAATCGCAGCATGGTGCCGCCGCCCAGGATTCCCAGCGCGCGCGCCATCATCTGGTCGCAGAGCGGGTTGACGCGCACCACAGCAGAGCCGCCGATCTCCGATGAGACCAGCCGCACGAAGCGCTTGAGCGCGCCCGACCGCGCCAGCGTGAGCTGGATCGGCAACCCCGAGCGGCGAAGCGCGATCAGCAGACCGACCGTCGCCACCAGCTCGCCACCCGCGAGCGCGAACGGAATGGGACCGAGGCCATGGCCGCGCGCGAGCGCCGCGATAGCCAGAGTGACACCGACGCCGCCGGCGCCGGCCAGCGCATCGGGCAGGAATCGAAAGCGCGCCGCGAGCAGCGCGGCGGCCAGCGAGTGCAGGGCCAGGAACGGAAGGTAGATGGAGAACCCGACGGCCATGGGCACGACCAGCGCCGCCGCGCTGCCGGTGACGTGCGCGCGGAACCACAGCCAGACCCCGGTTCCGATGAGCAGCGCCAACCCCGATGCGATGAGCGTCGTGTAGGCGACGAGCGCGCCGGCCAGCCGCGGTAGCTGGGCCGGATCTCGCCGCTGCACGTCGACGACGATCGGGACCAGCGCCGAGTCCTGGAACGACGCGAACACCAGCGAGCCGGCCAGTGTGAAGAGCGCGGCGAACAGGTTGTAGAGATCGGTCTCGGCCGATCGCCCGAACCAGGTCGCCATCAACAACGGCAGCAGCGCGGTCAGCCCGCGGTAGAGCACCTGCCAGGGCGCGATGCGCCCCACGGTGGACATCAGCGAGGCCGAGCGACTCACGACAGCAGCTCCGGCAGATCCGCGAGACCCACCGAGCGCGCGCCCGCACCGTGCGCGAACTGAAGCAGATCGGCCAGGCGGCGCAGGATCGCCTGCGCCTGAGATTCGGTGGCGGAATAGGGGCTCGCGCCGGCAACGACCTCGACGTTGTGGAACATGACGTTCCAGATCGGCGGCGCGGCTCGTCCGGTGCCGATGCGCGCCGGCGCTGCCCCTTCTGCTTCCTTCCAGACGTCGCGCGCCAGATCGATCAGGGCTCGCGCCGATCCCCAGGTCGGTCTCAGCCAGCGTGGTCGCAAGTGGCGCGCAAGGAAGCGACGCATGATTGGTAAACCAGGTGCAAACCGCGGGCGAATCGTCAGTGGAATTTCCCACATCGGCGCATTGCCGGTTGCTGCGGGAGTGTGGGGATCGGGGTGGTAAGGATTGAACGGTGCGTGTCGAAAATCTGGCGCTCCTGGTCCCGCACCGCTCCAATCGACGAGCGGCGTGACGCTGGAATCGACCGTATAGCCGAGATCGGAGAGGATCCCGAGCGACGCGCCGCCGATGCCGAAGCGCCCGGCGCGAAAAGATCGCGGCCGTGTTCCGAACGTGTGAACGTAGAGCGACGTCAGTGCTTCGAGTTTGGCGCGTTCGATGGCGGGCGCAAGCGCCGCTTGAAACGTCGAGCTCTCGGCATCTTCATCCAGGTTCGGTCCCACGTACTCCGCATGCAGGTGGGTGCCGAGCTCGGCGTCGCGCGCGAGCGGCGCGATACACGCCGCGGCCGCGTCATCGCGCATGACCTCCGGTGACAACAGATACGTCGGCTTGACACCGTACTGACGAAATAGCGGTGCGAGGCGGGCGCCAATCCCTTCGTGAATCCCGCGAAACGCCGCCGGCCGCTGCACGCGCCAATGCGGGCCCTTGTCGCGCTCGCAATCGATGGTCACGCACAGGATCGGCCGGTCCTGAGCGGCGTCGCTGGAGATCGTCGTTGCTCGGGAGGCGTTCATGCCGGCGCAGCCGCCTCGTGGATCAGGCGCTCGATGCGGGCTCCGTGATTGCGCCCGTCGAAATCCCGGAGGACGCGCACCCGCGCCGCGGCCGCCTGCTGGCGGCGCCGCTCCGGCTCGCGAAAGAGGCGCAGCATCGCGGCTGCCAATCCCTCGATGTCGGGCGGCACGCCCGGCACCAGCGCGCCTTCGACACCGTCGTCGAGCATCTCCCCGATGCCGCCCACGTCGAACGCGACGATCGGCTTGGCGAGCGCCATCCCTTCGATCACCGCGCGGGGCAGCGGATCCGGATAAACGCTCGGAACTACAACGACGTCCGCATCGCCGATGTAGGGGCGCACATCGGAGCGAAACCCGAGGAAACGGACCCGATCGCCGATGCCCAGCTGCTCGGCCAGGGCGACGCAAGCGGCGCGATGATCGTCGGCGAAGTCGGGCGGGGTATCGCCGATGATCGCAAAGCCGCAACGCCGCCTCTCTTCCATGCTGAGGTCATTCAGCATGAAGCGTGCCGCGCGGATCATCTCGTCATAGCCCTTGCGCCGCAGGATCCGGCCCGCGCTCGCGAAGATCACAGTGTCAGCACCCCATCCGAGCTCTTCGCGAAGGCGCGGCGCGGTCGCGCCCGGCGCGAATGCTCCCAGATCCAGCGCATTGGGAACGACCTCCACCTTGCCTTCGATGCCGGGAAAGAGCGCGGCGCTGGGGCGCGAGACGCAGACGATGCGCCGTACGGTCGCGCTTCGCGCCAGACGACGGTGCAGGGCTGCGGCTATGCGCGGCACGCCGGTATAGCGCACGTGCCAGAGCACGGGCACGCCCGCGCGCGCCGCCGCACCGGCTGCCAGGAAGTTGGCCGCGGTGCCGTTCCCATACACCAGGTCGTAGCCGCGCGCGCGCGCCGCAAGTCGGTGCACGAGGCGCGCACCCTTGAGCGCGTTGCCGGCGGCACGCAACGCGCGCGTCGCGAGTGGCGCTTCGTGATCGGCGCGCTCCATCGGGCGTGACAGCGGCGCAACGATGTTTTCGATCCAATCATCTTCGAACACGATGTCGTCGGCTGCGCCATCGGAGCGCAACAAATCGGCAACGGGGCCGGGTCGGGGCAGCAACACCGTCCGGTGCACGCGCTGCTTGTCGAGGTGTCGTAGCAGCACGTGCAGGCTGCGTCCCGGACCACCGTCTCGGTAGGTGTCGTTGATGAACAGGACACGGAGAGTTTTTGCGTTTGTCATGTCGACGGCATCGAACATGCAAATTCGGTGTACATGACCTCGCGCGCTGAAATGCTCGTCACGAAGATGTGACCAACGTCAGCTCGCCAATTTGGTCAAGCTCCCCGGAGAATTGCCAATGTCCAATCCCGACCAATTGAATCGCCAAAGCATCAGTGAAAGCCAAGGCCGCGAGAACGTGCGAATCGATCTGCACGTTCATTCGCGCTTCTCCAGCCGTCCCTACAGCTGGTTCCTGCGCTCGGCGCACTCGGCGGAGTGCTACACGGATCCGGCGACGGTCTACAAGACGGCGAAACTCCGGGGAATGAACCTGGTGACGCTGTCGGATCACGACACGATCGACGGCGCTCTCGAGCTCGCGGCCATGGGGCCTGACACCTTCATCAGTGAAGAGGTCTCGGCGCGCTTCCCCGAGGACGGCTGCATCGTGCACACGATTGCGCTCGACATCACCGAGGAGCAGCACCGCGAGATCCAGCGGCTCCGCGTCAATGTGTATGAACTTGTGTCCTATCTTCACCACCAGGGTGTCGAATTCTTCCTCTGCCACCCGCTCTCCGAGGTGAACCGGCGCTTGCAGACGTCGCACCTGGAGCGCTGCTTGCTGATGTTTCGCAATCTGGAGATCCGCAACGGCACGCGCGACGCGGTCCACGAAGAATGTCTGCGCCAGATCCTGAGCGGCCTCACTCCGGCGGTCATCGCGCGCTACGCGCAGAAGCACCCGGGCACACCGGTGCTGAACCCGGAGGGGCGCTACGGACTGGTGGGGGGCAGCGACGATCATGCCGGGCTGTCGATCGCGCGTGCTTCGACGACGTTCACCGGCGAGCGCTCCGGCCGGGGCGTCACCGCGGCGCTGCGCGAGCGCCGGACTGCCGCCGGCGGTTCACCCGGTACGGCAATCGTGCTCGAGCACAACGTGTATGGCGTGCTCGGCGGCTACTTCGCGCACTCGGGCGAGCTCGGCGAGGCCAAGCCCGATGGCTCGCCCTCGTCGCTGAACGCGACGCTCGAATACTACGGCGCACGTCTGGCGGAGGCGCAGGAGCGCGAAGAGAAGGACGAGGCTGACTGGGAGGCGGCGGAGCGGCACGAACACACGCACGCGCGCAAAGCGGCGGGGTTCGGGGCGCCGGAGCCCGCCAACGACGTGACGCCCCCCGAAATGCCGCCCCAAAGTGCGCTCGCGAGCCTGCCCGCGCGCGGACACACCGACCAGACTCAGGCGCACCTGTCGCGGCTGCTCGAGTCGGTGCTGGTGACGACCGGGCGCGACGCGTTCGGGCCGTTCATCCAGGCGCTGAGCACGATGCGGCCGATCGAGCTTGCCGACAGCTTGCCGGCACTGGTGAAGAACATCGTGGCGGCGATGCCGGCGCTGCTCGGCGCGCGCTGGCATGCGCACGACATCCTCTCGGCGCGACGCTATGGCGCCGGCCTGGGTCTCGAGACGCGGGCGCTGGCGTCACCGCGCGTGGCGGTGCTCACCGACACCGTCGACGACGTCAATGGCGTCGCGCTCGGCTTGCGGCGCCTGCGTGAGGCGGCGAGAGCGGGTGGGCATGACCTGCGCCTGGTGTCGTGGGGCGAGGGCGACCACCTATCGATCGACGAAGACGGCACGGTGCGCGTGCCCGCGCTCGCGCGGCATCGGCTGGCCGACTACCCCGAGATGGAGTTCGGGCTGCCGCATCTGCCGAGCTTGCTCAACTACCTGATCGCAAATCGCATCGACCTGGTCCAGTGCTCGACGCCAGGCCCGGTCGGCATCATGGGGTTGTTCGCGGCGCGTCTCGCCGGGATTCCGGTCGTGGGTCAGTACCACACCGACTTGCCGGAGTACTGCACGCGCATCACCGGTGATCCGATGACCGGTGCGATCGTGAGCAAGGGAGTCGGCTGGTTCTACGGCGCGATGGATCGCGTCTTCGTGCCCTCGCAAGCGGTTGCCGCGCGCGTCGCCGAGCTCGGCGTCGCCGCCGACAAGATCGCGCGCATGCCGCGCGGGATCGACCTCGAGCTCTTTCGCGCGACCCGCCGCGATCCGCACGCGTTCGCTCCCTTCGGCCTCAACGGGGAGCCCAAGGTGCTCTACGTCGGGCGCCTCTCGCGCGAGAAGAGCCTCGACGCGCTCATCGATGCGTTCAAGCTGGCGTCGCCATCGGTCCCGGAAGCCCGGCTGGTGATCGTCGGCACCGGACCCTACGCGGGGCCACTGGCGGCGCGCGCCGCGAGTGAGCGCGTCCTGTTCCTGGGCACGCGCACCGGCGACGAGCTGGCGACGCTGATGGCGTCGAGCGACGTGTTCGTGTCGCCGAGCGAGACCGAGACGTTCGGCAACACCGTCGTCGAGGCGCAGGCGTCGGGGCTCCCGGTGGTCGTCGCCAACCGCGGCGCCGCGCGCGAAAACATGCTCGACGAGATCACCGGCCTGGTGGTCGACACGCGCGAGCCGCAGGAGCTGGCCGAGGCGATCTCACGGTTGCTCGGCGATCGGCGCCAGCGCGCGCGCATGGCAGCGGCGGCGAGCGCGTTCGCGCGACGCTACGGGATGGCCGCGGCGGCGGACGGGACCTTCAGCGAGTACCGGCGCTTCCTCGCTGAGCGCGCACAGGCCGGGACGGAGCCACCGACTGCGCCGCCGGGACCGATGCCGGCGCACGACCCGGCCGGCGCGGCCGCGCTCGGAGCTATCCATGGGGCGGCCGGTGGCATGGGCCGTTCGGCGGCGCCATCCCGCAATGGCGCGGGAGGGGTGTCGTGAGGCTCGTCGACATCACCAGCTTCTTTCCGACGTCGTGCGGAGGGATCAAGCGCTACTACCGCGAGAAGGCGCGCGTGCTGCCGCCGCGCGGGATCGACTGCCACTTCGTGGCGCCGGGCGCGGCGCTCGAAGAGCAAGAGCTCGGTGGCGGCACGCTGCACCTGCTGCCGGGGCCGCGCGTGCCGTTCAGCCCGGAGTACCGGCTGTTTCGCCCGGGCGGCGGCGATCTGCGGCGGTTGCTGCAACGGCTGGCGCCCGACATCGTCGAGATTGGCAGTCACTACTTCCTGCCCGACATGGTGCAGCGCGCGCTGGGGTCGCAGCGCCCGGCGCTGGTCGGCTTCTTTCACACCGACTTCCCGCGCCAGCTGGTCGAGCCGCTGGCGAAGCGCTATCTGCCATGGGGGATGGACCAGACGGCGGTCGAGATGGCGTGGTCGTTTGCGCGCCGTCAGTTCGCGCGCTACGACGCAAGCCTGGTGGCGTCGCGTGAGATCTCAGAATGGCTGCGCGGTCTCGGTTTTCCCGGCGTTCGCTGGGTCGGGCTGGGCGTCGACGTCGACGTGTTTCACCCGATCGAGAGAGCGCCACGCGATGTGGACGCACCTCCGACCGTTTCGTACGTAGGCCGGCTTTCGCCGGAAAAGGAGCTCGCCCTCTTGACCGATATCTGGGACGACGTGCACGCGCGCACCGGCGCGCGGCTGCGGCTCATCGGCGCGGGCCCGTCGCGCGCGAGCTTCGAGCGCTTCGCGGAATCCCGTCCCAGCGTGTCCGTCGAGCCGTACCTGGATCGGCCCGATGACGTCGCTACCGTGCTGGCGACGAGTGACGTTGTCGTGCTGACCAGCGGGACCGAGACGTTCTCGCTCGCCACCGCCGAGGCGCTGGCGTGCGGCACGCCGGTCGTCGGCCCGGCGCGCGGCGCTGTCGGCGAGCTGGTCGTCGAATCGGGCGGCGGCCTGGCGTTCACCGCCGGCTCGTCGCCGGCGCTGGGCCATGCCTTACGCACGTTGCTGGCGCTGGAGCCGGAAGCGCGACGCGCGGTCGGCAAGAGCGGGCGCGCCCACATCCTCAAGCACTTCACCTGGGATCGCGTCGGCGCTCGGCTGGCCGACGCTTACGGGGCGGTGCTGGAGACGCGAGGGCGGCCGAACCCGTGGGCAGCGCCGCCGGAGGCAACCGATGGCGCGGCAGACGACTCCGTCGAGCCGCAACGGCAGGCCTCCTGAACGCCGGCGCACCAACATGCCCACGAACGATGGACATCGTGCGGGGCGCCCAACGGTCGCACAACGATACCCTTGGCCGATCCTCGTCGCAGGAGCGGTGCTCGGGATCGTCGCCGTGGCGCTCGCGCTTCGACTGAAGCTCCGCACCTCTTTCGCGGAGCTCCTGCCCAGCGGCGATCCGGCGGTGCAGGCGCTCAAACGAACGGAAGGGCGCGTCGGCGATCTCAACCTCCTCACGGTGGGCATCCGCTCGCCGGATCGCGCAGCCAACCTCGCCTACGCCAAGATCCTCACCGAGGCGCTGCGCACGTTGCCGAAGTCGCGCGTCGGGCTGGTCGCCTACAACATGCTCGATCTGCGGAAGTTCTTTCACGACCACCGCTGGCTCTACGCCTCGGAGGCGGACCTCGAGGCCGCGCGAGATCGCCTGCGTACCGAGATCACGCGGCGCAAAAACCCGCTGTTCGTGTCACTCGACGATGGGAACGACAGCGCGGACGACACCGAGCTGCGCAGCAAGCTGGAGCACAACCCGCTGGCCCAACGCTTTCCGGACGGCTACTTCGTGAACGGCGACGTGGCCTGGGTGCTGGTGTTGCCCACCGGCGGCCTCTTCGACGAGAACGCGGGCGAGGCGCTGGTAAGCGCCGTCAAAGACTTCGTCGCCGCGCATCCGCCGCGCGAGTTTCAGCCCGCGATGCGCGTCGACACCCTGGGCCCGGTCGTCGTCGGGCTCGAGAACCGGCACGCGATCGAGCAGGACATCAAGGGCGTCACCATCTTTTGCACGATCGTCATCGCGCTCTCGATCATCTTCTACTTCCGCGGCTTCGGCGCCATCGTGCTGGTGGTCTTTCCGGCGGCGTGGGGCACCGCGGTCGCGTTCGCGTGTGGGGACGTGGTGTTCGGGTACCTCAACTCGTCGACGGCGTTCCTGGGCACGATCATCCTCGGGAACGGCATCAACCACGCGATAATCTTGCTGTCGCGCTATCGGGAGTACCGCGCGCGCGCCGAGAGCGGCGCTTGGAGTGAGGCCGCCCGTCGCGATGACGCGCTCCTGGCCGCGATCACGACCACCGCGCGTCCGACGCTGACGGCGGCGCTGGCGGCGTCGGCGTCCTACCTGGCGCTCGGAACCACCAGCTTTCGTGGGTTCTCGCAGTTCGGGGTGATGGCCGCGGTGGGCAGCCTCGCCTGCTGGCTAGCGACCTTCACGCTGCTGCCGGCGTGGCTGACGGTCTGGAAAGCGGCGCGGCGCCACACGGCGACTTCGGTTCCGCTCTCGCTGCGGCTGGTCGCGCGCGCGATCGCCGCCCGCCCGCGGACGCTGCTCATCGCGAGCGCGGCCTTCACCGTCGCCGCGCTGTTCGGCTTTCAACACTTCGCGCGCGCGCCGTTCGAGTACGACTTTCGCAAGCTGCGCGCCGACATCGCGCGCGACCCCGAGCGCAAACAGATGGACGACAACCTGAACCAGATGCTCGGGCGCTGGCACAGCCCGACGGTCGTGCTCGCGGATCGGATCGGGCAGGTCGAGGACATCCGCGACGCCATCCGCGCGCGCGACGCCGGCCCGCGCCACCTGATCGGCAACATCCTGACGATCTACGACGTGTTGCCCGGCGACCCGGCCGTGCAGCAGCGCAAGCTGAAGCTGCTCGATGAGATTCGCAAGCTCGCGCACGATCCGTCGACCGAGTTGCTGTCGCCCGAGCAGCGCGACGACCTGGCACGCCTGACGCCACCCGACGATCTGCGGGCGCTGGCGCCGCAGGATCTGCCGCCACTGGCGCGCCGGCCCTTTACCGAAAACGACGGCACCGTTGGCCGACTGGTGCTGGTCTATCACGCCGAGAAGAACGTCTCGATGTGGGACGGACACGACCTGCTAGCGATCGCAGGCGTGCTCGAGCGCCTGCCCCTGCCCGACGGCAGTACCATCGAGACGTCGGGCACGCCGATGGTCTTCGGCGCGATGTTGCGCTCGGTGCTGCACGACGGGCCGCGGGCGACGCTGATCTCGCTGTTGCTGGTCGCGTCGCTGATCGCGGTGCTGGTTCGTCCCGCGCGCGCGGCGGCGATCGCGATCGCGACCCTGTGCCTGGGCGTGCTCTGGATGGTGGGCGCGGCGGGTCTGGCGCGCGTGCACGTGACGTTCCTCAACTTCCTGGCGCTGCCGATCACCTTTGGTGTGGGCGGCGAGTACGCCATCAATGTCGTCGCACGCTGGCGGCGCGAGGGCTCTGCGGTGCGGGCGGTGGAGTCGGTCGGGGGCGCGGTCCTGCTCTGCTCGTGGACCACCATCGTCGGCTACGGCTCGCTGCTCGCGGCCCATAGCCAGGCGTTGCGCGGCTTTGGCGCGATGGCGGTTCTCGGCGAGATCGCGTGCCTGCTGGCCGCCGTGGTGGCGATGCCCGTCTGCCTGTCGCTGTTCGTGAGGTCGGAACGGCCGTGAGGTGTTTGCTCGCGCGCGCTCTCGGAGTGGGCGACGGCGCGCGCGCGGCGATTCGCATCGGATTTCTAGTCCTGTCGCTGGCGGCGATCGCCTGGGATCTGCCTTCGTCCTTCAGCTGGGAAAACGACGGTGTCGCGCCGCGCGACATCTTCGCGGGTATCGCCGAGAACCTGCATCCGGGGTCGGCGTTCCGCTATCCGCTGTTGCATCCGCTGTTGCTGGGCGTTCTCTGCCTGCCGGTGCTCCTGCCGGCGGTGTTGCGCGCGCCGTCTTTCCACCTCGCCGATCTCCAGCCGGCGATCCTGGCGATGCCGGTCATGACCGCGTGCGCGCTGATCGGCCGCGTCGTCGCGATCGCCGCCGCGGTGGTGGCACTGGCGGCGCTGGGTCGGATCACAGCGCGGGCCGCGGGGCGGCGCGCGAGCCTGTGGGCCGAGGGGTTCGCCGCCGCCAACTTCAGCTTCGCCTATTACGGCCGCGCCACCAACCTCGACGGGCCGGCCTTGATGTGGACCGCGCTGTCGGTGGAGCGCCTGCTGCGCGCCGGCGAGGGCGGCGACGCACGCGAGCTCACGGCGGGCGCGGTCTTCGCGGCGCTGGCGGTCGCGACCAAGGATCAATCCTACGCGACGTTCGTGTTCATCCTGCCGCTGGTCTCGCTCGGGTTCGCGCGCGGGCGTGAAGCGCGCGGCGGTCCGTGGTCGCTGGCGCTCGCGCGCGCCGGGGCGCTGGCGGCGCTTGTCTACGCTGCGGCGAGCGGCGCGCTGCTCAACCCGACCGGGTTCGTCACACGCCTGCGCACGCTGGGCGGGCCAGCGAGCGGAGACTATCGGTCATACACGCGCGACTTTGCCGGCGTCCTGGCCAACCTGCGCGATCTCGCCGGCAGCGGCGCGCGGTTGTGGTGGCCGTGGCCGGTCGTGGCGGTCGCCTGGATGGGCGTCGCGCTGGCCATCGCGCGCGCGATGGTGCGCCGCGATGGGCCCGAGCCGCGACGCCCGTCGATCGGCTTGCTCGGTCCGCTCGCAGCCGGCGCCGGTTGCCTGGCCGCCTTCACGCTGTTGGTCGGCCGCGCCGAGCACCGCTTCGTGTTGCCCCTGGGCTTCTGGTTGTCGGCGTATGTCGGTGTCGCGCTGGAAGCGGCAGGCGTGCAGGCCGCCGAGCACTCCCCACGTTGTCGCGCCGCCGTCGCCGGAGCGGGGGTGCTGCTGCTGGCCTCGAGCGTCGTGGCGCCCGTCGAGCTCTGCGCCACGCAATGGACCGACGGCCGGCGCGCTGTCGAGCGCTGGCTCGAGGCGCGCACGCCCAGGACCACCGTCGAGACCTACGGCCCGCTGGTCTATCAACCGCGCTTCGCGGATGCGGCCGCGCGGGGCGTGCGCATCACGCGCGTCGGTCCCGCGCCGGTGGCCGGTCGCAATCCGCAGGCTGGCATGGACGAGCAACAAGGCCGCATCGCCGATGTCGGGTCACGTTCGCCTGACGTCGTGCTGCTGACAGAGGGATTCGCGAGCGCCTTTCTCGACGAGCCTCGCAGCGGCGGACACGCGACTCCGGAGGTGGCGCGCCGCGAGCGTGCGGACGCCGCGACGACCGCGGTGGTGCGTGCCGCGGTCGCGGGCACCTTGCCGGGCTATCACCTCTGCTTCGTGGCAGGGCCGCACGTACCGTCTCCATTCGTGGCGCAGCAGATCCACCTCAGCGTCGGCCAACGGACTTGGGTGCTCGCGCGCAGCGATGGTCTCGCTGCCGACTGCGGCGCCGCCAATTGAAAACAGCCCGGTCCCGGTGGCCATTGTCATTTGAACGACTATCCATCCACAGGGACCGGGCTGGAGAGTGATTCAACCTATGCGTCGCCGGGCGCGGTTCCGTGGCAACGGATCGGTAAAGAAATCGTGTCGCGATCTCCGACAGGGCTGAAATGCCTCCGTTCCTAGCGTCCTGGCGTTTGTTTCAGTAACCAGCCGATCGCGCGTTCCTCGGCCCAGTAGATCGGCCGCCACGGCCAGGGGCCGGCGACGAAGCCGGTGTGGCCGCCCCAATCGGTGATCTCGAAGGTCACGTCCGGCGACGCGACGGCGCGGGCGCGGGCGAGCGCGTCGGCAGGAAAGAACGGATCGTCGGTGCTGCTGATGCACAGCGTGGGCACCGCGATGTGCGGTAGGTGCACGAGCGTGTTCGCGCCCTCGTAGTAGCTCTCGATGCTCGTGAAGCCGTGCAGCGGGGCGGTGACGTAGGTGTCGAACTCGCCGAGCGTACGCAGCGACCGGATGCGCTCGGCATCCAGATGCGCGGTCTCGCGGGGAAAGCGGATCAATACGTCCACGGCCTTGGCGCGCAGACGATTCATGAAGCGCGCGCCATAGAAGCGGCCGACGCCCTGACCGAGAAACCGCGCCGACGCTGCCAGGTCGTAGGGCACCGAGATCGTCGCCGCTGCGCGCACGGCGCTGCGGGGACCGGTCTCGCCCAGCCATTTGAGCAACACGTTTCCGCCGAGCGAGAAGCCGATAGCGTAGAGCGGCGTCTCCGGCTCGCGCGCCGCCAGCGTGCGCACCACGAGGCCGAGGTCGTCGATCTCCCCCGCGTGGTAGAGGCGGGCGCGGCGGTTGCGCAACCGCCGGCGAATGCGTGCCGGGTCGCGCGCGCAGCTGCGAAAGTTGAGCACGGTGCCGCGCCACCCGGCGCGCGCCACCAGCTGGGCCAGCCCCTGCGTGTGCAGTGAGTAGGCACTGCCCTCGAGGCCGTGCAGCAGCAGCACGCGCGGTGTTCCGGGCGGACCCGCGAGGTGATCGAGCACGAGGTCGTCGTCGTCGTCGGTGACCAGAACCTCACGGCTGAATCCGACCACGTGGCGCGAGCGGGCGATACGAGCCCAGACTGTCTGTAAGTGGGCGCCGGGGAGCCACCACGCCCCCGGCAGGCGTCCATCTTCGGTCTGCACGGCGTTCATTTAGGCACGTGGTGCGGCGACGCTCCGGTCACGAGCACGCGACGATTTCGAAAACTCGACGAGCGCGATGCGACCGGCGCACGCACAACCTTTATTGTGGACCTGCCGCATCCATGAAGACGGTCACCGAGAGCGCGCGCGAAGTCCCGGTCGTTGCCGAGGTCGACGTGCTGGTCGTGGGGAGCGGCCCCGGCGGTCTGTCGGCGGCGCTGGCCGCCGCGCGGGCGGGCGCGAACACGATGCTGGTCGAACGGTTCGGTTGCCTGGGGGGCAACATCACCGTGGTCGGCGTCGAGAGCATCGCCTGGTACCGGCGGGAGAAGACCGTTGATTGCGAGGGCATCGGTATCGAGCTCGAGCAACGCGCGAAGCAGATGGGCGCGACCAACCCCGAGCCGCAATCGAAGAGCGAAGCGATCAACGCCGACATGTTCAAGTACGTCGCCGACGAGCTGGTCGCGGAGTCGGGCGTGACCCCGTTGCTGCATGCGGTGGCGATCGATGTGGTACGGGAGGGCGATGCGCTGCGCGGGGTGATCGTGCACAGCAAGTCGGGGCGCGGCGCGATCCTGGCCAAGCGGACCATCGATGCCTCCGGCGACGCCGATCTCGCCCATTTCTCCGGCGCGCCTTACCGAATGACACCGAAGGAGCAGATGTTGCCGGTGACGGTGAATTTCTCGGTGACTGGCGTCGATCGAAAACGCTTCCTCGAGTACGTCGCGCAGAATCCCACCACGTACAAGGACTGGGGCCTCGCCTGGGACACGCAAAAGGGCGGGAAGGAAGACAGCCTGTGGAGCCCGTACCTCGAGAAGCCGTTCGAACGCGCGCGCGCCGAAGGGGTGATACCGCCGGGGCTGAAGAGCATCGGCGGCACCTGGAGCACGATCACCGACGCGGGTGAGGCGACCTACCTCAACATGATTCACCTCACCAACTACGACGGCACCGACGTGCGTGACCTGACGCGCGCGGAGATCGAGGGCCGCCGCCAGGCGCTGCAGGCGATCAAGGCGCTGAACCACTATGCGCCCGGCTTCGAGCACGCGAAGCTCCGCACCTACGGCATGACGCTGGGCGTGCGCGACACGCGCAAGATCGTCGGGCGTTACCAGTTGACCGAGCACGACGTGCGCAACCAGGCGCGCTTCGACGATTCGATCGGGATCTTCCCCGAGTTCATCGACGGCTACGGCGTGCTGGTGCTGCCGACCACGGGGCGCTACTACCAGGTGCCCTACGGCGCCCTGGTTCCACAGCGGATCGAAAACTTGCTGGTGGCCGGTCGCTGTATCGCCGGGGACGCGATCTCTCACGCGTCGATCCGCAGCATGATGTGCTGTGCGGTGATCGGTCAGGGCGCGGGCGTTGCGGCGGCGGTCTCGATCAAGGACGACGTCTCCGTGCGCGACGTCAGCATCGCCAACGTGCAGGCCGAGTTACGCCGCCAGGGTGTGCGGCTGGCGTGACGAGATCATCGACGCGCTCATGAATGCAGAGCTCGTCAGACGTCTGTGAGGCTTTGCACGTCCGTCACCGGCGCCACACAGATGTCACCTGCGCTACCTCGTTGTCACGCGCGTTGCCGTCGCTGGCTATCGCCGGCGCGCCTCGGTGGCGCAGGGCCCGCCGCGATCAGAAATGTCGTCGAAGCAACGCGGAGAGTTCACGCAAACGAGGCGGGGACGTGAATTCGCTCGTCTAGCATCGATCTCGTCAGCAAACAAAACGGGACGTGCCAATGAACCTGATTGATGTGTCCAGTATGTCGTTGCGCTCGCCTGTCGTACCGTCTGCAGCGTCTTGGTCGTCGCTGCCCGAGCCGGAGAAGCCGCTGCGGCGTCTCTGCCTGGTGACCGACGCGTGGAAGCCGCAAACCAACGGTGTGGTCAACACGCTGGTGCGCCTGGTCGACTACCTGGAATCTCAGGGGACCGAGGTGCTGGTGATCGCACCCGACTCGCATCGTACGGTTCCGCTGCCGTCGTATCCCGAGATCCGTGTGGCCTACGATCCGTGGCGTGCCATCCCGCGCATCCAGGCGTTCAAGCCCGATGCGATTCACGTCGCGACCGAAGGACCGCTCGGCTTCTGGACGGTTGGCTGGCTGCGCCGCCAGGGCCTGCGCTTCACCACGAGCTTTCACACTCGCTATGCCGAGTACCTGAGCGCGCGGGTTCCGGTCGTGCCGCTCGAGTGGGGCTATCAAGTCGTACGCTGGTTCCACGAGCGCGCCGAGCACACGCTGGTGAGCTCGAAGACGTTGCTCGACGAGCTGCAGCAGCGGCGCGTGGCGCGCAAGCTGGTGCACTGGCCGCGCGGCGTGGACGCGAACCTGTTCCACCCCGACCGCAAGCGCCGCGACGTCTATCAGCTGCCGCGGCCGATCTGGCTCTACGTCGGCCGCGTCGCCGTTGAGAAGACCCTCGACGATTTCCTCGGGCTGCCGCTCGAGGGGACCAAGGTCGTGGTCGGCGACGGCCCGTCGCGCGCCGAGCTCGAGGCCCGCTACCCCGACGTGGTCTGGCGCGGCTACCGCTACGGCGAGGACCTGGCAGCGCATTTCGCCAGCGCCGATTGCTTCGTCTTCCCGTCGCGCACCGAGACCTTCGGCAACGTGTTGCTCGAGGCGATGGCGTCGGGCATCCCGGTCGCGTCGGTGCCGGCGCCCGGTCCGATCGACCTGGTCGATGAGGGCGTCAACGGGGCCATCGACGACCAGCTCATGCGCGCCTGCCTGAGGGCAGTGCGCTGCTCGCACGAGAAGGCGCGCGCGAGCGTCCTCGGGCGCACGCTGCGCGCAGGCCACGACGTCTTTCGCGCACACCTCGTGCCTTTGCGCGCGCCGGCATCCGAGCGGTTCGCGCCGCTTTCGCCGGCCGTCGCCGTCGCCGGCCTGGGCCTGGCCGGCGCCTCGGCGGCGCTCTGATTCATCGACCGTCCTTGCAACTAGGGGAGCCGGAGCAACGGTTGTCCGTAACGGATCACCTGCCCGTCGGTGATGCCTTCGCACAGCGCGAACCCTCTGGGCGCGAACACCACGATCGTCGAGCCCAGCTCGAACCAGCCGAGCTCCTCGCCCTTGCGGAAACGGGCGTTGCACTCGATGACGTTCGGCCCGCGATGCTTGAGGTGCAGCAGCACGTCGAGGAAGTGCAGCCGGATGCTCGCGACCAGGATCGACGCGACCGGCACCAGCGTGATCAGGTGGTTGCCGGCCTCGAGTCGCGTGCGCAGCACGACGCGCTCGTTCTTGCAGAACAGGCGCTCCACGCGCTTGAGCGCAATCGGGTTGGTGTTCCAGGTGTCGCCCGAGACGTAGGTCGCGCGCTCGACGTGCCCATCGTGCGGCGCGTGGAACCGGTGATACATGCTGGACGTCAGCCGCAACGTCACGTATTGACCCCCGCGGTAGTGCTGAACCAGCTCGGGGTCGATGAGGAGATCTTGCACGGCGTAGGGGAAGCCCTTGGCCTGGATGACCTCGGTCCCGGCGATCGCGCCGCAGGCGCCGACGATCGCGTCGCACGGGCTGACCATCACCGCGGGATCGGGATCGATCGGGCGCACGCCCGGCTTGAGCTCGCGGATGAAGCAATCATGCAGGCTGGTGAAGTCCGTCTTGGCGGCTTCATCAAGGTTCGGATCCGCAAAGAGTCGCCATGCGCCGATCGAGAGATCGCGCACGATCGGGTTGTCGATCTTGCTGAACCAGCCCATGAACTGGGTGGTGAGCTGGCGTGGTATGCGGTTGGTGAGCAGAAAGTTGAGGTCTTCTTGCAAGGCGAAGCGAGCGAGGACCGATCGAAGGGTCATGGCGTTGGGCATGGTAGTAGGCCTGGCAGCGGGCATGGCAGTGGACATGGGGTGATGAGACTCCTGTTTAACAATCGAGGACGAAAATGAGCTGGCCGATGTACATAGCGGGGGCCGCGGCGCTGGCAGGCGCGCTGCCCAGAATGAAATCGCGACTGGAGCTGTCGAAGGCGAAGCACCCGTCGTTGCGCGGGCACTCGCGCATCGGGCGCTTCGTCGCGACGCTGGTGCCGTTCTACGAATATGGCGAGGCGCAGGTGTTTCGCTCGGACGGCGCGCCCGACGAGGTCGCCGACCAGCGCCACGCCGGCTTCATGCGGCTGGCGGCGCTTTACCGCGATCGCTTCGCCAAGAGCGTGGCGATGACCGACGACGCAAAGGATTCGATCTCCGACCTGCAGTTCACGGCGGCCTATCGTGTGCCGTTCCAGTACAGCCGTTACGTGCGTCAACACCTGCGCGCCGGCTCGTTCGTCGCGGCGTCGTCGGGCGTGCGGGTCACCGATCTCGACGGAAACAGCCTGTACGACCTGACCGGTTCGTACGGCGTGAACGTCTTCGGCTACGATTTCTACAAGGAGTGCATCGACCGCGGCGCCGCCCGCGTTCACGAGCTCGGCCCCGTGCTGGGCGCCTACCACCCGGTGGTCGCGGACAACGCCCGGCGCCTGCGCGAGATCTCCGGCCTCGACGAGGTGTCGTTCCACATGTCGGGTACGGAGGCGGTGATGCAGGCCGTGCGCCTGGCGCGCTATCACACGCGGCGAACGCACCTGGTCCGGTTCTGCGGCGCCTATCACGGCTGGTGGGGCGAAGTGCAGCCCGGGGTGGGCAATCCGACGCGCCAGCGCGAGACCTACACGCTGAAGGAGATGGACGAGGACACCCTGCGGGTACTGCGCAAGCGCAAGGACATCGCCTGCGTGCTGGTGAATCCGCTGCAAGCGCTGCATCCCAACGCCAACGCGCCGACCGATTCCACGCTGCTCGATAGCGGGCGCAGCGCCGGCTACGATCGGCAGCGCTATACCGAGTGGCTCGAGGAGCTGCGCAAGGTCTGCACCGAGCGCGGCATCGTGCTGATCTTCGACGAGGTGTTCGTCGGTTTCCGGCTGGCGCCGGGCGGCGCCCAGGAGTACTTCGGCGTCAAGGCCGACATGGTCACCTACGGCAAGACGCTGGGCGGCGGGCTGCCGATCGGCGCGCTCTGTGGACGGCAAGACCTGATGCGCCGATTTCGCGACGAACGTCCCGCGGACATCTGCTTCGCGCGTGGCACGTTCAACTCGCACCCCTACGTCATGGCGGCGATGCAGGAGTTCTTGCAGCGCATCGAGACGCCGGAGATTCGCGGCCTCTACCGCGACCTCGACCGGACCTGGAACGATCGCGCCGAACGTCTGAATCAACGGCTGCTCGAGGAGGGGCTGCCGGTGCAGGTCACCAACCTGTCGACGATCTGGACAGTTTCTTACACGCAACCGTCTCGCTACAACTGGATGCTGCAATATTATCTGCGTGCCGAAGGGCTGGCGCTGAGCTGGGTGGGGACCGGCCGTTTCATTTTCAGCCTGAACTACACCGAGGCGGACTTCGAAGCCGTGGCCGACCGCTTCGTGACCGCCGCCCGCAACATGCAGCGTGACGGCTTCTGGTGGTCGAGCCCGGCGCTGACGAACAAATCGATCAAGCGCCGGGTGTTGAGAGAGATGATCGCTCATCGTTGAGTGAGCGATCCTGGAGTGAACGACCTAGATTGAGCGACCTCTCCCACCGTCGTGTGGTGGGAGAGGCGCAGGTAGCCAGTCACTCTCAGGCAGTGTGAGCCGGCTGGATCTTCTCGCCCCGGAGCAGAGCCAGCGGCGCCTTGTGGTACAGCATGATGTCGTGGAACGGGTCAGTGAGGATCTTGGTGAACCACACGAGCCCGGTCAGCACGCTGCGCAGGAAGAAGAGGTGGATCGTGCGGAAAATCAGCGCGCCCGCGGCCAGCCCGATCCAGAGCCTCGCCAGGTTGGCGAAGTAACTCGAGACGTCGTGCCAGGGCGTGAACAGCCCGAAGAACGACGGGACGAAGTAGAGGATGATGGGCGTCGCACCCCAGATCGAGTGCAGGATCACCTTGCGGCGGAGGTTGTAGCCAACCTTGACCTTCTCCTTGTAGTCGTGGGTCGCCTGGTTCTCCTCGTCGTAGCCCTTGGGCTCGAAGAAGAAGTGGCCGACCTGGCGGATGCACATCGAGAACGTCCAGCCAAACAGAGCCGCCACCACCGGGTGCGTGAACAGCAACGCATACGTCGCGAGGAAGCTGATCGCGCTGACGAGGTGAAGGGTCTGGTTGATCCGGCTGTGGTGATAGAAGCGATGGTCATCCCACCGTTGTTCCTTGAGCTCGCTGAGAAATCGGTTCATTGGGCCTCCCTGCCACGAAACCCTATCACCATCGTGTAGACGCCCGTGGTACCGGCGTGTAACAGTCTCGCTTCATTTCAGCGGCGAGAGCACCCAAAGAAACACGACGTTGGAAGCGATGAGCTCGACTTCGTGCCAACTCATTGGACAGCGCGCAACAACGCGTCTACGGTGTTCGGCCGAAAGGACCAAGAGTGACGCCAATTGAGGGACAGTCGACCGGCGTGATGGTCTGGTGGGCCATCCTGACCACCGCCAGCGCAGCGAACATCGTCTTCTGGATCGTGGTTGCCCGGCGTTTTGCGCAGAAAGCGCCTTCGATGGAACCGGACGTGCGCCGCACGCGGAAATGGCAGCTGGCACTGTCGGCGGCGTTCGTGCTCGGCTGTGCGTTCCGGTCGCTGTTGCCGCGCGCCGAGGGCCAGCGCATCGTCCTTTACGACTCATGGCTCTCGGTCGTCGTCATCAGCCGCGCCGTGGCGACGATCGCAGAGCTGTCGCTGGTCGCCCAGTGGACGATCTTTCTGCGCGAGTACGCGCGCGGCGTGAACGCGCGGCTCGCGCTGGCGCTCTCCTGCCTGTTCGTCCCGCTCATCATGAACGCGGAGGTGTTCTCGTGGTACACCACGCTGACCACGAACTTCATCGGAAGCTGCGTCGAGGAGTCGACCTGGGCCGTCACCGCGCTGCTCATGGTGATCAGCTTCTCGACCCTCTGGAACCGTTACGAAGGGGGGCGCCGCCGCATCATCGGCATCTGTATCGCCTCGCTCACGGTGTACTTCATCTTCATGTGCTCGGTCGACGTACCGATGTATCGCGCGCGCTGGCGCGCCGACCAGGCGCGCGGAAAGCAGTACCTCTCGGTGGCCGATGGGTGGCGCGACGCGAGCACGCGGCGGGTCCTCACGCGGGCGTGGGTCGACTGGCGCGACGAGATGCCGTGGATGTCACTCTATTTCACCGCCGGCGTCTGGATCAGCATCTCGATGGTGCGGGTGCGGCCATTCCGTGACGCGAAGCGCTCGGCGGCGCCGGCGCTGGCGCGCGGGCAGGAGAGTGGCGCGTCATCACCGATGATCGGCGAACCTTCGCTTCGAAGCTGATTCGTCACACAAGCGTCGGCCGTTCGTTACTTTGGGGCCGAGACCCGTGGGGTAGGGTGCGGGCCATGTCGACAACCGGCGCAGCGCTCGAAAACAACGCACCCACTTCCAGGCTCGACGCGAAGCTCGGTACTTCATCGGGACCGGGTCGAATCGGAATCGCGGTCTTCGGAACCGCGCTGGCCGTTGGGCTTGGATACGCGGGAGTTCAGCTGCTCCGCGATCTATCCCACGTCACCGTCACGTCGGTCTTTCCGTTCATCCTCCTCGCGATCGCGCTGCTGGTGGCGCTCGGCTTCGAGTTCGTCAATGGCTTTCACGACACCGCCAACGCCGTCGCGACCGTGATCTATACCCACTCGCTGGAGCCACACGTCGCGGTCGTCTGGTCGGGCCTCTGGAATTTCATCGGCGTGCTGGTGTCCACCGGCGGCGTGGCCTTCGGCATCATTTCGCTTCTGCCGGTCGAGCTGATCCTCCAGGTCGGTAGCGGCGCCGGCTTCGCCATGGTCTTTGCGCTGCTCACCGCGGCCATCATCTGGAACCTCGGCACCTGGTACTTCGGGCTGCCGTCGTCGAGCTCGCACACGCTGATCGGCTCGGTCATCGGCGTCGGCCTCGCGAACCAGTTCATGGCGGTCAAGACCGCGACCAGCGGCGTCGACTGGAAGCAGGCGTCGAACATCGGCAAGTCCCTGCTGATATCGCCGCTGGTCGGCTGCGCGGTGGCGGCGATACTGCTGCTCACCCTGCGCGCGGTGGTGAAGAGCAAGCACCTCTTCGAGGCGCCGGTCGGGACGCGCCCGCCGCCGTTCTGGATTCGCAGCCTGCTGGTGCTGACCTGCACCGGTGTCAGCTTCGCTCACGGTTCGAACGACGGGCAAAAGGGCATGGGCCTCATCATGCTCATCCTCATCGGCACGGTGCCGACCGCCTACGCGCTGAACCACGCGGTGACCGCGCGCGACTCGCAGGATTTCGTCGCCGTGTCGGTGGTCGCGTCGCAGACGTTGAACAAGTACGCGACGCCGGGCGTGACCACCCCCGCTGACCCGCATGAAGGTGTGACCGCCTACGTGCGCAGCCGCACCATCGCACCGGAGACGGTCGGCTCGATCGCGTCGCTGATGGGCGCCGTGGGCCAGGACATGGCGCGCTACAAAGAGCTGAGGAACGTCCCCGCCGACCAGACCCGCAACTTCCGCAACGACATGTACCTGGTCGGCGAGGCGCTGCGCATCATGGAAAAGACTGCGCAACCGACGATCGCGCCGGCCGACATGGCGACGATCAAGAACTATCACAAGCACATCGACAAATCGACGAAGTTCATCCCGCCGTGGGTCAAGGTCGCGGTCGCGATCGCGCTTGGTTTGGGAACGATGATCGGATGGAAGCGCATCGTGGTCACAGTCGGTGAGCGGATCGGCAAGGACCACCTGACCTACGCGCAGGGCGCGGCCGCCGAGCTGACCGCGATGGCGACCATCGGCGCCGCCGACGCGTTCGGCCTGCCGGTGAGCACCACGCACGTGTTGTCATCGGGCGTCGCCGGCACCATGTGGGCCAACAAGTCGGGCCTGCAGTGGAACACCGTGCGCAGCCTGCTCGCGGCCTGGGTGCTGACGCTTCCGGTCTCGATCCTGCTCTCGGGCAGTCTGTTCTGGGTCTTCAGCCACATCGGCTAGGCGTGATATAGCGCGGGGATGCGAGCACGACCCGCGCGCGGGCCCCGAAGCACGATTGCACTGGTTTCGGCGGGGCTTGCGTGTGTCGCGCTCCTGAGTTCTTCGACATGCTCTCGCCACAAACCGCCGACAAGACCGCCTGTGCCTTCCACCCCAACCCCGCCGAAAACCAGCTCGTGGCCGCCCTGCTGGTCACCGAGCTCCGTGCTCGCCTGGGTTGGTGATTGGAGATGATAGTGACGACTTCCTCGCCGCTCGATCACCAGTTTGCGGGCTCGATTCCAGCGCTCTACGAGGCCTATCTGGTGCCGATGCTGTTCGAGCCCTACGCTGCGGATATCGTCGGTCGGGTTCCGATGCGGGCAGGCTCGACGATTCTCGAGATCGCAGCGGGCACCGGCGTGGTGACGCGCGCTCTGGCGCTGGCGCTGCCTGCGGATACGTCCATCGTTGCGACGGATCTGAATCAGGCGATGCTCGACCGAGCAGCGGCGGCCGGTACGTCGCGTCCCGTCGAATGGCGCCAGGCGGATGCGATGAAGCTCCCGTTTCCCGACGGCGTATTCGACACTGTCGTGTGCCAGTTCGGCGCGATGTTCTTTCCAGACAAGGCCAAGGCATTCTCCGAGGCTCGTCGCGTGCTCGCGCCGGGAGGCGCTTTCGTTTTCAGCGTGTGGGATCGGCTGGCCGAGAACGAGCTCGCCGACATCGTGACGACGGCACTGGAATCGGTGTTCCCTGGCGATCCGCCTCGCTTCATGGATCGGACCCCGCACGGCTATCACGACGTACGCATCGTCGAGCGCGATCTCGCGGGCGGGGGTTTCAACAGCCCGCCCCAGGTCTTCACGATAGAGGCGCGGAGCCGGGCCGCATCCGCGCGAACCGCTGCGATCGCGTTCTGCCAGGGCACGCCGCTGCGAAACGAGATCGAGTCGCGCGACAGCGCGCTCCTCGGCGCGGCGACGGACGAGGCCGAGGCCGCCCTCACGCGCCGGTTTGGCGACGGCGCCATCGATGCCCGGATGCGGGCGCACGTATTGATCGCAGCCGCGGGCTCGACGCCAAACGCCGGCTAGGTGCTGCCCCCATCAGGCACATCCTGGTAACGGTGGAGCGTTCCTGTTACCGGTCGGTAATAGCTTGGCGATAGAGACCTGAGAATTCGGGTCGACCCGATGGCACGAATGTCGCTTTGGGAGGGTGCTCGGTCCTTCGGTTCCCGAGTACCCCCCACGCAAAGGAACGTGCCATGCACATTGTCTGGTCTTTGATCGTCGGTCTCATAGTCGGCGCTATCGCCAAGCTGCTCATGCCGGGCAAGGACCCGGGTGGCATCCTGCTGACCGCGCTGCTTGGAATCGGCGGGGCGATGCTTGCGGCCTTCCTTGGCCGCTCACTCGGCTTCTATCGCGCGGACGAGATGGGGCCGGGAATCATCGCGTCGATCGTGGGCGCGATGCTCATCCTCGGGATCTATCGGTTGGTCACCGGGCGGCGGCGCCGGATTGTCTAGCGAGATGACCGTGGAACAGCGATCAGCAGCGTCGATGGTGTTGGCGGCGCTGCTCGCGGGCGCAGCCTTCGGTTGTGCGCACGACAGAGCCTCCGCCACTGGCCAAGGAGCCGAGCAGCTGACAAGCACGCCAGACTCCTTGATTCAGATGCGACGGGGCGGGTGTCCTCCGGATGTCTGCCCGGTATATTCGATCGCTGTCTTCCTCGACGGAACGATCGCCTATGACGGCCAGGCCAATGTGGCGGTGCTCGGCCATCGGACCGCGAAGCTGTCGGCGGAGGCTCTCCCCGCCCTGCTTGCGCAGATCGAGTCGATGGATTTTCTCGACAGCTCGGAGCAGTGCTGCACCTGCCCAGACCAAAGGGATGGCGCGCATCTCGTGATCGTCGACTATCGGCCTGGCTCGGCGGTCAAGACGGTGCTCCACGACGAGTCGTGCAGGTCCGCGCCGCCTGCGTTCGGCGCCCTCGAGGCCGCGATCGACCGGGCAGCCGGCACCGAGCGTTGGATCTCGTCCCTGTCGTCCCGCGGTGCCCACCCCCTTGCGCAGGAACGAAAACCCGACCCTTTGTAGAAGAAGACTGGCGGGTCGAACCCGAACAGCGACCGCTGCGCCGGCTAGTCCGGCCACCAGCCACGGCCCGTGCCGGAACAGCTCGGCGACGAGCGCGAGCGCGGGCATCCGGACATCGAGTGAGCGCTGGACCAGCCCTGCCCCCGATACCGCTCCCAGGTTGATTTCTTGTGAATCGTGGGTGCGCACTAGATGCCCGATACCGCTCCCCGATACCGCTCCCAGGTTTCCCCGATACCGCTCCCAGGTTGATTTCTTGTGAATCGTGGGTGCGCACTCTGTCCGGGCGGACGGACAGTGTCCGAGGACCGGACGCAAGATCCTGAGACCGGGGCGAGGAGAACCTCCGCAGAGATTAACCTGGGAGCGGTACGATGTCTGGGAGCGGTACGATGTCTGGTACGGTCGGTAGAGATCAACCTGGGAGCGGTACGATGTCTTGTCTTGGAGATCAACCTGGGAGCGGTACGGTCGGTACGATGTCTTGATTCACTCTCGGCGTTGTACGAGGTCGGCGTGTCCCACTGGTTGCGCGCGTATTACGAATGATGTTGGGTGTGGATCCGTCCTGTCGTCGTCTCCGCCTCGCCACCGCGCAATCGCCACCGCGTTCCGTCCACGCCGACATCATCCGCTCGCGTGCGTGCTACCTTCGAAGCATCGCTCCGTTCATCCCCGATCCGCGCCGAATCAAGTCCTTTGCGAACGAGATGGCGTTCGAGAGGTGGCTTGCTGCGCACCACGACGTGGAACCCGAGATTTGGATCAAGATCCACAAGCTGTCGTCGGGGCAGGCGTCGGTGACCCCCGCGCAGGCGCTGGACGTCGTTCTGTGTTGGGGGTGGATCGATGGCATCCGCAAGGGGTTCGACGAGCGGTCGTTTCTGCAGCGCTATTGTCCGCGCGGCCCCCGGAGCCGGTGGAGCGAGATCAATCGAGACCACGTCGCGCGCTTGATCGCCGCCGGTCGCATGACGCCGCACGGCCAGCGGCAAGTGGACGCCGCGAAGGCGGACGGTCGCTGGGCCGCGGCCTACGCGCCCCAGCGTTCCATGGATGCGTCGACCATCCCCGCCGATCTGCGCGCCGCCATCTGGGCGAACGCACGCGCGAAGAAGACCTTCGCCACGCTCAGCAAGCGGAACCTGTTCTCGCTCGTGTTTCGCACCAACGCGATGAGGACGCCGGCCGGTCGCACGAAGAAGATTGCGACGCTGGTGGCCACGCTCGCCCGCGGAGAGACGATCGTCCCCGATCGGCCGGCGTCGACCCGCCGCAAGCCGCTGTAGGTTGGTTCGATTGCGTTCAGAGGAGGAGCTCCGGTCGACTCATGTCGGTTGAAATCGCGCGCCGCCGCCGGCGTCCGGCGTCGCCGCCAGATCCAGGATCAGCCGGCCAGCGACGAGCGGTGCTTCGCCCCGCGGCGCCCAATTGGACTTGCGAGTCTTTCCCTTCTCGACGAGGTCGCGCAGCTGCGCCGCGGTCAGACGGCGTCCCGCGACCTCGAACCAGATCACGAACGCGCAGCCCTCGCGCCAGCGCGTGCAACCCCACCCTCGGCGTCCAGCCATGAGCGCGCCCTGCTTGCATCGCGGGCACGGCAACGCCGCCGTACCGGCTGGCGTCCCCGCCGCCGCCGCCTTCGTCGGCGCCGCGGTCACGGCCACCTTCGTCGCAACCGCCACCTTCGCTGCAACCGGCATTGTCGCCACCACCTTCGTCGCCACCACCGCGGCCGCGCCTGGCTTCGCACCGCGGATCGCGTCGGTCATCTCGCGCACGTAGCGCGCGATGTCGGCCATGAACACCGCGCGCGCCTCCTGCCCGCGCGAGATGCGGGCGAGCCGCGCCTCCCACGCGCCCGTGAGCTCGGGCGACGCCAGCGTCGCCACCGGGAGGCGCTCGATGAGGTCGATCCCCGTCGGCGTCGCGACCAGCAGCTTGCCCTCGCGCGCGATGAACTTGCGCTTGAGCAGTGTCTCGATCGTCGCCGCGCGCGTCGCCGGCGTGCCGAGGCCCGTGTCCTTCATCGCGGCGCGCAGCGCTTGGTCCTCGATCTCGCGGCCCGCCGATTCCATGGCCGTCAGCAACGTCGCTTCGGTGTGCCGCGGCGGCGGCCGGGTCTGGCGGTCGACCACTTCGAAACGCCCGTTCAATCGCTGCCCCTCCGCCAGCGGCGGCAACCGCGCCTGGTCGTCGGCGCTCGAAGAAGAGTCCGTCACCTTGTCGCGAGCACCGCCGCCGCTCTTCTTGTCCAGGCCGGCGACCGCCTGCCACCCAGCCACCAGGCAGACTCGCCCCCGCGCGACGAAGCGATCCGGCGGCGCCGGCAGCGTCGCGATGAACGCGTCCTCCGGGATACCCGTGCTCGCCTCCGGGTCGGCGCCATCCGGCTCGCCCACGCGCACGACCACCTCAGTGAGCGCAATCTCGGCGTCCGGATGAAACGCGCCCAGGAATCGGCGCGCCACCAGATCGAAGATGCGCCGCTCGTCCGACGACAGCGCATCCAGAGCCGGCACCTTCCCCGTCGGAATGATGGCGTGATGGTCGTGCACCTTGGTGGCATCGAAGATGCGCCGCGTGCGCGCGGGCACGACCGGCGGCGCCGCCAGCAGCGGCTGCGCGAATGCCGCGTAATCGGGGAGCTTCGCCAGGCCCGAGAAGAGCTTGGGCAGCTCGCCCGCCAGATCCTCTGGCAGGTGGCGCGAGTCGGTACGCGGGTAGGTCAAGATCTTGTGACGCTCGTAGAGCGCCTGCGCCGCCTCGAGCGTGCGCGACGCGCTGAGCCCGTAGCGCCGGTTGGCCGTGCGCTGCAGCGACGTCAGATCGAAGAGCAACGGCGGTGGCTCGCGTGAAACCTTCTGCGTCACGCGCTCGACGATCGGCCCTGCCGGATGCGTCGCCGCCGCCCGCGCACCCGTGCGCTCCGCCACCTGGTCCGCCAGGGCTCGTTCGCCGAAGCGGGTCGCGCTGCGCTTGCGCGCGTCGGCGAGCGCGGTCCACTGCGCCGTGAACGAGTCGGCGCCGTCGGCCGATGCCGCTGCCGTCGCGAAGGTTCCGCGCACCTCCCAGTAGTCGCGCGGCTGGAACGCGCGGATCGCCTGATCGCGCCGAACGATGATCGCCAGCGTCGGCGTCTGCACCCGCCCGATGGAATAGACCGGCGGCTTCGCCTCGCGCGGCGCGCCCGCGCGGCGGAAGCAGATGGTGACCGCGCGGGTCGCGTTCATGCCGACCAGCCAGTCGGCCTCCGAGCGGCAGCGGGCCGCGTCGGCCAGCGGATCATATTGAGCGCCCGGGCGCAGGCGCGCGAAGCCGGCGCGGATCGCCTCCTCGGTCAGCGACGAGATCCAGAGTCGCCGCACCGCGAGCCGGCTGTGCGCGAGCTCGTAGACGTAGCGGAAAATGAGCTCGCCCTCGCGGCCCGCGTCGCAGCCGTTCACGACCTCTGAGAAGCGCCGGTCGCGCAGCAGATCGCGCACCACGCGCAGTTGATCGCGCGTGCCCGATACCGGCCGCAGCTTGAACACCTCGGGGATCATCGGAAGCGTGTCGAGCCGCCAGGCCTTCCAGCGATCATCGTACGCGGCGGGCTCGTCGAGCTCGACCAGGTGGCCGATGCACCAGGTGATCACGTGGGCCGACCCCTCCCAGCTGTGCCGGCCGGTCGCGCGCACGCCCAGCACGCGCGCCAGGTCGCGGGCGACGGACGGTTTTTCGGCGATGATCAGCTGCATCGGCTGGCAGTCTACGTGGGCCCGGTCTGCGTGGCCCAGTTTACTGGGTCATCGGCGCGCGGCGGCGCGAGTTGCGGGCCGCCGCCCGGTCATCGTCGTTTGGTCTCAGCAGCAGCGCCCGCCCATGCCGCCGTAGCGTGCGCTCTGGCGCTCGCGAAAGAAGGCGGCGTAGGTCGGGACGGCGCGCTCCGGGTGGTGCGCGCGCAGGTGTCGCACGTAGACGTCGTAGTCGGGGATCCCGCAGCAGAGGCGCGCGGTTTCGATCGCGCGCCGCAAGACCTCGCGCAGGCGCGGCCACGCGGCGGCGGTCATGGGTGCGCTCCGGGAACAGCGATGCTGGCGAGCGCGACGTACGGCTCTTCGCGCGCAGTGGCTTGGTCCGCGCGCCAGCCGCGGAGGACCGCGCGCAACGAGACCGCCACCATGGTGATCACCAGCAGCACGAAGATGGCGGTCAACGCCATGTCGACGCGGTTGTTGGTGATGATGCGTTCCATCTCGGCCGCGGTCTTCGCCGGCGCGAGCAGGCGGCCCTGCGCGAGCGCGTCGGCGTATTTTCGGGCGGCGGCGGTGAAGCTGATCTTGTCGTCGAAGAGCTTCTGCGCGCCGGCGGTAAGCGTGCAGATCACCAGCCACGCAGCGGGCACTGCCGGCACCCAGACGTAACGCTGGCGCTTGCGCTTCACGGTCACGACGGTCGCCAGCAGCAACGCGATCGCGGCGAGCATTTGATTGGCGATGCCGAAGAGCGGCCACAACGTGTTGATGCCGCCGAGCGGATCGACCGCGCCCTGGTACAGGAAATAGCCCCAGGCCCCGACGCAGACGACCGTGGCGATGACGTTGCTGGTCCAGGATTCGGTGCGCTTGAGCGACGCGTGGAGCAGGCCCGCGAGCTCCTGGATCATGAACCGCCCGACGCGCGTGCCGGCGTCGACGGTGGTGAGGATGAACAGCGCCTCGAACAGGATGGCGTAGTGGTACCAGAACGCCATCATGCGTTCGCCGGGCAAGATGTTGTGCAGCAGCTGCGCCATCCCGACGGCCAGAGTCGGCGCGCCGCCCGCGCGGCTCAGCAGTGTGGTCTCGCCGATCCTGCGCGCGGTGTCGCTGAGCTCGTTGGGCGCGATCATGAATCCCCAGCCGCTGATGGTGGCCGCGGCGTGCTCGACGGTGGTGCCGATGATCGCGCTCGGCGAGTTCATCGCGAAGTAGACGCCCGGGTGCAGCGATGCCGCGGCGATCAGCGCCATGATGGCGACGAAGGCCTCCATCAGCATGCCGCCGTAGCCGACCAGGCGGGCCTGGCCTTCGTTGGCGAGCAGCTTGGGCGTGGTTCCCGACGCGATGATCGAGTGCCAGCCGGAAACCGCGCCGCACGCGATGGTGATGAACAGGAACGGGAAGAGATTGCCGGCGAACACGGGACCGGTGCCGTCGATGAACTTGGTGAGCGCCGGCATCTGCATGCGCGGCGCCGACAAGAGAATCGCCAGCGCCAGCAGCGCGATGGTGCCAATCTTCAGGAACGTCGAGAGATAGTCGCGCGGCGCGAGGAGCAACCACACCGGCAGGACCGACGCGAAGAAGCCGTAGCCGATGAGGAGCCAGGCCAGGCTCCGGGCGTCCATGTCGAACACCGACGCCAGCGCCGGCGAGGCGGCCACGCGGGCGCCGAACCAGATCGACGCCAGCAGGAGCACGAGGCCGATGAGCGAGATCTCGAGAATGCGGCCAGGGCGCAGGTAGCGCAGGTAGACGCCCATCAGCAGAGCAATCGGGATCGTGGCCGCGACGGTGAACGTCCCCCACGGGCTGTGGGTGAGCGCCTTGACGACGACCAGCGCCAGCACCGCGAGGACGATCATCATCAGCACCAGCACCCCGACCATCGCGATGACGCCGGGAACCTCGCCGAGCTCTTCGCGCAGCATCTGACCGAGCGAACGTCCACCGTGGCGCAGCGACAGACCGAGGATCATGAAATCCTGCACCGCGCCCGCGAACACCACGCCGACGAGGATCCACAGGGTCCCTGGTAGGTAGCCCATCTGGGCGGCGAGCACCGGGCCGACCAGCGGGCCCGCGCCCGCGATTGCGGCGAAGTGGTGTCCAAACACGACCCATTTGTGGGTGGGTACGTAGTCGAGACCATCGTTGCGCAGGACCGCCGGCGTCGCGCGGCTCGGGTCGAGGTCGAGCACCTTGTCGGTAATGAAGCGCGCGTAGAAGCGGTGCGCGATCAAGAAGACGGCGATCGCGGCGGTGACGATCCAGATTGCGTTGACCGGCTCCCCTCGCCGCAGGGCGACGACCCCCAGGGAGCAAGCACCGGCTATCGCGATCACGGCCCACATCAGCTTCCCGGCCAGGTTCGATTTCCGAGTTGCCGTCGTTGTCGACGTGGCGTTTTCCATCCGACCCTCCTCGTAGACATTGAAGGTCGGTCTTTGGCGGCGGCCGGTCAATGGGCGAGATGTCTTCGCCCATACACTTCGTGATTGGCCGCGAGGCCCTCGATCGACGCGCGCGCTGCGCCAGTCTTTTTGCGGCCGGCCGGTGACTCTGCGGATGGGGGTGCGCTATCGTTGCGATTGTCTCGGCAGACGGCCCCAACCCCCAGTTCGGAGGTACGGCAATGCGACCCTCCCGCTCGATCTCCGGCTTCGCGTGTTTGTGTGCATCCGCGCTCATCGCGTGCGCGGGCTCGACGTCCGTCGATGACGGCCACAAAGGGGCCGGCGGCGTCACCGGCACAGGCGGCGCAACGACCGCCGGCACAGGCGGCGCAACGACCACCGGCGCGGGTGGCCAGGCTGGAGGCCCGACCGGCGCCGGGGGCCGCGCGATCAGCGGCAGCGGCGGCCAGGCCGGCAGCGCGACCGGCGCGGGTGGCGCGACGACCACCGGGGCGGACGCCGGTACCGCCTGCACGGTCGGTCCGTGGCCCGCCGCCGATCCGTCGGTCACCGGTCCTTTTGCCACGACGACCGAGAACAACGTCGGTCCCGCCGCCGGTCAGGGCGCCGACGGGGGCGCGCCGGTTGCTTTCACGCTGTTCCGCCCGACCGATCTCGCGCAGGGGGGGCTCTGCCACCCCGTGATCACCTGGGGCAATGGGACGGGGACGACGCCCAGCATCTATCGAATCCTGCTCACGCACCTCGCGTCGCATGGGTTCGTGGTCATCGCGTCGAACAGCCCCAACGTTGCGCAGGGGAATCCACCGCCGATGGTGGCGGGCGTGACCTGGGTGTTGCAGCAGAACTCCGATCCCACCAGCGTCATGTACCAGCGTATCGACACCACTCATGTCGGCGCGACCGGACACTCACAGGGCGGCTTCGCGACCACCACAGCCGGCACCGACTCTCACATCTTGACGATCGCGCCGATTGCCGGTGCCACCGCGACGAAGAACTTGCACGGACCCGCGCTGCTCCTGTGCGGCGGGATGGACACCACGGTCCCGTGCAGCACCATCATGAGTGCCTTCACCGGCATCACGAACCAGCCGGTCATGCTTGCGGATCAGCTGGCGGCGACTCACGCCGGCTGGGTCAGCTTCCGCGCCGGCACGCTCAACCCGTACGAGGTGGCCGTCACCGCGTGGATGCGCCTTCAGCTGATGGGCGATACTTCGCTGCGTTCGATGTTCTACGGGCCGAGCTGCACGCTGTGCACGAACACCGCGGTCTGGCAGGTGATGCAGAAGATGATGGACCAGTGAGTCAGTCGCCCCGAGCGCGTGGCTCGGGCGGCCGTCAGCGTCACACGTCAGAACGCCGCGCAGTAGTTCGGGAACGTCGCAGGTATCATCGACGAGTAGGGTTCGGGCGCGACGCCGAAGGGATGGTCTTTCATGAATTGCCAGGCCGCGGTGTAAAGCGCCGCCGGCGCCTGACAGTGACCGCCGCCGTGATCGCAGTTGATGACGAACGAGCCGGCGGCCTTCATCTCCGTGTCATAGGTGGCGCTCGTCGTCGCAAACGAAACGACCACCATGTCCGAGGCACCGCCGTGCATGGTCATCACCGCGGGGACGCGCGTTGGATCCTGAATGGTCTGGTTCGTGACCTCGCCGCCGGAGTTGGGCGCGACCGCGGCGATGTAGCTCGAACGCATCGCGCCCATGCATCCCGCTTGCAACCCGCCCGCGCTGCAGCCGGTGGTGAAGATCCGGCGGGGGCTGATGCCGTAATCGCGAACGGCGCAGGCGGCGATCTGATCGGCGACCTTGAAATCGTCGCGGCTGAACGTCGCCGTCCCAGAGCAATCGCCGCCCGTTCCCAGCGAGCCCTGGAACGACACGATGATGCCGCCCTGGCTCATGATCTCCTGTCGCACCGCGGCCGGAACCAGCGCGTTGACCTCGCTGGCTTGCTGGCCTGTGCCGTGCCAATAGAACAGCAGTGGTCCGGTGCCCTGGCTCTTTGGCCCGACCTGCAACGTGATGCCGGCGAGCCCAGCCACCGTGACGGTGCCGGTCGCGAAGGTCGGACAGTCGCCGCTTACCGGCGGAATGATTGGATCCGCGCCCGAGGGCGGACCTGCGTCGCCGCTGGCGCCCGCGCGGCCGCCCATGCCCTGTGCGCCACCGAGGCCCGTGCCCCGGGCACCGCCAGCGCCGGGCCCGGCAGCGCCTCCCGCGCCGGCGCTCGCGCCGCCTGTTCCGGCGGCGGTGGCGCCTGCGCCGCCTCCCGTGGCCGCTCCGCCCGCTCCGTTGCCCGCGGAACCCGCGTGGGAGCCACCGGCGGCGCCTCCCGCGCCGGTACCCGCGCCCGGTGACATCTGGCCGCCGCAAGCGGCCACGCTGATCGCTGCGATCAGGAACAGACTGCGTCCAGGCTTCATCATCGCGGACCTCCTTGGCGTACGGACACCGCTCGCCCCGCCAACGGAAAGACCGTTCCTATATTAGACCCTCGGGCGCTTCGAGAAAGATCCGGCGCGTCACGAAAGGGATGGACCCCCGGGTCCAGGATGCGGGTCGAACACGTTGCTCGCTGAGCCGCAGGGCCTCTCAGGTCACGGAGATCAACCTGGGTGCGGTTTCCGGTGGGTGCGGTTTCCGGTTTCCGAATGGTCTCCGAGGTGGAAATCAACCTGGGTGCGGTTTCCGAGTGGTCTCCGAGGTGGAAATCAACCTGGGTGCGGTTTCCGAGTGCCACGTCGGGGTGCAGCGCTGGAGGCGCGGAAGCCCCGGCGAAACAGCGTGACGGCAGGTGTCTCGACCAGCACGGCGAGCGCCTCCTCTTCCGGCGATGCGGCCTTTGCCGTGAGATGCGTACGGATGCCGGCCTCGCACGTCCGCAGCGCCATCTCCAAGGCTTCGGCCGGACGAGGCTTCCGTCCTCCTTGCGCCCCGCCGGCGATCCAGACATTTGCCAGGTAGCCCACCTCCCGGACACGGGTGGAGAACACCTCGGGATTTCGCTGTCGCAGATCGCTCATCGCTCGCTCGAGGAGAGGCGCCACCAGGTACCGTTGCTGCTCCGCTTTCGATTCTCGCTCCAGCGGTTGTCGCTCGGCCGACCCATCGGTCAGCGCCGCCAGGGGCGGCGCGTGCGGTGGAGCAACGATCTCGGCCTGTCGCAGGAGCGCCTCCAGATCGCTGACATCGGCAGCGGCTGCGAGCTGTCTCGCGGCCGTGTTCGGATTCCGAGTCTCGTCGACCTTCGGTGTCTTCGTCGGTTCCTGCAGCCCGCGAAAATAAGCGCGGGTGATCGGGTCAGTCTCGTCCTCTCGCTCGCCACGTCGGGCGAGCTCGAGAAACGCCCTCGCATCCGCCGGACTGATGAAACCCTCTGCGCTGCGGCGATCGTCGCGCGCAGCACCGACGTCGCTCTCGAGCATCTCGTCCGACGTTAGCACCTGAAAGAGGCCGCCCTGGCCCGAGATGTACTCCGTGCTCATCGCGCAGCACTGTTCGAGGATCTCCCGCAGCCGATCGTGGTGATCGCGATCGATCGACAGGAGCGCGCTCCAGACGTCGTCCCACACGTCGGGATCGCGCGCGATCAGCCGAAACTCCTCCCACTCCTCGAACACCGAAGATTCCAGCGCGCGCTCGATCTGCTCGGCCTCTTCGCCGGCCTCGCCCAGTTGTTCGGTGAGGACGTCCATGTCGAGCACCAGCACCGACCGGTGGACGGCGAGCGCGAGAAGATCTTGCGGCAGCTCGCACAGCCGCTGCACCAGGGAGCCTTCGCCGGCTTCGAGCATCACGCGCAGCCACAGCGCGAAGCGTTCGGGGCGGAAGGTCTCGTCATCGCCTGCCTGCTCGGCTCGCCACAAGTCATCGTCGAACATGCGTTCGAGCTGCGCCGTCGTCGCGAGCGCGACCAGGTCGCCTGCGTCTTCGAGGCCGATGCGATCGATCAGCTTGCCAAGCACGGCGCCGGGCAGGTCGCGGACAGCCGCCACCAACCCCGGTCGCTCGAGGATGCGCATCAAGAGCTTGGTCGAGGGAGAAACTGAATGGCGGGTCAGCGAGCTCATCGAGTGCTCCTTTCGCGAGGTCGTGAAGGCCACGAGAAGGCCGGACCACGCATCCTCTCCAACCGCCAAGAACTAGAAATCTATTGATTTTCCTGTGGTTTTAGTAGTATTTAAGGGGCTCGAAAGGACGCCCAAAAATGGCGCGTCCGCCCGTCCGGAGCGATTCCGCCCCCAAACCGCTCCCGCCCCCGAACCGCTCCCAGGTTGATCGGCTTCCGACCACCGCACCAAGGTTGGATTTCTCGCAACGGAACCAAAGGCGCCGCCGATAGCCTTGTATGTCGATTCCTCGCGAAGTTCTTCCAGGGCGGACCTACATGATTACTCGTCGTTGCACGCAGCGGCAGTTTCTGATGCGGCCTGACGAAGAGACCAACAATGCGTTTATCTATTGTCTCGCCGTCGCCGCTCAGCGCTACCGCATTCGCGTCATCTTCACCGTCGCCATGAGCAATCATCACCACACGGGCATCGAGGACCCGAACGGCAATTACCCCGCGTTCCTCGAGCACTTCCACAAACTGTTCGCCAAATGTCAGAACGCCCTGCGCGGCCGCTGGGAGAATTTTTGGTCGTCCGAGCAGACTAGCGTTGTTCGGCTCGTGGACCCGGACGACGTCATCGACAAGATGGTCTACGCCCTCACGAATCCGGTGAAGGATCATCTCATAGAAAGGGCTCATCATTGGCCGGGAGTCTCGTCGCTCGGCGCGGTCATTCACGGCAAACTGCTCGTCGCGTCCCGTCCGCGTCATTTCTTTCGCGACGATGGCGGGATGCCGGATGTCGTATCGCTCTCCATTCCCCGGCCAGCCCCGCTCGAGGATCTCTCACAGAAGGAATTTGCGACGATGGTCGAAGAACGTATTCGCGCCGTCGAGGAGAAGGTCGCTGCCGAGCGTCGCCGTGTCGGCGTGCAAGTGCTCGGGCGTCGAGCAATCCTTGCGCAGAAGTGGCACGCCCGACCGAGTTCCTGCGAGCCCAGACGACAACTCGACCCTCGCGTTGCGGCGCGGAGCAAGTGGAGCCGCATCGAAGCCATGCTGCGCAACCGGGCGTTCCGCGACGCATACATCGCTGCCCGCGCGGCCTTCATCGCCGGCGTTCGCGACGTTGTCTTCCCTGCAGGCACCTACTGGCTACGGCGTTTCGTCCAGGCGACCTGTGTTCTCTCTCCGGCCTGATTTCACCGGTAGGTGCTAGTCACCCTCGTCGATTCGCATTCGTCGGTTCTGCGACTTCGTTCATCCGTCCGACAGGCCGGTTCCTCGAGGAGGAGTGGGGCGCCTCTACCGTCGGTCTTAGGCCGCACCCTCCGCGGAGCGGTCTTCTACGGGGAAGGGCCTTCGCACTTGGGTCTCTCCGTGGCTCCGTAGCCAACCCCGGTCAGGTTTAAGGCCCGGTTTAAGGCTCAACCTTGGACGGGTTTACGCTTGGTCGGGTTTACGGGTTAAGCAACCTGGGTCGGGTTTATCGACCTGGTTAAGCAACCTGGGTCGGGTTTATCGTCCGGTTGAAGCAACCTGGGTCGGGTTTATCGTCCGCAACCTGGGTCGGGTTTATCGTCCTATGACAGCGACGAACGCGGCGGTGGGGGCTTGCGCACGCTCTTCGTCGAACGCCGCGCGGGCACGGCGTGCAGTCCGGAGCGCACGACGCGGTCCATGACCTGCTCCTGGGCGTTGCGCCTCGGCTCGTCACCCTCGACGACCTCGCGCGTGTAGACGCCGCTCGTGTCCATGCGGTAGGCCTGCCGGTTCGCGTCGAGCGCCGGCTCCATCACCTCGTGGCGCAGCCGCTCGCGCAGCGCCTTGTCCTCGACAGGAAAAAGGATCTCGACGCGGCGATAGAGATTGCGCGGCATCCAGTCGGCCGACGATAGATAGAACTCTTCCTCGCCCCCGGGGCCGAACGCGAAAACGCGCTCGTGCTCCAGGAACCGTCCCACGATCGAGATGACGCGAATGTTCTCGGAGATGCCGGGCACGCCCGGGCGCAGGCAGCAGATGCCGCGCACGCACAGGTCGATCGACACGCCGGCCCTCGACGCGCGATACAGCGCCTGGATCACCTGCATGTCGACCAGAGCGTTCAGCTTGGCGAAAATCTTCGCCGGCCGTCCCGCCGCCGCCCGCTTGGTCTGCTCGTCGATGTGCCCGAGGATCGCGTCGGCCAGCCCCAGCGGCGCAACGGCGATCTTCCGGTAGCGCCCCTTCTTCGAGAAGCCTGATAGCGAATTGAACAGGTCCGACACGTCCTCGCCGATCTGCGGGTCGGCGGTGAACATGCCGATGTCGGTGTAGAGGCGTGCCGTCGACGCGTTGTAGTTGCCGGTCGACAGGTGCACGTAGCGCTTGAGGCCGTCGCTCTCTTGCCGCACCACCAGCACCAGCTTGGCGTGGGTTTTCGACGCCGCCTGCCCGAAGAAGACGTGCGCGCCCACGCGCTCGAGCGTGCGCGCCCACGCGATGTTGTTCTCCTCGTCGAAGCGCGCCTTGATCTCGATCGACACCGCCACCTGCTTGCCGTTCTCCGCCGCGTGCACCAGCGCGCGCACCGCGTCCGCCGTCGAGCCTGCGCGGTAGAGCGTCATCTTGATCGCCAGCACGTGCGGGTCGTCCGCGGCGCGCCGCAGGAATTCGAGCACCGGCCCGAACGAATCGTACGGGTGGTGCAGTATGACGTCGTGCGCGCGAATCGCCGCGAACGGGTCTTCGCCCTCGGCGAACGCTGGGTGGATGCGTGGCAGGAACGACTGGTCGCGCAGCTCGGGTCGGCTGAGCATCGCGATCGACATCAGCGCGCCCTGGCCCAGCGGGCCGGACGATTCGTACATGTCCTCCGCGTCGATTCCGATCTTCTCCATCAAGAAGGTGCGGATGCGCTCCGGCGTCCCACCTGCGACCTCCAGCCGCACGCACGCGCCGAAGCGGCGCTGGCGGATCTCGCGGTCGACGATCGACAACAGGTCGTGCGCCTCATCCTCGAGGATTGCCATGTCCATGTCGCGCGTGACCCGGAAGGGGTAGCACCCCAGGATCTCCATGCCGGGGAACAGATCACCGAGGTGCGCGGAGATGAGCTGCTCGAGCGGCAGGAACTGCTCCAGATTTTCGGCCCCCTCGCCGGGCTCGACGCCCAGGCTCGCGAACGGGACGAAGCGCGGCAAGCTCTCGGGCACCTTGACCCGCGCGAACTTCTTCTCGTCAGTGTCCGGGTCGCGCGTTTCGACCGCCAGTGACAGCGACAGGTTCGACAGGAACGGAAACGGGTGGCCGGGATCGACCCCAAGCGGGGTCAACACCGGGAAGACCGAGCGCCGAAAATACCGCTGTCCCAGCTTTTTCGTCTCGGCGTCCAGCGACTCCCAGTCGCGCAGATGAATGCCCTGCGCTGCCAGTCCGGGCAGCAGATCGTCCGAGAGCAGCTTCGACGCGACGTCCAGCTGGCGCCGCAAGATGTGGCCGATCTCCGCCAGCTGCTCGCCGGGGCTGAGCCCGTCGGGGCTGGTCTCGATCACCGCGGCTTCGAGCTGCTCGTGCAGGCCCGAGACCCGGATCATGAAAAACTCGTCGAGGTTCGACGCGAAGATCGCCAGGAACTTGAGGCGCTCGAGCAGCGGCCACTGTGGGCTCAGCGCCTGTCCGAGCACCCGTTCATTGAACGCCAGCCACGAGATCTCGCGGTTGATGTACAGCGAGCGATCATCGAGCGCCGGCGCGCTCACCTCGGCCGGCTCCACTGCCGGATCCACCGGGGCGGCGGCCGCCGCGGTTCCATCGACTGACGAAAGCACTTTGGGCATGGTCACCTACAAACCGCGACACTACTGCGCGGCCCGGCGACGTCATGTCTCAGTTGAGCAACATTCCTCTAATCAGGACCCTTTTGTAGCGCCGCCCGGAGCTCGTCCGCTGTCATCCGGTGCCGGAAAGCCACGGCGCCGTCGATCGTCACGACCGGGATGTCCAGGCCATAGGCCTCGATGAGCTTGCGGTTCTTCGAGATGTCGCGCACTTCCAGGTCGTAGGGCCGCTCACGGCGGACCTGTTCGAGTACGGCATGGACATCGTCGCAGAGATGGCAGCCGGGCTTGGAGTAGAGAACGACCTTCACGTTCATAGGCGGCAGCTCAAATCTAAACTGAAAACGCGACCTTGGATCCTCTTTACACGCCGGCCCCTCTGTGGCCCCATCCCTGTGGCACCGTTCCCAGGTTGATGTACCGCGCGGCGGCGCCGCGGGAGGCATCCATGACGAACCCCCGATTTCACCATCCTTGGCTGTGGCACCGTTCCCTGTGGCACCGTTCCCAGGTTGATTTTTGGGCAAGGCGATACCGCGTCGCGGCCGTGGCGCTTGCCGTTGCGGCGCTGACCGGCGCCTGCACGAGCACAGCCTCGTCCGAAAAAATCAACCTGGGTACGGACGCTGGGGGGCCCCCGGCCGACACGGCGCTCAGCCGCGCCAGCCTGGTGGTCAGCGACGGCCGCATCATGGCTGGCCCCTGGTCCGGCGGCGGGTTCACCGCGACCGATCCCGGCGCCGCCACGATCACGCCCTCATGCACGGCCAGCAGCTGCACGCCGGCATTCAGCGGCAACGAGTTCTGCATGCAGGGCACCGTCACCGGCCGTCCGGACTACACCGGGTTTGCGATGCTGGGCTGGAATGTCTCCGAACCCACCGGGGGGACGGCCGGGACCTGGGCGGTCCCTGACAGCGGTGGGATCACGGTCACTGCGCTCGACATGCCGGCTACGACCGCCCTGCGCCTGCAGCTTCAGGGCACCAATCCCCACGATTCCGCGGACCGCTGGTGCGCGCCACTGGTCAGCGGCCAGCCCATTGCCTGGAGCGACTTCAAGACCAACTGCTGGACGGGTGGCTCGCCGCAGAATTCGCTGACGCCGGGCACGCCCATCCAGCAGGGCTCGATTCTCGTTCCGGGGTTGCTGACCGATCTCCCGTTCGACGTCTGCCTGATCGACATCCAGTTTCAGCCGTAGCGCCGATCGCGATCCGCCGCGCCCGGCGCGCCGCGGCCCGGCTCGCCCCTGGCGGCCAGCGCCTCGCGCACCGACGTGACGGCACCGACCCGACAACCGAGGCGGCTCGCGATGTCGCCAGCGCGCGCACCGCCCGACAGGCGCGCGGCGATTCCGTCGACGAGATCGGCTCGGATCGCACGTTCGCCGTACGCGGGGTAGCCGACCGACGCATAGATCGCGGGCGGAACGTCCTCCTCGGTGGCGAGCGACGCCGCGCCCGGCCGCGGCGCCGCGATGCCGCGCCTCGCGCCGAGCTGCGCGTTGCACAGCGCCACGCGCGCCGCGATCGCATCCGCGCCCAGGAGCGCCGGTACGAACACCACGTGCCGGCCCACGCGCACGCCCCGCTTGCGGAGCGCGGCGCGATCCTCGCTGCCGAGCTCGCGCAGCTGCGCCGCCGCGGCCGCCGCCTCGATGGTGCCCAGCCCCTGCTCGAGCTGATAGACGATCCCGCGTGCCGCCGGCGAGAGCGGCTCCGCCTGCGCGCCCGAGCCCGCGTGCAATGGCGCCAGCAGGTGGCTCACCAGGTCGCGGCTCCAGGCCAGGAGGCGCCGACCGAGTCGCAGCCGCGCGCCGGCGCCCAGCGGGCGCGCCGCAACGATCGTGACCTCAGGGTGCAGCAGATCGACGCCGCGCCCGAGGCGCGCGAGGCGCTCGCCGTCGGCATGGATGTGGCCGTCCGGATCCAGCCGAAACCGCCCGTGGCCGGCGTCGACGAGATCGTCAACCCAGCCATCCGAGGCGCCGGTGTCGCCGTCGCCGTCGCCCGGCACGTCGCGCGCGTTGGCCGCGCCGCCGCCGGACATGACCGTCGCGCCGACGTGCGCGCGCAGCAGCGCGGCGAAGCTGGGGGGCGCGGCACCACGCGCGCCCGCGCCCGCGCCCTCCGCGCCCGCGGTGTCTTCTGTCGCTCTTTTCCGCCGCGCAGTCCGCCGCCGCGCGGCCGCGTCGACGAAACGCTGCACCAACCGCGCGTGCAGCGCATCCGACAGGCGATCCTCGGCGGCGCGCGTGCGTTCCTGCCAGTGCGCCGGATCGTCGACCCACCCGGTCTGGTGCGTGACGTACGTCCAGGTCCGGATGCCTGCCATCCGCGCCAGTAGCGTCTCGATGTCGCCGTCGGTGTTCTCGAGCGGCGCGACATGCCGGGCGATCCAGTCGGCGGGGATGCGGGCGCGGGAGCCGGTCAGGTGCTCGAACAGCGCCGCCTGTAGTCGGGTGTGATCGTCGAGCTGCAGCTGCCGGTAGTCGGGTACCTGGCAGATCTGCCAGAGCAGCTCCACCCGCTCGGTGCGGTCGGCGCGCGCGGCGATCTCGTCGCGGCGCGCGAGCTTGTCCAGCGCCTGCTGATCCTCGGCGGTGTGCGCGGCTGCCAGCCAGCTCGCCGGCGGCGGACGGCGCAGCGATGCCGCCAGCGCCGCCAGCGATCCGAAGTCGAGATCATGGTCGCGCCAGTAGAGCCGCTCCTCGGACGGGAAGCGGTGCTGCTCGATCGCCCGCACCGTCGACGCGCCGAGTGGCGGCAGCGGCGCCAGCGTCGCGAATCGCCCATCGCGGCGGTGGCGGCCAGCGCGGCCCGCGATCTGCGCGAGCTCGGCGTTCTCCAGCGCGCGCAGGCGCCGCCCGTCGAACTTTTGCACGTCGGCGAACGCCACGCAGTCGATGTCCATGTTCAGGCCCATCCCGATCGCGTCGGTCGCGACCAGGTAGTCGACCTCGCCCGCCTGGTACAGCGCTACCTGCGCGTTGCGTGCGCGCGGCGATAGCGCGCCGAGGACGATCGCGGCGCCGCCCCGGCGCGCGCGCAGCCGCTCGCCCAGCTCGAACACGCGCGCCGCCGAGAACGCGACCACCGCGGTGCGCGGCGGCAGCGCGCCCAGTGCCAGGGTCCCCGCTCCGCTCAGCGTCGAGAACCGCGGCTGCCCCTCGATCGCCGCCGACGGCACCAGCCGCTGCAGCAGTGGGCGCACGGTGTCGGCGCCCAGCAACAGCGTCTCGCGCGCACCGCGTGCGTGCAGGATGCGATCGGTGAAAACGTGGCCACGCTCGGGGTGGCTCGCCAGCTGGATCTCGTCGACGGCGATCAGATCCCCCGATTGATTGGCCGGCATCGCCTCGACGGTGCAGACCCAGTAACGCGGGTGCGCCGGCACCCGCTTCTCCTCGCCGGTGACCAGCGCCACGGCCGCTTCGCCGACGCGAGCGGTGACGCGGTCGTAGACCTCGCGGGCGAGCAGCCGCAGCGGCAGTCCGATGATCCCGCTCGCGTGCTCGAGCATTCGCTCGACGGCGCGGTGGGTCTTTCCGGTGTTTGTCGGTCCCAAAATCGCCGTGACCGTCTGCTCACGACTCGCCGGCGGCGGCATCGGCCAAGACTAGTGCAGCATCTTCCCGAGCGCGAGCGGTGGTCGGTCCTCCCCCCCGAATTTCCCCGCTTGACGACTCGATCGGGAAGGAGAGGATGAGACCATGTCCTCCACGCGTCTTCTGGTGCTCGGCGTCGTGCGCATATTCCAGCCGGTGCACGGCTACGACGTGCGGCGCGAGTTGCTCTCCTGGCGGGTCGACCAGTGGGCCAACGTGGCGCCCGGCTCGATCTACAACGCGCTCAAGTCGATGACGCGCGACGCTCTGCTCGAGGTGGTCGGCACGGATCAGATTGGCGGGCGTCCGGAGCGGACGACCTATCGCCTCACGAACGAAGGTGAGAACGAGTTCCAGGCGCTGTTGCGCGAGTCGTTGTGGCGCGTGCGGCCGCTGGTCGATCCGCTGATGCCGGCGCTGTGCTTCATGCCGGTCCTCAAGCGCGAGGAGCTGATCGCGGCCCTCAAGAACCGGATCCCTCAGGTGCGCGGCCAGCTCGAGCACACCGAATTCGCTCTCGCCGAGCTTCCGAAACCGCCCACGCCCGAGCACGTCAAGGAGCTCTACCGCCTGTCGGCGGCGCGCCTGGCGGCGGAGATTCCCTGGGCAGAGGCGCTCATTCAGCGGCTCGAGCAGGGGGAATACGAGATCCCGCATCCGGCCGAGGTCGCGCGCGAGAAAGTGATGCGCGCGACCGTTGCGCGCGATGAAGGGCGGCGGCCGCGCGCGCCGCGGCGTACCGCCGCGCGCACCAACGGCGCCCGCAAGTCCTGACGGGGAGGCGGGGAGGCAGGCGCCGCGGCTCGCCTCCTTGCGAGAGGCGAGCCTTCTTCAGCGAGTCACCCGTCGAGCCAGCGGTCGATCTCGGTCAGGTGGCGCTCCGTCGCCGGCGTCGCCGGTGACGCGCGGTATTCGTCGCGTGCGGCCGAGGCCAGTGCCCGCGCCCGGTCCGGATCACGACCAGCGCCGGCCAGCGCGCATGCGAGCGCGAAGTGGGCCTCCGCGCGCTTCGCGGGCGCGCTCTCCTTGGCGTCGCGGATCCGCGCCGCGCGCTCGAGCGGCGGCAGCGCTTCCTCGAATCGCCCGAGGGCGACGCAGGCGAGCCCGAGCGTGATCAGCGGATAGGTGACGAAGAGACCGTCGGGATCGGACTCGCGCTCGAACACCGCGAGCGCGCGCTCGGCCGGCTGGTGCGCCTCGGCGTGCCGGCCCAGGCGCACCAGCAGCTCGGCATAGTTGGTGAGCGGGATCGCCGCCTTCGGGTGATCGAGCCCCAGCGTCGCCTCCATGATGCGCACCGCCCGCTCCGCGTAATCCGCCGCCGACGTGATGTCGCCGAGCTCGTCGAGACAGATCGCGATGTTGCTCATCGAGAGGCTGACGTCGGGATCCTCGGGGCCGAGCGCCTTCTGCTTGGCCGCGATCGCCAGTTGATGATCGGCGACCGCTTCCTGCAGGCGCCCCTGCGTGGCGCGCATCGCGCCGCGGTTGTTGAGCAGCCAGCCCCGGATCAACTCCTGGCCGCCCATGCGCGCGAGCGCGTTCTCCGCGTGCCGGCTCCAGATCTCACCCACCTCGAAGCGCGACTGCGCATGCCCGGTGAAGAACACGAGGTTCGCGGCGCCTTCGGCCGCGAGCTCGTCGTGGCGGCACAGCTCGGCGGTCCAGATCGCATCTTCGATCACGCGCACTGTCGACGCCAGGTCTCCGACTTCGTACTGCAGCATCCCGAGCGTGAAGAGCACCTCTGCCAGCAACGGCTTGTAATCTAGGCGGCGCGCCTCGATCTCGAGCGGCACGACGTCCTTGAGCCCTGCCGCCACGTGGCCGAGGTGCGCGAGCGCGCGTACGCCGGCCAGGCGCTCCCGGAGCTCGTCGACGCACGCGCGCGTGATTGGATCATCGGGCGGGCGGATGATCGCGCGCAGCAAATTGACGTCATTGCAACGCTCGAGCGTGCCGAGCGCGCTCGCGGCGCCGGCGGCGTTCTCGACGGTATCGGCGGTCGCGCGGCGGAGCTCGCCGGAAAGCGCGCTCAGGTGGGCGAGCGCCTCGTTGAGCGCGCCCATGCGCAGATCGAGCACGTCGATCGGCTGCTCACCGCGCACGTGGGTCGCCTCGCAACAGTCGACGTAGATATCTCTCCAGCGGCGCGCGAACCGGTCGAGGGTCCGGCAGGTCGCGTCGAAGCTCGCCGCGGCGTAAGGCTTGCCCGTCGCCAGGAACGCGCGCCGGATCTCGAGCTTGATCACGGTCAGCGGCGCGTCGCCCGCCGCGAGGTCCTGCGCGGGCGCCTCCCAGATCCCGGCCAGCTTGGCTTCGGCGTCGGCGGCGAACCCACGCACGCCCAGCTGAGTCGCCTCGCGTTCCAAGTTCTGGATCAGTGCCCGCATCGAGGGGAAGCGTGCGTCGGGATCGGGCAGCAAGCCGCGCGAGAGCGTGCGCCCGAGCGACTCCGGTACCAGAGAGCCCTCGGGGGCGGGACGAATGCGGCCGGCGATGACGTTCTCGGTCAGCAACTTCAGCGTCAAACCGGGGAACGGGCGCGAATGATAGAGCGCCTCGTAGAGCGCGACGCAGAAGCTGAACTGGTCGGTGCGCGCGTCGGCGCGCGCGCCCTGGAACTGCTCGGGGGACATGTACGCGGGCGTTCCGAGGAGCGCGCCTTGCTGGGTCAGCCCGAGCGGCACCTCGCGGGAGCGGGTGAGCGGGTCGGCGGCGTGGGCGTCCGCTGCGCGCGCGCCGCCGGTGGCGGCACCCGCGTCGTCTGCTCCGAAGCCGGCCAGCCCGAAGTCGACGACGCGCACCTGGCCGTCGTGCGTGACCATGACGTTGTCGGGCTTGAAGTCGCGGTGGATCACGGCGCGTTCGTGCGCAGCCGCCAGCCCGCGCGCCGCCGCGAGGAAGATGCGCAAGATCTCCCCCATCCGGCGCGGCTTGAGCTGCAGCCAGAACGTGAACGTGTGCCCTTCGATCAGCTCCATGGCGATGAAGACGCGGCCGGCGAAGGTGCCGACGTCGTAGATGACGACGACGTTGGGATCGGAGATCTTCGCGGCTGCCTGTGCCTCGCGGATGAAGCGCGACGTGACCGCGGCGTCGGGACCGGCAGCGACGGCCTCGGTGCGCAGCAGCTTGATCGCGATCCTGCGATCGAGCTCGGGGTCGTGCGCGACGTAGACCTCTCCCATCGCGCCGCGGCCGATGAGGCCGAGCACGACGAACCGCCCTATCTCGGTGCCGCGGCCCAGAGGACCGTCGGCCAGGCGCCGCGGTTCCTGCTCGATGGGTTGCACGCCGTCGTGCCACTTATCGGCAGATGCGCCGATTTCTTTACAGACGTCCCAGCCCCGGGCCTTCGACGACGCGGGCCGCGGCCGCTGCAGCCGCGACCGCCGCGTCTTTCGGCGGCGCGCCCCGCCCGAGCTCGAGAGCGAACACCACGCCGAAGACATCACCCGCGCCGGTGGGATCGACCTCGACCGCGGGCGCGGCCGGGACGTCGAGGCGCGCGTCGCCATCGAGGATCGTCGCGCCGCGCGCGCCTCGTGTGATCGCGACCCGCGCGCCGGCGGCGGCGAAGCGCGCGGCGAGCGCGGCGGCGTCGGGGTGATCCAGCTCCGAGAGGACAGCGGCGTCGAGGCGGGGTGGGGTGATGACCTCGGGCGCGAGCGCCGGTCCGATTTCACCGCCGACCCCGTCGCGTCGCAGCCAGCCCTGCAGGCCGGCGGCGACGAAGCGCGCGTCGAGCGCCGCGAGCAACACGCGATCGCACTCGCCCGCGACCGGCCCGACGTAGGTGATCGCGGCGTCGCGCCACCGCACCGGGATGTCGTCGAGCCGCAGAGGACGCGCCGTGCGGCGGAGCCAGAGCCGCCGGTGCCCGGCGTCGTAGGTGAGAGCGAAGGTGGTCATCACCTCGCTGGGCACGCAGTGGAGCACGAGCCGTGGCTCGGCGCGGAGCGGCGCGAGCAGCGGATCGTCGGGTGGCGCCACGGTGACCAGCGCGGTATCGACGCCGAGGCGCGCGGCCGCGAGAGCGGCGTAGCTCGCCGCGCCGCCGAGGCGGGTGGTGCCGGAGATCTCGTCGCAGGTGACATGGCCGAGGACGAGCAGATGCGCCATGGGTCGGCGACGCTATCACAGCGATTTACCGGTCCTCGAGTACCAGGAAGGACGGGTTATCATTCCCTCCCGGAGGAGAACCCATGTGCCGCAGCATCAAAACCCTCTTCAACTTCGCCCCGCCCGCGACCGACGATGAAATCCGCGCCGCCTCGCTTCAGTTCGTGCGCAAGCTGAGCGGCTTTACCGCGCCCTCGAAGAGCAACGAGGCCGAGTTCAATCGCGCGGTCGATCAAGTCTTCACCGTCGCGCGTCGGCTGGTGCACAACATGACCACGACCGCCGAACCGCGTGACCGCATCATCGAGGCCCGGAAGGCCAAGCAGCGATCGCTGATGCGGTTCGGCCGCCCGCCCGCGCCCCGGAGCGCCTGACCCGATGAGCTCCGTGTCGAGCAACCTGTTCGCGCTGCTGACGTTGATCGTGGCGCCCGCGGTGCTGACCAATGCGTCGTCGGTGCTGGGGCTCAATACCGCGAACCGGTTCGGCCGCATCGTCGACCGCTCGCGCCAGCTGGTCGACGAGATGGAGCGCTTCCGTGGCGACGCGGAGCTGAACGCGATCCGCCTGCGCCAGGTCGGCCGGCTGCGGCAGCGCGCCGGTTACCTGCTGCGCGCGCAGACCTACTTCTACGCCGCGCTCGGGCTGTTCGTGATGACCGCGCTGGTCTCGGTGCTGGGCGCGGCGCTCGGCTCGTCGAGCTATCCGCTCGCCTATCATGTGGCGGCGGCCGCCGGTTTCCTGGTCGGCGCGACCGCGGGTGGAAGTCTCTTTTTCGGGTGCACGCTGTTGATCCGCGAAACGCGCATGGCGCTCCTCTCTCTCAGCGAGGAGACCGAGTTGCTCGAGGCGCGCGCTCGTCCGGCCATCACCGCCGGGCTCGGCAGCTGACGCCGCTCCAACCGTCGCTACTTCTTCGACATCGGGCGCGCAGGCGCCGCCGGCTTGCCGCCGCCCACGCCTTCGCCGTCGAACGTCACGCCCTGATTCGAGCCCGCGAGCTGGACGCAGGTGTCGAGCGCCCCGCCGCACGACTTGTTGAGCGCCACGTTCTTGACGTTCTCCAGCGAGAACGGCGGCGCCTCCCTGGCCGCGAGGTGCATGCCGTCGAAGCGGATGTTCTGGGCGTCGGCGCAGCGGACGCCGTGCTCGCTCGTCACCTCGATGTTGTCGAAGGTGACGTCCTCGATCGGTCGCTCGGGCAGTCCGATGATGTCGATCGCCTTCTGCGCGCCGGTCGCGGTGATGTCGCGGACGTGCACGTTGCGGATCGTCGGCGGCGTCTGCGTGTGCGGCACCAGCGTCGACGATCCGTAGAACGTCGTCAGCTCGACCACCATCATGCGGATGTCCTCGTGGCGCACGCGCTCGTACCAGACGTTCTCGATCACCCCGCCGCGGCCGCGCATGGATTTTATGCGGAGTCCGCGATCGGTGCCCTTGAACTCGCAGTCGTGGACCCAGACGTTGCGCACGCCGCCCGACATCTCGCTGCCGATGCCGACGCCGCCGTGTCCCAGCGCGCCGCGCACGCGTCGGACGACGATGTTTTCGCTCGGCTTGCCGACGCGCCAGCCGTCCTCATTGAGCCCGGCCTTGATGATGATGCAGTCGTCCCCGGTGCTGAAGAACGAGTCCTCGATGAGCACGTTCTTGCTCGAGTCGGGGTCGCATCCGTCGTTGTTGGGGCCGCTCGTCACCACGTTGACGCCGTGGATGATCACGTTCTCCGAGTAGACTGGGTGCAACGTCCACATGGGCCCGTTGGAGACGGTCACGCCTTCGATGAGCACGTTCTTGCAGTTGACGGTCTGGATGAAGCTGGGGCGCAGCGCCGCCGCCTCGGTGCCGAAGACGCGGTCCTTCACCGGCGTTCCCGCCAGCACCATCTCGTAGAGGCGCTTCGCCGCCGCCTGCTGCTTCTTTTTCCACGGCCACCAGGCGCTGCCCTGGCCGTCGAGCTTGCCGCCGCCGGTGATCGCGACGTCGGTGCAGTCGTGCGCGTAGATGAGCGGCGAGTAGTTGTAGGCCTCCATCCCTTCCCAGCGCGTGAAAACCGGCGGCAGGTAGTCGGCGAACTGCTGACTGAACAGCACCTCCGCGCCGGCTTGCACCTCGAGGTTCACGTGGCTCTCGAGGTGAATCGGCCCCGTGAGCCAGCGGCCCGGCGGCACGACGACCCGCCCGCCGCCCGCGTGCGCGGCGGCGGCGATCGCCTTGGCGAACGCCTCGGTGTTCTTGGTCGTGCCGTCGGCGACCGCACCGTATTGCCGCACGTCGAACGTCGCGGCCGGGAACTTCGGGCGCTGCAGATCGGGCATTGGGAACGGCGCGTGGAGCGGCTCGATGGGCGCGACCGCCGCCGGCGTCGCCCCGAGCGTCGCGCTGGCCGGGTCTGCGACCGGCGCGGCGGGCGTCTGGTGGGGCGTGCACGCGGCCCAAGCGCCGCACGAGAGCAGCAGGGGAACCGCGACGAATCGGTGATCGAAGAGCATGCGCATGGGTTTCCGCGGGTGCTTGCGACGGCTCACGACGCCAGCGGATCCACGGCGCGCGAAATCTACGCGCTCGGACCGTGAGTCCTCAATTTCCCCGATTGCGCGCCAGGGTTCAAATATTCGTTCTCGACGATTTTTCTTCGAAGAAACGCCCCGGAAACAGGATAGACCGTAGGGTAGATCCAGATGGCGCCGCCGGACGATCGCGACCCGTCTATTTTCGTGCATGAGCCAGGCAACCAGAGCCTGGATGGACTTTTTCGCCTCATCGAAGTCGCGGGAACCCAGCAGCCTCTGGATGACGTGCTGGCGACGATGTGTGCGGGCGTGGCCACCACCGCCGGCGCCGACGTCGTCAGCATCTACGTGCGCGAGGAGGGTGACGGCGGCGAGGTCTTCACCATGCGCGGGAATGTCGGTTTTCCGGCCGAGGCGGTCGGCCGGGTCCACCTGCGCGCCGGTGAAGGCATCATTGGCTTCGTGGCCGAGCGGCTGCGGCCGGTGTCGGTGGCGACCGCGGCCAGCGACGAGCACTTCAAGTACATCCCCGGCCTCGGCGAGGAGCGTTTCCCCGCGATGCTCGCGGTGCCGGTGTTGCGCGGCAGCGCGGCGGCAGGCGTGCTGGTGCTTCAGCGCGGACTGACGCGGGTCTTCACCGGCGCTGAGGTCGTGCTGGCGACGGCGCTGGCGGCGGTGATCAGCCACGCGCTCGAGCGGGCCGCCGAGCATGAGCGCGAGCAGACGCGCCGGGCCGAACGCGGCGTGGCGCGCTTGCGCGGTGTGCCGATGTCGGGAGGCACCGCGATGGGGCGCGTCGAGATCCTGCCGACGCTGGCGGCCCTCGCGCGCGTGACGCCGCCACCCCGAGCGCCCACCGGCGCCACGGCGATGCCGTTCGAGACCGTCGCGCGCCGGTTGCGCGCAGACCTCGATCGCGCCGCGCAGAACGCCACATCCGCGTCGGCGCGCGAGCTCGCGAGCCTGGGCCTGATTCTCGACGACGTGCGCTTCTGCGAGCGCTTGCTGCGCGCCTCGGCGGCGGCCGAGCCGCTGAAGGGCCTGTCCGAGCTGGCGCGCGAATACGCGCGCGTCTCGCTGCAGACCAACTGGGGCGATGGCGTGACCGCCGATCTCATGACCGAGCGCGCTGCAGAGATCGAGGATCTATGCGTGCTGGTGCACGCCGCACTGTCGGGGCGGTCGCTGGTCCGCAGCGGCGGCATCGTCCTCGCGGAGCGCCTGCGGACGTTCCAGGTGCTGTCGGCGATCGCGCGCGGCGCCTCCGGCTTCGTGGTCGAGGGCGACGTCCCCGACGAGGGCACCGTCGCCAAGATCGTGCGCGCCGCCGGCCTGCCGCTGCTCAAGCAGGTGACCGGCATCTTCTCCTGGGTCCACCCCGACGACCTGATCGTGGTCGACGCCGACGCGGGCAACGTTCGGATCAACCCCGGTGCGACGGCGGTGGCGCGGTTTCGCACCGGCCGCGGATAGAACCGGACGGAGACGGAATTTCTCGGAGCGGCCACGTTGAAAGGATCGGGTGCACGAATTGCAGCACCGTTCGGCCATGCGAAACCTCGGCTGCCTCCTGCTTCTCATCGTCATTCCGATCACGATCCGCCCCGCACGCGCGGACGAACCCGCCGCCCCTCCCCCCAGAGCGGAGGCGCCACCACCTGCTACCCCCGCAAGGCCTTCGGTTTCGCCTCCCCATCCAGTCGTCCTGTACATCCAGGATTGGGCGCACCTCGCCGAGGTCACCCGTTCCGACGAACAGATCTTCTCTCGGGCCGATGATCTGACCGATCGCGAATCGGGGAGCCGTCAAATCGCTGTCGTTGGGTTCCTCCTGGGCGGCAGCCTCGCGACTGTCGCGACGGTCTCGCGCCTCTCGACGGATCACTGGACCGATTTCACCAAGTGGGGCCTCGCGGCAGGTGTGAGCGGCGCGGCCGTCGGCTGGGCGATCGCCTGGCTCGTCGCGCCTAGCCACAGCGATCTGGTCTCGGTCGTCAACGAATGGAACCAGCGCCATCCCGACCGCCCGCTGGCTCCCTGAAGCCTGCCGATGTAACACAAGCAACCGGTTCGTCGAACCGTGAGCCGTCTCGACCCCATGATTCAACTAATGCGAAGATGTCTCAGCACATGAGAGGGCGATAGATCTGCCATGAAGCGGTTCCTGGACGACGACTTCCTGCTCGACACGCCGGTTGCGATCGATCTCTATGAAAAGTTCGCGCGGCCGCAGCCGATCATCGACTACCACAACCATCTGCCGCCCGATCAGGTCGCCAACGATCACCGGTTCGCCACGCTCACTGAGATCTGGCTCAAGGGCGATCACTATAAATGGCGCGCGATGCGCGCCAATGGCGTGCCCGAGCGCTTGATCACCGGCGAGTCGTCCGACTGGGACAAGTTCCAGGCCTGGGCCGGCACGGTTCCCGACACGCTTCGCAATCCGCTTTACCACTGGACGCACCTCGAGCTCGCGTTCCCGTTCGGGGTGAAGGACAAGCTCCTCGGCCCCGACACCGCGCGCGAGATCTACGACCACTGCAACCGCCGCCTGGCCGAGGAAGGCTTCACCACGCAGGGCCTGCTCAAGCAGTACGGCGTGGTCGTGGTGTGCAGCACGGACGACCCGATCGACGATCTCGAGCCGCACCTGCGGCACGCGCGCAATCCGCGCGCGACGACCAAGCTGTTCCCGACCTGGCGCCCCGACAAGGCGCTTGGCGTTCACGATCTCGCGGCCTGGAATTTGTGGGTCGACAAGTTGCAGGCGGCTTCGAGCGTGTCGATCGGCAGCTACGACTCGTTCATGGAGGCGCTCGGCACGCGCCATGACTTCTTTCACGAAGTCGGTTGCCGCGCATCGGACCATGGGCTGGATCGCATCTTCGCGTCCGATTACACCGCGGCCGAGGTGCAAGCGAGCTTCAGCAAGGCACGCCTTCGCCGCCCGCTGACCGAGGAGGAGATCGACAAGCTGCGCTCGGCGATGCTCTATGACTTCGCGGTGATGGACCACGCGCGCGGCTGGGTGCAACAGTTCCATCTCGGCGCCGCGCGCAACAACAGCAGCCGCGCCGTGCGCACGCTCGGACCCGACACCGGCTACGACTCGATCGGCGACCTGCCCCAGGGCGCGACGCTGGTGCGGTTCCTCGACCGGCTCGACGCGGCCGGCTGCCTGGCGAAGACGATCCTCTACAACCTCAACCCCGCCGACAACGAGGTGCTGGCCAGCGTGATCGGCAGCTTCCAGGACGGTTCGGCGCCCGGCAAGATGCAGTTCGGCAGCGCCTGGTGGTTCCTCGATCAGGCCGACGGCATGGAGAAGCAGATGAACGCGCTCTCGAACCTGGGCCTTCTCGCCCGTTTCGTGGGCATGCTCACCGACTCGCGCAGCTTCCTGTCCTATTCGCGGCACGAGTATTTTCGGCGGCTGCTATGCGCGATGCTGGGCCGCGACGTCGAGCGGGGCCTCTGCCCCAACGACATGGGGCTCCTCGGCAAGCTGGTCCAGAACGTCTGTTTCGGCAACGCGCGCGACTACTTCGCCTTTCGCGTGTAGGCAGGCCTTCCGGCCAGCGTGAACCGTCGAGGCCGCCTCCGGACACTAGGAAGCCGTCCGTTCCCAACGGAAATGGTGTCCTGCATGAATCGTAAAGAGCGAACTGCGCGAGGCGTCGGGCTGGCGATATCGCTGGCCTTCATGGTTTTCGGGTGCGTCCAGGGCGCTAACCATGAGGGCACGGGCGGATCCAGCGGTGGTGGGACCGGCGGCGGCAGCGCCGGCACCACCGGCGGCGGCAGCGGAGGGACGACCGGCAGCAGCGGGGGGAGCACCGGCAGCAGCGGGGGGATGACCGGCGGCGGCTCGGGCGGCACGACCACCTCGTCGGGCGGGCGTACCGGCACCGCCGGAAGCGGCGCCGGTGGCATGGCCACCTCATCGGGTGGCGCGCCGGGCAGCGGCGGGCACGTCGCCAACGCTGACGCCGGCTCGCGGCCGGACCTGACCGGCAAGAAAGCGTTGTTGATTGTCAGCAGCGCTAGCAGTCCCGACGACGGTGAGACTCTGGTCCAGGAGCTGCTCCAGCTCCGGGGCATGGACGTCACCCTGGGCGACGAGACCGCGCCTGCCTCCATGGCGACTGGCTTCGCGATGGTCGTCCTCTCGTCCAACGTGACCAACGCCGTGCCCGTGTTCGCGCCCGTGCCCGTGCCGGTGATCGTCTTCGGCAACACCTCGTTCTATCAGCCCATGGGCTTCGTGACCGCCAACGCCATGCGCGGCAGCACCAGCGGCTCGCCCCAAGCCACGGTGATGGATGCCACGACGCCGCTCTCGAGTGATCTGTCGCAAGGAGACACCATCGACGTGTTCAACGCCTTGCTCGGCAACTCGAACTACACCTGGGGAACTCCCGGAGGCGCGCCGATCAAGGTCGCGAGCGTCGCGGGCACGCCGGCGGAGCTCGTCGTCTTTGCCTACGAGAAAGGGGCGGCCATGGCCACCGGCACCGCAGCCGCGCGACGCGTGTCGCTCGGCTGGAAGTCGGGCAACGTGAAGATGCTCGCGCTCGATTCTTTCAAGCTGCAGGACGCGGCGATCAGCTGGGCTGCCGGGGGGATATGATGTCATCGCGCCGCTCGAGTGCTTTCGTCGTGACCGCTTCCTCCGTGCCAGCACCGTTGCTGGCGCTCGTGCTCGCCGCTGTCTCCCTGTCGTGCGCGCGGGTCGCGCCGTTGCCCCCGTCCGGGGCGGGCGGCGGTGGAGGCGCCGGTAGTGGCGCCGCCGGCGGGACCAATCGGTTCGACGGTGGCGTGCGTCCTGACGCGCCGACGCCGGTCGATCTCGGCTGCAGCAGCCACGTCTCGTGTACGCCGGCCGGCGGCCAGTACTGCGGCATCGTCGGCGACGGTTGTACGGGCACGATCGACTGCGGCACCTGTCCCGGCGATCAAGTCTGCGACAAGGGCCTGTGCATCGGCGGCCCGAGCTGCATGGCCAGCACGGCCTGCACGGCGGCCTCAGGCGGCAGCAGCTACTGTGGCGACATCGGCAACGGGTGCGGCGGCAAGGTCTCGTGCGGCGCCTGCGCGACCGGCAGCAACTGCAACGGCGGTCTCTGCGTCGCCGCGAACTGCGTGCCGCTGACCTGCAACATCGCCAACGGCGGTGGCAAGTACTGCGGCGCGATCGGCGACGGCTGCGGTGGCACGCTCAACTGCACTTGCGACCTGCCCCAGACGTGCGGCGGCACCGGGATCGACCACGTGTGCGGCGATCCGGCGTGTGTGCCGATCACCTGCAATCCGCCGGGAGGCGGCCAGTATTGCGGCAACATCGGCAACGGCTGCGGCAAGGCGCTGGCGTGCCCCGCCGGCTGCGCCAACGGCGTGGCCTGCCCGGCCAACCACGTCTGCCCGTCGACCGGCCCCGGGGTGTGCACGAATCTCCAGTGCAACATCGACAAGTGCACCGCGGGCGGCAACACGACCATCAGCGGCACGGTCTACGATCCCCGGGGCGTGAACCCGCTTTACAACGTCGTGGTCTATGTGCCCAACCAGGCGCTGGATCCCATCGAGTCGGGCGCGAGCTGCGATACTTGCGCGTCGCCGGTATCGGGGCAGCCGGTCGCGGCTGCGCTCACCGATGCGACGGGGCACTTCGTGATGAAGAACGCGCCGTCGCCGGCGGGCAAGATGATTCCGATCGTCGTGCAGATCGGCAAGTGGCGCCGGCAGATCATGATTGGCCCCATCAACCCCTGCGTCGACAACCCGGTGCCCGACAAGACCTTGCGCCTGCCGCGCAACCAGTCCGAGGGCAACCTGCCGAAGATCGCGTTCTCCACCGGCCACTCGGATTCGCTCGACTGCCTCATGCGCCAGATCGGCATCGACGACAGCGAGTTCACGCCCGACTCGGGCAACGGTCGCGTTCACATGTATGTGGGCATCGACGGCAGCGGCAACGGTACCGGGCCGGCCAGCCTGGCGTCGGGCGGGGCCTTCGCCTCGTCCTACAACACGTTGTTCAACAACTACGCGAAGCTCTCCGGCTACGACATCCTGATGTTGAATTGCGAGGGCGGGTCGCCGGACCCCCTTCCGCCCCTGGCCTCGTTCGTCAACATCCGGAAGTACGCGGACAACGGCGGCCGAATCTTCGACGAGCACGTCCACGCGTACTGGATCCAGAAGGGCATCATACCCTGGCCGGATGTCGCGGTCTGGGACAACACCGATCTGACGACCGACACCGCCAACGCCAGCATCGACACCACGTTCCCCAAGGGCCAGGCCCTGTCGACCTGGCTCGGATCTGTCGGGGCGCTCACGGGAGGACAGATCGGTCTCACCGCGCTCGTGCACTCGATCGACGGGGTGATCGCGCCGACGCAGCGCTGGATCTACACCGCCGATGGGCACACGCAGTACATGACGTTCAACACGCCGCTGGAAGCACCCGCCGCCGCGCAGTGCGGCCGCGTCGTGTTCACCGACCTGCACGTCGGGTCGGGGTCCGGCGCGCCGAATCTCGACTCGAAGGTCACCAAGCCGCCGTTCCCGACCGACTGCTCGGCGCCAACGACGCCGATGTCGCCCCAGCAAAAGGCGCTCGAGTTCATGTTCTTCGACCTGTCGTCCTGTGTTCAGGTCGACACGACGACGCCGACGACGCCGCCGATCCCGCCGCTCGGCGGCACGACGCCGCCGCCCAACGTCGTGCCTCAGCCGCCCGCGCCGCCGCCGCCGCCGCCGCCCCCGCCGCCGCCCCCGATCCCCTGACCGTCGCCTAGACGAATCGAGAGAAAGATCGAGCGTTAACAAACGGAGCCCGCGGCGGGTATAACCAAGGATGATCGGGGCCTTTTCGCGGGCCGTCCGGGCAAGACCAAGAAGTTGAAGACGAAGTCGAAGACGATGATGGGGCAGAAATGACGATCGATGCAGGTGTTCGCGCGTTGTTCGATCTGACCGGCAAGACGGTGGTTCTGACGGGAGGAACAGGGGTACTGGGGAGTGAGATGGCACGTGCCATCGCGTCGGCCGACGCAAACGTGGTGCTGCTGGCGCGCAAGGTCGACCGCGCGCAGGCGTTGATCCAGTCGCTGGGCGGCAAGGGGCGCCACCGCGCGCTCGCGGCCGACGTGGTCGACCGCGCCGCCGTCGAGGAAGCGGCCCACGTGGTCAAGAAGGAGTACGGCCGCGTGGACGCGCTGCTCAACGGCGCGGGCGGCAACGACCCCAAGGCGACCAGCACGCCGGAGAACCGCTTCTTCGACATTCCGGTCGAGGCGTTTCAGCACGTGCTGACGCTGAACCTGGTCGGCACGGTGATCCCGACGCAGTCGTTCGGGCGCATGATGGCCGAGCAGAAAGAGGGCGTGATCCTCAATATCTCGTCGGTGAACGCGTCGCGGCCGCTCACGCGCATCGCCGCGTACTCGGCGGCCAAGGCCGGCGTGACGAACCTGACGCAGTGGTTGGCAGTCCACATGGCGCAGGAGTATTCGCCGCTGATCCGCGTGAACGCGATCATGCCGGGCTTCTTCCTCACCGAGCAGAACCGGTTCCTGCTCACCGACCAGAAGACCGGCGGCCTGACCGCGCGTGGGCAGAAGATCATGGACCACACGCCGATGAACCGCTTCGGTACGCCCGACGATCTGTCGGGCGCGCTGCTGTGGCTACTGTCGCCGGCGTCGAAGTTCGTCACCGGCGTCGTGGTTCCTGTCGACGGCGGCTTCACCGCTTATTCGGGGGTCTAGCGCATGATCGGCGTCGGGCAAAAAGGACAGCGCCTCGACGAGGCAAAGGTGCGCGAGCTGTGCGCGGCGGAGATCGCGCACTGGAACGTGCGCGGCCGCCGCGTGCTGGTGATCGTTCCCGACCACACCCGCTCGGCGCCGATCGACGTGCTGTTCCGCGTGCTGCACGATCTGATGGCCAAGGAGGCCAAGGCGTTCGACGTCCTGATCGCGCTCGGCACGCACCCACCGATGAGCTACGAGGCGATCAACCAGCGCCTGGGCATCACCGCGCAGGACCGCGCCGGCCGCTACGCCGGCGTGAAGATCTTCAACCACGACTGGGACAACCCGAAGCAGCTGGTGTCGATCGGCGCGATCTCCGAAGACGAGGTCGCGCAGATCTCGCACGGCCTGATGCGCGAGCACGTCGACGTCACCATGAACAAGCTCGCGCTCGAGTACGACATGCTGCTGATCGTCGGGCCGACCTTCCCGCACGAGGTGGTCGGCTTCTCGGGCGGCAACAAGTACCTGTTCCCGGGGATCTCGGGCCGCGAGATCATCGACATGTTCCACTGGCTGGGCGCCCTGATCACGAATCCAGAGATCATCGGCACCAAGTACACGCCGGTGCGCGCGGTGGTCGACAAGGCGGCGTCGATGGTGCCGGTCGAGCGCAAGTGCGTGAGCCTGGTCGTCGAGGGCAGCGACCTCGCCGGTGTCTACGTCGGTACGCCGGAGGAGGCGTGGGACGCCGCCGCCGATCTCTCCAACCAGATCCACGTCCTCTTCAAGGACAAGCCCTATCGCAGCGTCCTGTCGTGCGCGCCGAAGATGTACGACGAGCTGTGGGTCGGCGGAAAGTGCGCGTACAAGCTGGAGCCGGTCGTCGCCGACGGCGGCGAGCTCATCATCTACGCGCCGCACATTCACGAGATCTCCGTGGTGCACGGCAAGATCATCCGCCAGCTCGGCTACCATGTGCGCGACTACTTCCGGAAGCAGATGGAGAAGTTCGCGCACTACCCGCGTGGCGTGGTCGCGCACTCGACGCACGTGAAAGGCATCGGGACGTTCGAGAACGGGGTCGAGCGCCCGCGCATCACGGTGACGCTGGCGACCGGGATCCCGGAGGCCGAGTGCCACGAGGTGAACCTCGGCTACCGCGACTGGCGCAGCATCAACGTCGACGACTGGCGCGACCGCGAGGACGACGGCCTGCTGCTGGTCCCCAAGGCGGGCGAGACCCTTTTTCGTTTGAAAATGGGAACCCTCAAAGGGTTCCCAAACCCTCCCGCGATGGACTCCGCCGGGGGACCCGGCTCCGTCCGACGCGATTGAAACCAAAGACCATTTGAGACAAAGCAAAGGAGACGCAATGAACGCCGGGTTGAAGATCCCCCCAAGTGGCGCGCTCGATTTCGTGAGCCTGGGCGCGCTCGTGCACCGACTGGATACGGGGGTGATCCCCTTCCGCAAGGCCACTCACTGCGATATTCACGTGAGCGGCGGCGAGTTCAACGTCGCGGCCAACCTGGCCGACTGCTTCCGGATGAACACCGGAATCGTGAGCGCTATGGTCGACTACCCGATCGGCGACCTCATCGCCGAGCGCGTGCGCGCGATGGGCGTGAAGCCGTTTTACAAGACGTTCAAGCACAACGGCGTCAACGGTCCCAACATGGCGACGGTCTACAGCGATCGCGGCCACGGTGTGCGCGCACCCGTCGTGTTCTACAACCGTTCGAACGAGGCGGGCGCGCTGCTCAAGCCGGGCGACTTCGACTGGAGCAAGATCTTCGCGGGCGGCGTGCGCTGGTTCCACAGCGGCGGCATCTTCGCGGCGCTGTCGGAGACCACCGGTGGGCTCATCGCCGAGGGCATGAAGGCGGCCAAGGCGGCGGGCGCGGTCACCAGCTTCGATCTCAACTTTCGCCAGAAGCTGTGGAACATCTGGGGCGGCGACCAGAAGGCGGTCGAGGTCATCGGCCGGATAGTCGAAAATGTGGACGTGCTGGTCGGCAACGAAGAAGATCTGCAAAAGGGACTGGGCATCCCCGGTCCCGAGGTCGCTGGGCCCAAAAAGTCCGGCCTCGACCCCAAGACCTTCTTCGAGATGATCGACAAGGTCGTCGCCAAGCACCCCAAGGTTCAGGCGGTGGCGACCACGCTGCGCGAGGTGCACACCACCAACCGCCACAGCTGGAGCGCGGTGGCCTGGATGAATACGACGTCTGGGGGCAAGACGTATACCGCGCCTGTAGCCGAGCTCGACGTGCTCGACCGCGTGGGCGGCGGCGACGGTTTCGCGGGCGGCTTCATCTACGGCCTGCTCTCGGGTGAGACGCCCGAGGATGCGGTCAAGCTCGGCTGGGCGCATGGGGCGTTGCTGACGACGTTCCCCGGCGATACAACCATGGCCACCATCGCGGACGTGCGGGCGTTCGCCAAGGGCGGTTCCGCCCGCATTCAGCGATAACAGATTTCAAGCAGGCCAAATCGGCTCGAAAAGGAAACGTAGAGATGACGACACAGAAGGCGGATATCGGACTCATCGGGTTGGCGGTCATGGGCGAGAACCTGGTCCTGAACATCGAAAGCCGCGGGTTCACCGTCGCGGTTCAGAACCGGACCTATGACAAGGTCGTGAGCTTCCTCGAGGGGCGCGCCCGCGGGAAGAAGATCATCGGCACCAAGACCCTGCAAGAGCTGGTCGCGTCGCTGAAGACGCCGCGCCGGGTGATGATCATGGTCAAGGCCGGCAAGCCGGTCGACGATCTGATTGACCAGCTCGCGCCGCTGCTGGAAAAGGGCGACATCATCATCGACGGCGGCAACACGCACTTCCCCGACAGCATCCGCCGCACCAAGGATCTCGAGGCCAAGGGCCTGCTCTACGTCGGCACCGGCGTGTCCGGCGGCGAGGAGGGCGCGCTCAAGGGCCCGTCGATCATGCCGGGCGGCTCGCCGGCGGCGTGGCCGCACGTCAAGCCGATCTTCCAGGCGATAGCCGCCAAGGTCGAGGACGGCACGCCCTGCTGCGACTGGGTCGGCAGCGACGGCGCCGGCCACTTCGTGAAGATGGTGCACAACGGGATCGAGTACGGCGACATGCAGCTCATCTGCGAGTCGTACCAGATCATGAAAGAGCTGCTCGGCATGTCGGCCGACGAGATGCACGAGGTGTTCGCCGAGTGGAACAAGGGCGACCTCGACAGCTATCTGATCGAGATCACGCGCGACATCCTGGCGTTCAAGGACGAGGACGGAAAGCCGATCGTCGACAAGATCCTCGACACCGCGGGGCAAAAGGGCACCGGCAAGTGGACCAGCGTCACTGCGCTCGACCAGGGCATCCCACTGACGCTGATCAGCGAGGCGGTCTACGCGCGCTGCCTGTCGGCGATGAAGGAGCAGCGGGTCGAGGCGTCGAAGATCCTGAGCGGCCCCAAGCCGACGTTCACCGGCGACCGCAAGGCGTTCATCGCCGATCTGTCGCGCGCGCTCTACGCGTCGAAGGTGGTGTCGTACGCGCAGGGCTACGAGCTGCTGCGCTCCGCGGCTGGCGAGTTCAAGTGGGACCTGAACTACGGCGGCATCGCGCTCCTGTGGCGCGGCGGCTGCATCATTCGTTCGGCGTTCCTGGGCAAGATCAAAGAGGCCTACGACAAGAACCCCAAGCTGTCGAACCTGCTGCTCGCCCCGTACTTCCGCGAGCACATCGAGTCGTCGCAGGCGGCGTGGCGGCGCGTGGTCGCGACGGCGATCTCGAACGGCATCTGGATCCCGGCCACCACGACCGCGCTCAACTACTTCGACGGCTTCCGCAACGCGCGGCTGCCGGCGAACTTGCTGCAGGCGCAGCGCGACTTCTTCGGCGCGCACCAGTACGAGCGCATCGATCAGCCGCGCGGCAAGTTCTTCCACACCAACTGGACCGGCCGCGGCGGCACGACGGCGTCGACGGCTTACGTCGTCTGATGAGGGTGCAATGAACATCGAACGCTATTCGGTAGGCATCGGCGATCGCTTCGGCAAAGAGGGCAGCGCGCAGCTGCGCGCCATGCAGAAGGCGGAGCAGGCCGGCGTCGTCATCGTGCCGGTCTGGAACAAGTCGTTCCGCGAGCACTCGCTCATCGGCACCAAGCCGGACGACGTGCGCGTCGAGGCCGACGCCGCCGTGAAGGCCGGGGGCTGGAAGCACAGCTACTACGTCGACGCCGACCACATCGGGCTCAAGACCGTCGACGGCTTCCTGGCCTCCAGTAACTTCTTCACCCACGACGTCGCCGACTACATCGGCAAGGCGGCGACGGACACCGAGATCGCCGCGTTCGTGCGCGACATGGGGCAGTTCAAGGGCACGTTGCGCATCCCCGGCGTCGAGCAGGTGTTCGACGTCACCGACGCCGTGCTCGAGAAGATCGCGCGCGCCTATCTCTACGCGGTCCAGGAGGCGGGCAAGATCTACCGCCACGTCGTCGCCGCCAAGGGCGCCGACAACTTCGTGCCCGAGGTCTCGACCGACGAGGCCAACGACCCGCAGCAGCCGTTCGAGCTGTTCTTCATCCTGGCGGCGATCGCGCGCGAGAAGATCCCGGTGCAGACTATCGCCCCGAAGTTCTCGGGCAAGTTCCTCAAGGGGATCGACTACGTCGGCGAGATCCGCACCTTCGAGCGCGAGTTCGACGCCGACCTGGCCGTGGTGGCGCACGCGCGGCAGGTGTTCGGCCTGCCGGCGTCGCTGAAGATCAGCGTCCACACCGGCAGCGACAAGTTCTCGCTGTACCCGATCATGCACCGGGCCATCAAGAAGCACGACGCGGGGCTGCACCTCAAGACCGCGGGCACCAACTGGCTCGAGGAAGTGATCGGCATCGCGCAGTCGGGGCCCAAGGGGCTGGCGATCGCCAAGCGCATCTACGCCCAGGCGGTGGCGCGCTTCGACGAGCTCTGCAAACCATACGCGACGGTCGTCGAGATCGACCGCATGTGGCTGCCTACGCCGGCTGAGGTCGCCACCTGGAGCGCGGAAGCGTTCGTGAAGGCGTTGCGCCACGACCAGGCGTGCGCCGAGTACAATGTCCACCTGCGGCAACTGATCCACGTGGCATTCCGGGTTGCCGCCGAGATGGGCGCCGAGTTCACGTCGGCGCTCGACGATGCGCGCGAGATCGCCGGGCGCTGCGTGACCGACAACCTGTTCGATCGCCACATCCGCCCGCTGTTCATCGGCAGCTGAGGACGGCTCAAAAATCCGCTCCGGGCGCGTCCCGCGGCCTTTTGTAGGCTCTGGACGCACCCGGTCACTTGCGTCGCCTGGGGACGGTCCCGCCGGTCACTGGGTGAGCCGTTGCGCGAACTGCCGGACACCCATGTTGGGGCAATGCTGTGTCGACCCCAACTAAAACTTTCCGGAGGTACGCAGTGACAAGAGCGCCGGTCTGGCTCGCCCTGGCAGTTTCCCTGACCGCGCTTGCGTGCGCCGGGGTCACCGCGCCGCCGCCGGACACCGGCAGTGGCGGCGGTGGTGGTGCGGCGACCACGGGCGCGGGCGGCGGCGCCGGCTCCCACACGAATACCGGCGCGGGCGGGATGGGAATCTCCATCGGCGTGGGCGGCGCGATGTGCGGGATGCAGACCTTCGACGTCAACCGCAAGCCGGTCGAGATCTTCCTCGTGCTCGATCGCTCGGCGTCGATGGAAGACGGAGCCGACGGCAACACCGCAAGCTCGTCGAATCCATCGAAGTGGAGCCAGCTCATCCCGGCGCTCTCAACCACCATCACCCAAGCGGATTCGTCGATTGCGTGGGGGATGAAGTCGTTCCCCGAGGACGGCAGCGAGTGCGTCAACGCCACGATGACCACCAAGATCGATGTCTCGGTCGCGTCCGGTAACGCGGGCGCTCTGAACACAGCGGTCAAGGCGTTGGTCGACGCCGGAAACGGCACGCCGACCGGAGCGGCGATCCGCCTGGCTACCAGCTATCTCTCGATGCTCACGACCTCGGGCGACGACAGTCGCAAGTACATCCTCCTCGCCACCGACGGCGAGCCGTCGTGCACGGGCTCGATTGGGTCGCTCTCCAAAGCCGCCAACTCCGCGGCCGCCGCGACCGATTCCGTGGCGGCGGTGACCGCGGCGGCGACTGCGGGCTTCCACACGTTCGTCGTCGGCGTGGCGACCACCAAGACGACCGACGCCTCGACGCTGAACCAGCTGGCGATCGCCGGTCTCGAGCCATCGCCCGACACGCGCCCGGGCGCGACGCGGTTCTACCTGGCGAGCAACCAGCAGCAGCTGGTGACGACGCTCGAGAGCATCGTCAACCCGGTCGCGAGCAACTGCATCTTCCCGCTGTCCTCGCCACCGCCGGTGCCCGACAACATCGCGGTCAAAGTGAATGGCGCCAAGACGCCCCAGGACACCGGGCACACCGCTGGCTGGGACTACACCGACGCCAGCTTGACCGCGCTTCAGGTCTACGGATCGTTCTGCGACACGATCAAGAACAATGGCAACAGCGTGGAGATCGTCTTCGGCTGCCCGGGCATAAGCATCCCGTGAGTAAGGCAGGAACAATGACGTCATGCCGATGAATTCAAGCGCTCTGGCCCGTGCCTTGGTGAAGCTTCTGGGTGTCGGCCTCGCGCTCGCGGGCGCGGCATGCGTTAGCCCCGATACCTTCACGCGCGACGGCGGCGATCAGCCCCCGGGCGGCGAGGGCGGCGGGCCGGGACCGGGTGCGGGCGGCGGCCCGGCGAACGGTTCCGGTGGCAGCAACGGCGGCGCAGGCAGTACGGGCGCCGGCGGGCACGTCATCACGGGCGCAGGCGGGACGGTCGTCACCGGCTCGGGCGGGCGCACCGGCAGCGGCGGCACGACTGGCAGCGGCGGGGCGACGGTCATCGGGCCGACCGCGAACTACATGGACGGTTTCGAGACCGGTAATGTGACCGACCGCTGGATCGCTCCTCAGAGCAGCGACAGCACGCCGTGCGGAACCTGGGCCGTGGCGCCCGAAACGACCGGCTCGACGAACCACGTCTACTCGCAGACCTCGACCGCGTGCACCAGCAGTAACCCGAGCTGGGCCGCGGGCGGTAACACCAGCTGGACCGACATGCGGCTGCAGGTGCGCGTCCGGTTCGACAGTGGGGCCACGACCAGTACCAAGATCACGATCGCGGTTCGCTACAACGATCCGAAGAACGCGTACTTCATCGAGTTTACGAATGACGGGAAGCTCAAGGTCCGCGAGCGGACCACGAGCAGCACGACCGACGTCAACTCCTTCTCCAGCAAGGTGGCGGTCGCCACAGGGGCATGGACGACGCTCGCGCTCAGTATCAAGGGCAGCGCGATCAACGCGTATCTCGGCGCCGACCCGACCGCGGTGGCCGTGGTGACTGGCACCGCAACGGGGCAAACCGCGGGCGGTATCGCAATCGGTGTCTCCGACGGCACAGCTTCGTTCGACGACGTTCTGGTGACCCCACCGTAAGAGGGTAAGCTAGAGCGATGACGAGCATGCGTCGATCTGTCGTCGTACAGGTCCTGGGGCTCTCGCTCATTGGCTGCGCGGCGCCGATCGCGCAGACGGCCGCGCCGCCGCCGGCCGCACCGCCGCCGCCCGAGGTTCCCGTGGCGGCGAAAGTGGCGCCGGCGCCCGCGCCCGCGAAACCGCCCGGGCCGGTATTGATGACGCCCGCAGAAGTCGACAAGCTGACCGCCGATCTGTGGCAGGCGGCGGGCGTGACTCCGGCCGCGGTCTCGTACGATGCTGAATTCCTGCGCCGGGTCAGCATCGACGTGATCGGCCGCATCCCCACGCTCGAAGAGGCGGAACGCTTCCTGGCCGACAAGTCGCCCGACAAGCGGGTGCGTCTCTGCGATCAGCTGCTGGCCAGCCCCGAGTACGCCGACCACTGGGCCGACGTCTCGCTGGATCTCTTCGTCGGGCACGAGTTCCGCAAGCCGGGCCTGGAGAAGCGGCTCGACCCGCGCGCGTTCTACCTGGCGGCGTTTCGCGAGAACCGGCCCTACGACCGCATGGCGCGCGAGATGCTGACGTTCTCGGGCGAGATCGTGCCCAGCGGCCCGGGCGTGTTCGTCGCATCGCACGTCAAGGGCGGCGGCGCCGAGACCATGGCGTCGGTGACCGCGCGCCTGTTCCTGGGCGTGCAGATCCAGTGCGCGCAGTGCCACGATCACCCGTACGACGATCGCTACAAGCAGGAGGACTTCTACGGGCTCGCCGCGTTCTTCGCGCGCACGAAGACCAACCAGGAAAAGGTCGCGGCGGCGGCCGCCGCCGCGCCCGGTGCAGCGACGCTGACCGCGACGGCGGCGCCCGCGATGATGGCCGGCTCTGGTTCCTCTGACATGGGCGGCGGCGACGCGGCCGGCGTGGGCGACGCGGCGGGGCGCGCCGACAACAAGATCTACACCGTCTTCGACAAGCCCAATGGGCAGATGAAGTTCAAGAAGAACGGCGCCACCAGCGAGACCGTCGTGCAGCCGCGCTTCTTCGGGCGCAACGTCCCGGCGCTGGCAGGCGAGGGGCGGCGCGACACGCTCGCGCGCGCGGTGGTCGCGTCGGATCTGTTCGCGAAGACCTTCGTCGATCGCACCTGGGAGCAGCTGTTCGGGCGCGGCATCGTCGAGCCGTGGGATGACCTCGGCGGCGAGAACGATCCCAAGCACCCGCCGCTCTTGAACCGGCTCGCCGACGACTTTCGCGCGAGCGGCTACGACATCAAGCACCTGCTGCGTCTGATGGTGCTGAGCCGGGCGTATGGTCTGACGTCGCGGAGTTCGGCGCCGGTGTCGGCGTCAGCGAGCTCGGCTACCGCCACGCCTCCCGCCGCTCCCGCCGACACCGCGTCCGCGCCGCCGCCGCCCGATCCCACGGCGGCGTTCGCGCGCGCCGCCGTCCGGCGGCTCACGCCCGAAGAGCTGTTCCGCTCGCTGATCATCGCGACCGGCGTCGATCGCTTGGAGCAGCTCGACGCCGACAAGGTGCAGAAGCGCATCGATCGCGCGTTGAAGGAGTACCTGTTCATGTTCGCCGACGACGAGGGGGCCGAGGTGAACACCTTCAACGGCAACATCCCGCAGGCGTTGCTGCTGTTCAACGGTGAGCTCACCAACCAGGGCGCGAAGCAGCGCCCGGGCTCGAACCTGGCGCGCATCCTGACTGCGTCGAACGATCCGGCGACGCGCCTGCGCCAGATCTTCCTGACGACGTACACGCGCCTGCCGACCGACGCCGAGCAAGCACGGCTTCTTCCGGCGCTCGACAGAGGCCCTGGCTCGCGCGCGGTCTACGAGGATCTCTTCTTCGCCTTGTTGACCTCGACGGAGATGCTGACCAATCACTGAGGCACGCCTTGAACCACTGTACGAGGAGGCTTTCATGAGCACGCGCGACTCGATCCCCCGCCGCTGGTTTCTCGAGCTGGGCGTGGGCGCGGCGCTGTCGTTCGGGCTCGGCCTGCCGTTTGGCGGCGAGCGAAGAGCCTTTGCTGCCAAGGCCAAGACCAAGACGCCGCGCGCACGCGCCTGCATCCTGCTCTACATGGAGGGCGGGCCGAGTCAGCTCGACACATTCGATCCCAAGCCGGGGCGCCCCACCGGTGGCCCATTCAAGGCGATCGAGACGAACGTAAAGGGCATTCGCATCTCCGAGCACCTGCCCCGCCTCGGCAAGCAGATGAAGCGAATGGCGCTCATCCGCTCACTGACCAGCAAGGAAGGCAACCACGATCGCGCCCGCCACCTGATGCACACCGGCTATCCACCGCAGGGCGGCGTCGATCACCCCGCGTTCGGCTCGGTGGTCGCGCTCACTCGCGATTCACGCACATTGCCGGGCTACGTGGCGATCGGCGGCCCCGGCGAGGACGCCGGCTTCCTCGACGCCTCGTACTCGCCGTTTCCGGTGCTCGATCCGACCAAGCCGACGCGCAACCTCGGCTACGCCGGCGGCGTCGATCCGGCGCGCTTCGACATGCGGCTTGGCTTGTGGCGCACGTTGCAGGGCGACTTCGGCACCGACCACCCCGGCGTGCTCGCCAGCGGACAGCGCGCGGTGGGCGAGCAGGCGGTCGCGCTCATGCGCTCGCCCAGCGTCACCGCCTTCGACATCGCGTCGGAGCCGGAGGCGTTGAAGACCGCCTACGGCTCGTCGCCGTTCGGCGCCGGCTGCCTGATGGCCCGGCGGCTTGTCGCCGCCGGGATCCCTTTCGTCGAGGTGTTGCTCAAGGGCTGGGACACCCACGACAACAACTTCCCGCGCGTCACCGATCTGTCAGCGACGCTGGACCAAGGGATGAGCGCGCTGCTCGACGATCTCGCGAAGAGCGGCCTGCTCGATACCACGCTGATGCTCTGGATGGGGGACTTCGGGCGCACGCCTGTGATCAACGACCGCGGCGGCCGCGATCACTTCCCGACTGCCAGCAACATCGTGCTCGCCGGCGGCGGCGTGAAGGGCGGCCAGGTCATCGGGTCCACCAATGAGAACGGCGACGAGATCGTGAGCCGGCCGGTCAGCGTCCCCGATCTCTACCGTTCGGTCGCGTGGGCGATGCAGGTCGACGCCGACAAGACCCGGTTCGCCCCGTCAGGCCGACCGGTGAAGACCGTCGACGGCGGCCAGATCATCAGCGAATTGTTTTAGGGTGACCGGAGCCCGTTGCGCTACGCTCTGGCCATGCGTTGGCGTTGGCTTGGTGCGGCGTGCCCCGTTCTGTCGATTGCGATCACTCTTGCCACCTTGGGGTGCGCGACCGCGCCGCCCGCGCGCGAGGTGGTGGACCCGCGCTGCCCGCCACCCCCGCCACCCATCTACTCGAACAACTGCGTGCTCAAGAAGGACGTCCTCGAGGTCGCCGACCGCATGCTCAACGAGAACGAGGCGGCGGAGCTCAAGCTCGCGACGCTGGAGAAGTCCTTCGTGACGCTCGAGGAGGATGTCGCCCGCGCGCTCAAAACGTCGCTCCAGGCCGTCGAGAGCGAGCAGGCCTCGGTGGCGATCGTCGGCGGGCGGGTCCGGGTCCGGCTCTCGGATGAGCTGCTCTTTCCGTCCGCCAGCGTGCAGATCAGCGAGAGCGGGCTGCACGCGCTGGCGCAGGTGACCGACGTGCTGCGCCGGACACCCTCGCGCCGCATCGAGATCGCGGGCCACACCGACGATCGCCCGGTCCTGCGCGGGTGGCAGGACAACTGGCAGCTGTCGACGGAGCGCGCCCGCCAGGTCGGCCTCTTCCTGATGGCCCACGGTATCGAGGGCAAGCGCGTCTTCGTCGCCGGCTACGCCGATACCGATCCCGCCGACACCGGAGGCAGCGACGGCGCGCGCGCCCACAACCGCCGTGTGGAGCTGTTCATCGAACCGACGAGCGCGTCAGATGAGCCGACGAGCCCCGCAGAGGCGCAGTCGCGGCCGGCCCGCTAGATTCTAGTCGTCGAGCGTGATCGGCTCGAAGCGCGGGGCCAGCGCGTGGTTGATCGCGAACGCGATCAGGTACGCCGAGCCGCAGATCGCGAACAGGATCGCGTAGCCCGCCGAGGGGTTGCCCTTGGCCTCGAACGCGTCGAGCAGCTTGCCGGTGTAGATCGGGAACAGCATGCCGCCCGCCGAGCCCGCCATGCCGCCCAGGCCGACGACCGACGCGAGCGCGCGCTTGGGCAGCATGTCCGACGCGCTGGTGAACAGGTTGGCCGACCAGGCCTGGTGGGCTGCGGCGGCGAGCCCGATCAGCAGCACGGCACTCCAGTCGCCGACCTTGGTCACGACGACGATCGGCACGACCAGACAGGCGAATATCAGCATCGACAGCTTGCGCGCGCGGCCCATGCTCATCGAGCGCGCCAGGTAGCCGGTGAGCCACCCGCCCGAGTTGCTGAGCACGGTCACCACGCTGTAGATGGTCACGAGGTGGATCCAGCTGGTCTTGATGTCCAGGTGCCGCGTCTTCTTGAAGAAGTCGGGCAGCCAGATCAGGAAGAACCACCACACCGGGTCGGTCAGGAACTTCGCGACAATGAAGGACCACACCTGACGGTGGCGCAGGAGCTCGAGCATGCCGACCGGTTTCTCCGACGACGCCTCCGGCGCCTCGCTGCGGATGTGGTCGAGCTCGGCGCGCCCGAGCCGCTCGGTCTTCTCCGGGACGTTGTAGAGCGGAATCCACAGGACCAGCCACAGCATCCCGGCCGCGCCCGCGGCGATGAACGCCGAGTGCCAGCCCCAGGTGGAGGCCAGCCAGGGGACGATGGCGGGCGCGATCATCGCGCCGACATTGGCGCCCGAGTTGAAGATCGTGGTCGCCAGCGTGCGCTCCTTCTTCGGGAACCAGAGCGCGACCGCCTTGATCGCCGAGGGGAAGTTTCCGCCCTCGCCGAGGCCCAGCGCGGCCCGTGCCATGTAGAAGCCGCTGATGCTGCCGACCAGCGCGTGCGCTCCGGCGGCCACGCTCCAGGCCGCAATCGAGGTCGCGTAGCCGATCTTGGTGCCGTAGCGATCGATGAACTTGCCGAACAGCAGGCCGCCCACCGCATACGAGGCCTGGAACACCGCGTTCGCGCGCCCGAATTGCTCGTTGGTCCAGTGCAGCTGGTTGTCGAGGATCGGCTTGATCAACGACAGGATCTGCCGGTCGATGTAGTTGACCGTCGTCGCGAAGAAGAGCAGCGCGCAGATCACCCAGCGGTAGTGACCGATCGCGCTTTCACGCGTTTCGTCGTTCATGGCATGGCCTCGTCGAAAAGGGCCGCGCGGCACGCGGCGATTGTGCATACAATCGATTTCGTGGGACGGGTCCCGGCCTCAGCGCGCGAACCCATGCTCTTCCTGCTGATGATCTGTGGGGGGATGCTGTCCGTCTGTCTCGGAGGCTGCAAGGACAGCATCGCGTACCCGTTCCGACGGATATACACCGATGCCGGGACGGGTGGTACTCCCGTGGTGACACCCGACGCGGGCGTCGACGTCCCGCCCCCGCCGACCTGTCCGGCGACGCTGGTCGGCTACGCCACGCTCGACGGCGGCACGACCGGCGGCGGCGATGGGCCGATGTACACCGTGGACTCGCTCACGCAGCTCAGAAACGCCGCCAGCGTCACCACGCCCGCGATCATCCGGATCAACGGCACGATCCCCCTCCAGTTCGACGGCGGCCAACCCGTCGAGCTCGAATCGGACAAGACCGTCATCCCGGTGAAACGGGGCGATGGGTTGATCTACGGCGGCCTGCGGATCAAGGACGCGCACAATGTCATCGTGCGAAACCTGACGATCGCCAAGGCACCGAACGTCAATGGCGCCGACGCCATCACCATCCAGTCGGCGAGCAACGTCTGGATCGACCATTGCGATCTTTCCAGTGATCTGACGTCGCCCAAGGGGACCTACGACGGGTTGGTCGACACCGTCCACGGGTCGAAGAATGTCACGGTCTCCTGGACCTACTTTCACGACCATTACGCCGTGAGCTTGGTCGGACACACCGACACTCCGGCTGCGACGGATGGAAGCGAGGACCTCGCTCTCGCCGTCACGTTCCATCACAACCTTTATCTGCGCGTCGTTCAGGGCGCGCCACGTGCCCGCTTCGGTCACGTTCACCTGTTCAGCAACTACTACAACACGGTCCAGTTGCCGTCGGATCCTACGTCCTCGTATGCGATTGCGTCGACCGACGGGGCCACCCTGCGCATCGAGAGCAACGTCTTCGAGCAGGTCGCGGTTCCGATTGTCACCATCCTCAACGACAATTCGTCGATTACCAGCGGCACGATTGCGGACGTCAACAATGTCTTCGCTCCTGGCTCCGGCATGCCGGCCAACGGTCTCCCGACGAACAGCTGGAAGCCGCCCTATCAATATGTCGTCAACTCCCTCGATCCCCCCGGAAGCGTTCCGATCATCGTGAACGCCTGCGCCGGTCCTGGTAAGGTCCCCTAGAACCATCGCGCCTCGACGCCGCCGAGCGCGGCCGCGAACGTGCGGTCCCACGCGGGAACGGGCGGCGTGGTGACCATGGGCGCTCCGGGCATCGTCTGGATCTGGAACGCCGCGCGCTGGAAGACGACGCCGCCGAGCAGGTCGACGCGTAGCGCGAGATTGCGTGCGAGCGAGAGCTCGGCGCTTGCGCGGGCGTAAGCCGCCGCGGCGGTGTTGTAACCACCCGATTGTCCGGCCAGGTTGCTTCCGGTGCCCGCGACTCCGTTGGGCTCGACCGCCGCCACGATGGCGCCGGTGCCGAGCTCGATCGCCGTGTGCTCGCTCGTGGGTTGCCTGAGGAAGAGCCCTCCGCCGGCGAGCCAGCTCGACGCGTCCGCTTTGCTGCCCGCCGGATCGAAATCGAGGTGTCCGCGCGAGAGCGGCGCAAATCCCATGACCTCCACGCCGACTCGCGGAAGCAAGCGAAAGCGTGCCGTGATTCCAAAGGTGAATTGCGTCGACAGACCGCCCGGCGTGAAGATGGCGCCCGAGCTCAGGGCCAGGCGCAGGCGCGACATCGATTGCACCGGGCCGGGCTTGCCCGACGGCGAGGTCGCGATCCCCGCATCGCCCGCCGCCGCGTCGCGCATGGCTTCACTACTCTGGCCGTCTTGGCCGCGCGGGGCGCCGAGTAGCGTCGCGCGCACGAACTCGACCGTGCGCAGGGCCAGCACCGGCACCATCGCCGCCGTGGGCGGGCCTTCGAGCACCTGCTTCAGCGCGACGCGGTGGCTGCTCGGGTCGGCGATCGAGACTTCCGTGCGGCCAGCCTGAGCGTCGATGCGCACGGCGGCGCGAGCGCCGTCGCGCAGCGCGCTTTCGACCTCGAGGTCGATCCCCGGTTCCTCGCCGGCGACGACGCGCAGCTCGATGGGGATGCCGAGCGCGCGCAGCTCGGCCGCGATGCGCCCGGTGAGGGGCTCGTCCTCGGCGGCGCCGAGCAAGACCACCGGGCCGTTGCCCGTCGACGCCGCCATGGCTACCGCGGCGGCCGCCGCCGAAATCAGGCTGCCTATGAGTACGGCCAGTATTCCTGGCCGTACCGTCACGGTCCGGCCAGTCGCCGCGCCAGTGCTTTGTGCGGACCGTTGGGATGATCGCGCAAGTACGTGCGCGCCGCCTCGCGCGCCCGCGCGGTCTCACCCGCCAGGTCCCACGCCTCGAGCAGGCGCCCGGCGGCCTCGGTGGCGAGCGGGCCAGTGGGGTGGTCGTGCAGATAGCGTGAGAGCCAGGACGCGGCGTCGCGGTAGTCGTGGCGCGACTCGAACGCCATCACGCCCAGCGCGAACGCCGGCCGATCCAGATCGGGGAAACGGCGCAGCGCCGCGCGATACGCCTGGTCGGCGCGCCGGACGTCGCCGCCGAGACGCGCGACGTCGCCCAGCAACACCAGGTCGTCGCCGCGCAGCTGATCGCAGTCGCGATCGAAGCCCTCGGCCAGTGCCAGCGTCAGCGCCTGGTGATACTGCGCGCGGCGCGCGAGCGCGCGCCAGGTCGTCGCCATCGGCACCGGCGTCCCCAGCAGCGACGCCGCGGCCCGCGCGGGAGCGGCGGGCGCCGCGGGAGCGACGGCGGGCGCCGCAGGAGCGACCGACGGTGCCGGTGCCGCCTGGTGAGCGGCCGCCGCCGGAGTGGGCGACATCTGAGCCGCGGCGCGCGCGCTGGCGGTCGCGCGCGATGCCACCCAACGGTGCACGCGCGTCGGGGATGCGGTGACCGCGGGCGGCGCATCCGGCGCGGCCGGCGCCGGCTCGCTCGCCTCGGCAGGCGGGGCGAGCGGCTCGACAACCGGTTCCGCCGCGTGCGGGTCACCGAGCACGACCTGGGGCGCCGGCGCCTCCGGCTCGGCAACCGCGAGCGTCGCGCCCTGCGCGGTCGCGTGCAGCACGTGGCCGGCGCGCACGCGCGCGCCCGACGCCGCCATGCCCGGGCCGGTCACCACGACCGAGCCCTCGTACAGGCGCACGGTCAGCGCGTGGTCGCGGCGGTTCCACACCGTGGAGAAACGCGTGCCGGTGACGCGAATCTGATAGTCGCCGGCGCGGACCACCCAGCGGGTCTGCGCGCGATGAACGATGCTCGCGTCGAGGTGTCCGTCATCCAGGGTCACCGCGGCGCCGTTGGCGTCGACGGAGTCGATGCGGGCGTGGCTACTGTCGCCGACCACGACGCGCGATCCGTCGGAGAAGACCGCCGCCATCGCCTGTCCGGCGGGGGGCGCCAGCAGGTCGCCGGTCTGGCCGAAATGGGTGGGCGCGTCGATCGTGAACGTCAGGAACGGACTGCGATGCAGCGACACCACGACGAAAACCACCGCTGCGACCGCGGCCACCGCCGAGCCCACCGAGACCCAGCGCCAGGTCCGCGTCTCGACCCGCGACTTCGCGGTGCCCTCGGCCATGCGTGCTGCTACCAGGTGCTTGACCTCGGACTCGATATCGATCCGCCGCAGCTCGTTCTTCTGAGCCGCAGCAACCTCTTTCATAAGCTCTTTAACCGCACTCATTTGGATGCCCACCTTCCTCTGTCCACCCGGTCCTTCAACACCGGAGATTCCTGCGCTGCCGCGAGGAACCTCGCCTCCGCCCGCGCTAGTCTTCTTTTAATAGTTGCTAGTGAAACGCGGCAAGCCGCCGCTACCTCGGTCAGCTCCATCTCGGCGATGAAGCGCATGGAGAAAGCCAATCGCTCGTCGGTCGGCAGCGTGTCGAGCACGCGATAGGTCGCCCGCACCGCCATCCGCGTGTCGCCGTCCGACTGCCGCACCGGAATGTCCGGCAGAGACTCGGGCGGGACGAACATGATCCAGCGCCAGCGGCGCTTGCGCCGGATGCGCCCGCGCGCCGTGAATACCGCCAGGCTCGCGATCCAGCTTTGCAGCGCCGAAGGATCCTTCAGCTTGTGGACGCCCTCGAGCACGGCGACGAACACGTCCTGGACCACGTCGACCAGGTCCGACTCGACCCCCATCGCGCCCGCGACCAGCCGCTGCACCAGCGGCAGGTAGCGTTCGACCAGCACCTCGCGGGCGCGCGGGTCGCCGGCGCGCAGCGCCGCGATGAACGCGCGGTTCGCTTCCTGGGGATCCTCCGCCGCGGCAGGCGGCCTGAACTCCAGAATTGAACCGCGGGTTTTGGATGGCATCGTCGACTCCGCCGGTGACGGGGTCTCTTGCCCCACCGGCACCGTGTCAGTGTCCGCGCGCCGATCCTGCGGCTCAGCGCGGTCCGACGGTGCAAGCGGCGGAGGGAGGGGGCTCCCGCGGCCGCGGAGTCGACGCATCCAAAGAGCTTACCGCCCTAGCCATCCCCCATCTACAACCAGGATGTGACCGTGAACGAAATCACTGGCTCGGGAGCAAAGGAACACCGCGGCACCGCCCAGATCCTCGGGCTCGCCCCACCGGCCGGCGGGAATCCGTTCCAGGATCTGCCGGCTGCGCGTTGCGTCTTGCTGTAGCTGGCTCGTGTTATCGGTCCCGATGTAGCCGGGGGCGATCCCGTTGACGTTGATTCCCTTCCCCGCCCACTCGTTGGCCAGCGCCTTCGTGAGCTGAGCCACACCGCCCTTTGACGCGGCGTAGGCAGGTACGGTCAGGCCCCCCTGGAACGAGAGCAGCGAGGCAACATTGACGATCTTGCCTCGCCCGCGAGCCAGCATGTGCCGGCCCGCGGCACGGCACATGCGAAAAACGCTCGACAGGTTGACCCCGACCACCAGGTCCCAGTCCTGATCGGTGGTGTCGGCTGAGGGAGCGCGGCGGATCGTGCCGGCGTTGTTGATCAGCAGATCTACGCTGCCCAGCTCACGCACGGCGACATCGACCAGGGCCGCCGGCGTCGCGGGGTCGCTCATGTCGCCCCGCAGGGCGACGCTGCGGCGCCCCAGCCGTTCTATACGCTGGCAGGTCTCGTCGGGGGCCCGGCTGTTCCCGTGACAGGCCACGTCTGCGCCGGCCGCGGCCAAAGCACCCGCGATCGCTGCACCGATGCCACGCGACGCGCCGGTAACCAGCGCATTCGACCCTTCGAGCGAAAACGGACCGGACGTCATCGGCTCGGTCGCTACTTGCGACTGGCCTCCAGCCCTGAGCCCGCCTTGTCGAAGCCGGGCTGCACGTTGACCACGCCGAACTGGCGGTCTTCGACCTCGCGGTGGGCGGCCATCATCCAGATGAAGTTGATGCTGTGGCCCGGCGCTGCGACGTTGGGGTGATACCCAGCCGGCATCAGCACGGCGTCCCCGTCGCGAACGACGGCCGCCAACTCGGGCTCGCCCGGCTCGGTGTAGACCATCTGGATCCCGAACCCCGGCGGCGGCATGTCGAAGTAGACGTAGACCTCTTCGAGCATGGCCCCGTGTTCGTGGGGCGGCCAGCTTGTCCAGTTTCCGGGCTGCGAACGCGTGAAGCCGGCGAGGATCCGCCCGGCGCGCACGTTGTCGCCGATGACGATGTTCAGGTCGCGCGTGGTCGCGGCGCCGCCCGCGGTGAACTTCAGCTTGGGATCCTTGGCCAGGTCACTGTAGCGAATGACCTGCAACGGGTAGTCGCCGCTGACCTCGGCAGCGACCTCGACCAGGTCGACCTCGCCGGTGGTGCTGATCTCGACGAACGACCCGCGCGGCACGTAGATCGCGTCGTGGAGGCCGATCTCGTACGGCGTGCCGCCCACGCTGACGCGGCACGCGCCGCGCATGCACAGGAGCGCGGTCTCACGCCCGCCGGTCTCGAACGCGGTGTTCAAGAGCGACGCATCCAGCCGGATCCGCCCGTAGCACAGGTGCTTGAGCACGCTGTTCTGAGGGCAGATCGCGACCGATCTGCCGCGCTGTGATGCCGTCCCGGTGAAAACCAGCTTCCTCGGATCGAGACGTTCTTGATTCAACATGCGCGCCCGGGCTCCCTTCCCCCCTCAGGCTTAGAACGAAATGACCGAAGAGACAACGAAGAGGTTGGGATCGGGGGGCGCCTGGAACGTCGACGCTATCGTGTACGACGTGACCGGCGCGGTGAAACTGGTGTAGCCCAGCTTGTTCTCCGTCGAGTACCCATAGCCGGACCCGTAAACGTAGCGCGTGTAGCTGAGGATCACGTACTCGCGGCTGAGCCAGTTGGTGTGGAAGATCAGGCGCGGGGAGATCGCCGAGTACGCCACCTCGTTGTGCGGGCCATCGGGCATCACGCGATCGAAACGGAATGCGAGCGCCATGAACGACGTCGGGATCACGTTGAGATCCGCGCCGAACTTGAGGCGGTCCTGGTTGAGGGTGGGCGAGTTGATATGGTTGTACATACCGAAGATCCCCAGGGCCACGTCCGCGGCGTTGCGCGGGCGGCCCAGGAACGGCGACAGGTGCGCCGTGGCCTGGAACAGCACCGTGTCGACCTTGCCCGAATCGCCGCGGTCCGCCGTCGGCATGCTCTGGTAGTAGTTCACCAGGGAGTTGATCGGCCCGAAGTAGTTCTCCTTGAAGCTGAGGCCATCGGGGCTGTGCAGAACCTCGATCGCGCCGGCGAGCGGGAACAGCCCCACCGCGTCGATGTGCGAATAGCCGATGTAGCCGTTCGCCTTGGACGTGTCGATGTGCACCTCGCCACCGTAAACCTGCATGTGGCCCGGCTGGCTCTTCGCGCCCGCGATGCCACCCGTCGAGAACGAGAGATCGTCGGGGGTGAACGAGTAGAGGTAGTGACCGGAGATCTGCAGCCAGTCATCGGCGAGCAGCGAAATGTGCTCGTGGTGAAGGAAGTTCGAACCCTGGGGCACCGGACCCTGCACCGGCAGGTAAGGGGCCAGCGGCGGCGGCGGGCTGTGATCGTACGCGACGTACGGCACCACCTCGAGCTTGGCGCCGAAGCCCTGTTCGATGACCAGCTGCCAGTGGTCGTCGAGATCGATGTTGGCGGTCACCGCTTCGCCGGCCACGTGCGTGCGCCCGAAGAGGTAGGTCCCGTAGTAGCCGGTGCTCTCCTGCTTGGGGCCCGCGACGCCGTAGCGGTTCGAGAACGCGCCGATCGTTGCGGCGATGCCACCGGCGGGGCCAAAGAGATCCGGCCACTTCATGGTGACGTATGCCTGCGCCACGCCGCCGATCTTGACCAGGTTGTCGTAGCTCGAGTCGTTGAGCGTGTCGGTCGTGATGATCACGTTGGCCGACACGTTCGGATTCGCGATGTTGAGGTAAAGCGATCCGCCGGGGCTCGGCGTGAGGCCGGTGTATCGCCAGTCGGTGACGTCGAGGCCCGGGATGTGCGCGGGGCTATGCCACTGCAGCCCCGCCTGACCGTCGCCGCGCGGTCCGATACCGAGCCGCAGGGGCGCTCGGAAGAAACCGTGCATCGAGTACTTCCAGCCCTTGGTCTTGAGGCGCGGCACGCCGAGATCGACGGTGCCGAGGATGTCGGCCTCGGCGCCGATGTCGTGCTGCACCGGATCCATGCCGACGGTGGTTTCGAGATCCTTCTTTCGCTTCTCGACCGGAACCTTCTTCGGCGGCTCCAGAGCTGTCGGTGCGATGGGGATCATCCCTGGCGGCGGCACCTCGGCGGGCGGAGGCATCTCTGCCGCGGGCGGCGGAGGCGGCGGCAGCGGCGGCTGCGCGTCGGCGGGCGCCGCTGCAGGAGCAGCGGGCGGTGCGCCGGGCGGAGGAGCCTGCTGCGCGCGCGCGGTCGTGACCGCTCCGAGCAGCGACAGGGTGACCATCGTCGTCACGCCGACGCCGGCGCGCTTCGAGATTCGATTCTGTTTGCGAGTGGTCATGGCCTTTAGAATGAGAAGAGGAGGGTTATCGCCAGCATGTTGGGATCCGCCTTGAGGATCGTGCTGTAAGGCGATCCGACATACGCACGCGGTCCAAGGAAGTAGTGCGTGTAGTCCACGACGATGAGCTCCTTGCTTTTCCAATTGGTGTGAATGATGAGCCGCGGCGACAACGTCGTGAACGCATCAGACCCCGTCGCCGCGCCGTGGACGATGTTTGCCCAGTAGGTGGGGTCGCGGTCGAAGATCGAGGGCTGGACGCGATCGACGCGGACGCCGACGTTCAGGTACTTGTGCGCCTGGACCTCCATCTCGATGCCGCCCTTGAACTTGTGCTCGTGGATGTTCTCGTCGTGCGTGGCGTCGGCGGGCGGATTGTGCGGCGACGGGCTGTGAACGTAGTTGTACATGCCGTAGACGCCGAGCAGAGTCTCGCGACCGAGCGGCGCGCGCCCGAAGACGCGCGACAGCTTGAAGATCCACAGGAACAGCACGGTGTCGACGGTGCCGGAGTCGTTGGCCGGCGTGATGTTCGAGGCGACGTCCTTGCGCCCGAAGTAGACGCTGCGGAATCCGGTGCCCGACGTTCCATGGATGACCTGTAGCGCCGGGCCCAGGTAGTTACCGTGATCGACGGAGACGTGCGAGTAGCCGATGTACCCGCTGCCCAAGTCGAGCCCGTCGAGGTGCACGTCGCCGCCCATCGACGTCATGTGGCCCGACGTGTTCGCCGACGGCGGAATCGAGATCGTGGGCGGAAGCGAGGGCTGCGGGATGTTGCCCGGCGACCAGCAATAGAGATAGTGGAGCCCGAAGCGCAACCAGTCGTCGTAGGAGAGTGAAGCGTGCGCGTGGTGAACGAAGGTGTCCGCCTCGGGGTTGGTCGCCGTCGGCAAGAACCCATTCTTCTCTTGCAAGACGTTGAAGGGGACGACCTCGAGCATGCCGCCGATCCCGTGCTCGAGCGTCAGCTCGAGGTGGTCGTTGATGTCGAGATCCGCGGTGAGATCCTCGCCGGTCGTGTGGAAGCGGCCGAAGAGATAGGTGCCGTAGTAGCCGGAGCTGCGCTCACCCGGACCTGCGTTGCCGTAGCGCATGGAGAAGCTGCCGACGGTGGCGGCGATGCCGCCGCGGTTGCCGAAGGCCTCGGGAAACTTCAGCGTCACGTACGCCTGGCTGATGCCGCCAAGCTGATCCAGGTCGAAGAAGCCAGAGTCCGTGAGCTGGTTCGCGCTCATGATGACGTTCGCCGACACGCGCGCGTTCCCGACGGTGACGTAGAGGTTCACGTCGGGGTTCGACGCGAGCGCGAGATAGGTCCAGTCACCCGAGGCCTGGCCTGGCACACGCGGCGGGCTGTGCAGCTCGAGCCCCGGTTGCCGATCGTCGTGCGGCCCGAGGCTGAGGCGCATCGGCGCGCGGACGTAACCCTTGAGCGAGTACCACCAGCCCTTGTTCACCTGGCTGGTAGCGTCTCCTTCGGCGCCGTAGCCGGCATAGTCCGAGCGCGCGCCGCCCGACGTGATGTCGGCTTCGCTGCCCAGATCGACCGCGGTCGGCGCCGCGCCGGTCGTCACGCGCAGCGACCGCATCCGCTTGGGAGGCGGCGGCGCAGCCGTGCCGGGCGCGCCGGGCGCTTCGGGCAGCGGGGGCGGCGGCTCGAGCGTAGGGATCGCATCGATCGCCGGTGGTGGCGCTTCCGGCGGTGTCGGCGCACCGGCCGCGGGCGGTGCCGCGGCGGGAGGTGCGTCCGGCGGCGCCGCCCCAGGCGGCGAAGCCACCGGTGACGATGCCGCCGCGGGTGCGGCCGCCGGCGGATTGGCTCCCGCCGGTTCTGCGGCAGCAGCCCTTCCAACCAGCGGAGACGCCGTCATCAAGAAGAGCGCCCATCCAAGGACGCGCCCTCTCCGACAGCGCATAGAGGTGAACGGATTCCGAGTCTGATCGTTTTCAGTCACTTGGAAGAACCGCTGCCGAGGGTGCAGGGCCGTGATAGGTGTCCTCATGGTTACAAAGCGGCTCACACTTTCCTTCACGTGTATTCGTCACCCGACATATCATGGTTGGCAGGATATTGGTTGAGCCGCGACGTCGCGCGCCGGACACCCGAGAAAGCGCATGAGAAGGGGAACGAAGAGGGGCAAGTACGGGAGCAAGTACGAGAAAGCGTTCGCTGCTGCGTTCGGCCTGATGGTCTTTTCGAGCGGGGCGTTCTTTTCGGCCAGAGCCTTCTTTTCAGCCGGAGCCTTCTTTTCAGCCGGAGCCTTCTTTTCAGCCGGAGCCTTCTTTTCAGCCGGAGCCTTCGGGGCGCCCGCCGTGGAGAACGCTGTATCAATTAGGGCCACCAACGCCTTACCTGTAGTTCGTTCATCCGAGACCATCGTGGTCAAGTTCGCTGATCTGCGTCGGCTGGCACCGGGACTCGAGGCGAACCGCACCGTCGTCGTCGACGGCGGTGGCCATTTGATCGATTCGCAGCTCACGCGGCCCGCGGGAACCACCGAGCCGGATGAACTGGTGTTTCAGAGCGACTTCCGTTCCAGCGAAACCAAGACGTTCGTGGTGAAGAATGGGCAACGCCGCCCGCCCACCCGCTCGCAATTCAAGGTCTACGGCCGTTTCGTGCGCGAACGCAACGACGATTTTGCGTGGGAGAACGATCGCATCGCGCATCGCATGTACGGGCCCGACCTCGAGACCTGGAAGCAAGAGCCGCTCACGAGCAGCGGCATCGACGTCTGGACCAAGCGGGTTTCACGGCTGGTCGTCAACGACTGGTACATGACCGACAACTATCATTTGGACAGCGGCGAAGGCGCCGACATGTACTCGGTCGGCAAGTCGCGCGGCTGCGGCGGCGTCGGCGTCTGGGCCAATGACGCGCTCCACGTGTCGCGCAACTTCGTGCGCTCGCGCGTGCTGGCCGCCGGTCCGATCCGTCTGGTGTTCGAGCTCGACTACGAGCCGTGGGAGATTGGTGGCTCCTTGGGCGGCGGTATGAAGGTCGCCGAGACCAAGCGCGTGACGCTGGACGCGGGCAGCAACTTCGATCGCTACGAGAGCTTTTTCAGGATCGAAGGCAAATCGGACGGCAAGCCGGTGCCGCTCGCCATCGGCATCGGCATCGGGAAGCATGAGGGCGGCGTCGCCCGTTTCGAAAAAAAGGGCGGCTGGCTCAGGTCGTGGGAGCCGCTGAAGAGCAAAGCGGGGCCGGGCGGCAACCTCGGCTGTGCGATCGTGGTCTCGCCCGGGGCCGTCGCCGACTACAAGCAGACCGACACCGATCACTTGATGATCGTCACCGGCCAGTCGAACGCTCCGGTCGTCTATCACGCCGGCTTCGGTTGGGACGCGAGCGGCGACTTTCCCGACATCGCCGCGTGGACCCGCCGGGTCGAGGCCGAGGCGCGCAATCTGGCGACGCCGCTGCGCGTGACGCTGTCGGCGACGCAGGTCGCGTCGATCGAGGGCAGCGCGATCCAGCCCTGGTCGGTGCGCACCTGCGATTCGATCATGAAGCGTGCCGCGGTCGTGAGCGATCGCTGGACCTATGACGCGGGCCTGGTGCTCAAGGGCTTCGAGCAGGTTTGGCTGGCGACCGGCGATCGCAAGTACTTCGACTACATCAAGGAGAACGTCGACCGGCTCATTGACGCCGACGGCAACATCAAAGGCTTCAGCGTCGAGGATTACAACCTCGACAACATCAACATGGGCAAGGTGCTGTTCCCGCTCTACGCGGAGGCGACCGACCCGCACGACAAGGATCGCTATCGCCGCGCGCTGCAGACGCTACGCGCGCAGCTGCAAGCTCAGCCGCGCACATCGGAAGGCGGCTTCTGGCACAAGAACATCTATCCCAACCAGATGTGGCTCGACGGCGTTTACATGGCGGCGCCGTTTCTGGCCCAGTATGCCGCGGTCTTTCACGAGCCGGCGACGTTCGATCAGGTCGCCGACGAGGTCCTGCTGGCGGAGAAGCATCTGCGCGATCCCAACACCGGCCTCCTCTACCACGGCTGGGACGAGAGCCACGCCCAGCGCTGGGCCAACCCGAAGACTGGGACGTCGGCCACGTTCTGGGCGCGCGGAATGGGCTGGTACTCGATGGCGCTGGTCGACGTGCTCGATCAGATGCCCAAGGATCATCCCAAACGGCGGGCCGTGCTTGGCGTGCTGCGGCGACTCGCGGCGGCGGTCACGGCAGTGCAGAGCAAGACCACCGGCGTCTGGTGGCAGGTGATCGATGCCCCGGGCCAGCCCAAGAACTATCCGGAAGCGTCGGCCTCCGCGATGTTCGTCTACTCGCTGTCCAAGGCCGTGCGCAACGGGTGGCTCGACCGCAAGCGATACGGCCAGGCGGCGCAGCACGGTTATAAGGGCGTGATCGACCAGTTCGTTCACGTGGACGACCGGGATCAGGTGAACCTCACCAGCATCTGCAAGGTGGCGGGCCTGGGCGGCGACCCGTATCGCGATGGCTCGTTCGACTACTACACGAGCACGGACATTGTCTCGAACGATCCCAAGGGGTTGGGTGCGTTCGTCCTGGCGAGCGTGGAGCACGAATGACGCTCGGGCGGATCGCGTGTGCGTCCGTCCTCCTTTTTGAGCCGTGGCTTACAGCTCCGGACACCCATTGCAGGTAAAGGTCTTTGTGAGAAAGTGGCCGGGCGGCACCGGCTGGGTCGGGACCGATCGAGCGAATGTGCCGCCGAAACAAACAGCGAGGATAGGGATGACCAATCAGCTCAAGACTCTTTCTCGATCTTTTGGGATCGCCGCACTGCTGGCGCAGAGCCTGGTGTTTTTGGCCTGTTCCTCGGCCGGAGCCCCCATGACCGGTGCGGGCGGTACGACCGGGAGCTTGGGAGGCGGCACCGGCTCTGGCGGCACGACGGGCGGCCAGGGTGGCATGACCTCGAGCGGCGGCGGCGCCGGCGGGCAGTGCCTGACGCACCCGGGTAGCTGTACCTGTGCCTCCGACAACCAGGACTCGAATCCTGGCGGCGCCTGCGCCTCCGACTGCCAGAGCGTGAGCTGTGGCCGGGTGTGCACCCAGGATTGCTGCGTTCCGTGCGGCCTCGACTCGGCGGGCACGAAGACTTGCCTCTGTCCGATCGCGGGCCAGCCGTACAGCAACTGCTCGTGCTTGCCGCCGACGGGTTTCCCCACCGGTCTCACGGGCGGTCTGTGCAGCCCGCAGGGCTACGCGGCGACGACGCCCCCGTCCGGCGCGACGCTCCCGTCGCTCAAGGGTGTGCCTTGCAACATCCTCAACGCGGTCTGCTTCACGCAGGAGTCGACGACGGCCAGCGAGCGCGGCTGCATCTGCATGGCCGACAACACCATGCACTGTGGATCCGTGAACCACTGGTTCATGAACGACGGCTCAGCGGCGACTATCTACAACCACTAAACCACTAGTCGACGTCCGGTGTCGGGCGACCTGTCGTGATGAGCGGCGGGTCGCCGACTTTTCTTACCCGAGCTTCGCCAGAGGGTTCGGGTTTTCGTTCAGCCTAGCTTCGTTCGTAGCGAAAATGCCAAATCGTTAGAAAGGAGCCGGCGCGTATGCCCGCAGTGAGCGAACGGAAACCCTCGGTCAGCGCGTCCTTGTCTGCGTCTTGTTTGGCGTCTTTTTGGGCGTCGTTGTTAGCATCCTTTCTGGCAGCCGCCGCCGGAGCGACGCTGTTCGCGTTCTCGGGCTGCGCCGGCATCAAGTCGGCCCCGCTCACCAACGGAGCGGGTGGTGGCGGAGGAGGGAGCGGCACTGCGGGCCACCCCGCCGGCGTCGACGGCGGCGAGACCAGTAGGCCCGACGGACCCGCCGCGCTCCCCGACGCCGGCTCGTGTGTGAAGGTGTCGTGCACCCCGCCCAACGGCCAGTACTGCGGCAAGATCGGCGACGGCTGCAGCGGCGTGCTGGATTGTGGCGACTGCCCCGGGACCCAGATTTGCGAGAAGGGCCTCTGTGTCCAGGGCGCCTCGTGCATGCCGGCGACCTGCCCGACAACCGGCACGCTCTTCTGCGGCAAGATCGGCGACGGTTGCGGGCGGGCGGTCGACTGCGGGATGTGCGCGGGCAACCTGACCTGCAACTCCAACGGCGTGTGCGTCGATCCGGGCTGCGTTCCGAAGACGTGCAACGGGCCGAACGGCGTCCAGTACTGCGGCATGATCGGCGATAGCTGCGGTGGAACGCTGAACTGCACCTGCACGATTGGCACCTGCGGGGGCGGCGGCATCCCAGGCGTCTGCGGTGCTACGACTTGCCCACCGCCACTACAGACGATCCAGTGCAATCCAACCGGTGGCGGTCAATACTGCGGGACGATCGGTAACGGTTGCGGCGGCATCGTGAATTGCCCCACGACTTGCCCCATGGGCGCCGCCTGTCCAGCCAATGGTGTCTGCCCCGGTTCGACGTCGACCGGTTGCCAGAATCTGCAGTGCCAGATCCAGACCTGCACCCCGGCGACCAAGACCAGCATCAGCGGCACGGTCTATGACCCCGCGGGCAAGAATCCGCTCTACAACGCGCAGGTCTACATCCCGAACACGATCAACGGTGTGCTCGACCCGGTGCCGGAGGGCGTCTCCTGCGACATGTGCAGCGTCACGCTGTCGGGCTTCCCGATCGCGAGCGCGCTCTCGGATACGACCGGTCACTTCTCGATCGCCAACGCACCGTCGGGTACCAACATTCCGTTGGTCATCCAGGTCGGCAAGTGGCGCCGCGAGGTCTTCATTCCGACGGTGAACCCCTGCGTAGATAACCCGGTCCCCGCCGATCTCACGCACCTGCCGCAGAACCAGACCCAGGGGCACATGCCCAAGATCGCGATCACCACCGGCAAGGCGGACGCGGTCGAGTGCTTTGTGCGCAAGACCGGTATCGCTGATAGCGAATTCACCCTGCCAACCGGCACCGGGCGCGTCAACCTGTACACGGGCGGCGAACCGACCGCCGGAGGTGGCGGGCAGGGCGCCGCTGCGTTCGCGGCTGGATTTGCCGGGGGCACCGGGACCTTTCCGTTCGCTGCGACGGCGCTATGGAACGATCCGAACAAGCTGCTGACGTACGACATCCTGCTGCAGTCTTGCGAGGGGGGGCAGTTCGCCGACGTCAAGAAGCCGCTGATTCCCAACATCAAGCGCTACGCCGACGCGGGTGGGCGCCTCTTCAACGGGCACCTGCACTACTACTGGCTGCGCAACGGACCAATCCCGTGGCCGACCACGGCCACCTATCTCGATCCGCAGTCGGATCTTGCCGACCCGACGCAATCGATGATCAATGCCGCTTTCCCCAAGGGCGCGGCACTCGCCGATTGGCTCGTGACGGTCGGCGCGTCGGCTACGCGCGGTGCGCTGACGCTCTATGGCGCGCAGTCGACGGTGCCGGCGGTCACGCCGCCCACGCAAGGGTGGATCAACCTGTTGCCGCCAGCTCCGACTGCGGTCGAGTACCTGACCTTCAACACGCCGGTCGAGGCGCCGGTCGCGAACCAGTGCGGCCGCGTGGTCGAGACCGACATCCACGTGAAGGCCGTTGTCTCGACCCAGAATGGCAAGGATACGTCGGCCAACAACGTGGGTTTCCCCGGCGGTTGCAAGTCGACGATCATGTCGCCGCAGGAAAAGGCGCTCGAGTTCCTGTTCTTCGATCTCGCAGCCTGCGTGCAGCCCGACACCCAGCAGCCACAGCCGCCGCTGGTGCCGCCGCCGGGCGTTCCGACGTCGCCCCCTCCGTCGGCGCCGCCACCGCCGCGCGTGCCCCCCCCCCCCCCCCCCCCCCCCCCCCGCCGCCGGACGTCATTCCGTAGCGTGATTCCGATCCCCTCTCCCGTCCGCGGGAGAGGGTTAGGGAGAGGGCAGACCTTGCGATTGGAGCGCCCGCGGCAAACCTTGCGAGCCGCGTCGCCCGAGTGATTGTGCGGGGCGGTCCCGAGCGACGCGTGCGGCCAGTCGCGTCGCGCGCGGGTTGTGCGGCCTGACGCTCGCGTTCCGGCAATGTTTCCGGCAGACTCAGCAGCGGTATTACGCCCTTCCCCCAGGGAGCACCGCTGAATGTCGAGTTTCCCCCGGTGTCGAACGATCGCGTGGCTGAGTGCCATCGGCCTCTCCGGCAGCCTCGGCTGCGCCAAGGTCAATTCCAGCACGGGCGGCGGCTCCGGCGGCGGTAGCGCCGGCGCGCCGGCGGGGCTCGGCGGCGGCGCCGGGCGCGTCAACACCGGCTCCGGCGGGACCGGCGTCCGCGTCGACGGCTCGGTCGTCGACGTGCCGCCGCCGATCACCGACTTTCCACCCGGCCCGGTGATGGGGACGCCGACCACGCCGACCAACGCCCCCACGCTGTTTGGCGGCACGCCCGGCAATAATTCCGGGCCATGCATCGTTTCGCCACAGGACGGGACGCTGATGCCGCAGAACTGGCTGCGCCCGCGGTTCGAGTGGAATGTGAACCCCGGCCAGAAGAACCTGACCGAGATCGTGCTGACCGTGGCGCGCTTCCCGACGCCGCTGAAGATCTACACCGACGGGCCCAATTACAGCCTCGACTCCGGGCTCTGGGACGATCTGCGCCGCTCGGTGAACGATGAGCCGATCTCCGTCGCGATCCGGACGATGACGCTGTCGTCGACCGGCACCGTGCAGCAGGGGCCGTCAGCCGCGTCGACGGTCAACTTCACGATCGCGCCCGTCGAGGCGCCCGGCAAGATCGTCTACTGGTCGCTCGCGGGCGACGGTTCCCAGGGCACCGGCATGCTGAAAGGCTTCGGCGTCGGCGAAGAGGGCGTGCGCGACGTGCTCACGCCGGACCAGGTCGCGATGCGCAACACCACCAACGACGGCTGCATCGGCTGCCACACGTCGGTGCCCGGCGGCGACAGCGTGCAGTTCGTGTTCGGGCCGCCGACGAAGCTGATCAACCTGGATACCTACACCAACAACATCGCCGACATCCAGATGGGCACGGCGGGGACGTTGCCGACGTACGTGACGCCGGGTGCGCTGGCGTTGATCCAGACGTTGCGCGGGATCCCGGCTTTCTCGATCAGCCACTGGAAGGACAGCGACCGCATCGTGCTGCTCACCGACGCGCACGAGCAGGGCAACCTGTTTTGGGTGCAGCTGGATTCGCCCGCGCCGGTGATGCAAGGAACGCTGGCGCGCACCGGCGATCCGGGCGGCGCGACCGAGCCGACATTTAGCCACGACGGCTCCAAGATCGTCTACGTCTCGTCGTCGACCACCGACGGCAGCATCCACGACGGCCGGCTCAACACCGGGCCCGCCGACCTCTACATGGTCCCCTACAACGACCGCGCGGGCGGGACCGCGACCAAGCTGGGCGGCGCCGCCGATCCCGATTTCACCGAGTACTACCCGGCTTTCTCGCCCAACGACGACCTCGTCGCCTTCACGCGCATCGCCAGCCCGTCGACGCCGACGGTGATGCATCCCTCGACGTACGGCAACTACAGCGCGGAGATCTACGTCGTCCAGATCACCGGCGGCGCGGCGATCCGCCTGGCCGCCAACGATCCGCCCGCCTGTCTCTTCAAGACCAGCCCGGGTCTGCTGAATGATTGGTCGAAGTGGTCACCCGAGGCGACGACCGCCGCCAACGGCAAGACCTACAACTGGCTGACGTTCTCGTCGGTGCGCAACGGGACGCCTCAGCTCTACGTCACCGCGATCGTCACCCAGCCCGGCATGCCGCCGCAGACCTTCCCCGCGCTCTACCTGTGGAACCAGCCGCCGACCGAGAGCAACCACACGCCGTCGTGGGATAACTTCAAGATCCCGCCGGTGGTGATCGTGCCGTAGGCGAGCTCCGTCCTCGTGATCGTCCTCGTCGCCGTCCTCGCTCCGGAACGGCCGGCAGACATCGGCGCTCGCAAGGTCTGCCCTCTCCCTAACCCCCCCTAACCCTCTCCCGCGGCCGGGAGAGGGGATCGGAACGGATCACCCGCCCGTCGCTGCCGCGGTTCGCTCGCTGAGGATCGCTTTCAGGAGATCCGCGAGCTGCCGCCGCGCGGCAGCCGGCATCGACTCCACGGCCGCGGGGGGCTCGGTGAAGCGGGCGCACAGGCGCTCGCGCAGCTCGCGTCCTTGCGGCGTCACCCCCAGCATCTTGATGCGGCGATCGTTCTCGGCGCCCTGACGGACGATCAGGCCGCGTGACTCGAGCTTGTCGACGATCGCGGTGACGTTGGATGCGTCGCAGATCAGCATGTCAGCGAGCACGCTCATGGGGCTCGGGCGATCCGGGTCGAGCGATCGCAGCGCGTGACCCTGCATCGGCGTCAGCCCGAGGTCGTCGCAGATGCCGATCCACCAGCCGCGCAGGCTGAGTGCGAACTCGACGAGCACCGGCCAGCAATCGTCGCCGTGCTCGGTTGGCGGTGCGCCTGTGTGTGCAGGACCGGAAGGTTTACCTTTCGTGTCCAGCGAGATCAGCGAACCGCGTCGTCCTTTTCGGGGGTCGGGCCGCTTGTCATCCATCAGAACAATTCTTTCACAAATCTTAACAATTCACTACTTCAACTATTATGACTCGCGACTATAGTCAGGTCCATGCACTTTCACGATCGGTCCGGGCGCACAGGCGATCTTCGCGTTGCGTCTCTCATTTCCTCGGGGCGTGGCGTCACGTTGGCCCTGATTTCCCTGTCGATCGCCTTGGCCAGCGGCTGCCGCCGTTCCGAGGCGGAGTCGGCTTCTGCGGCCGCCGCCGCCGCTTCCGCCGTCGAGACCGCGCCGGTCGCCGTGAAGCTGGTCACATCGCACCAGCTGAAGGTGCCGCGGGTCCTGACCTTGTCGGGCACGCTGATCGGCAGCGAGGAGTCCGACGTCGCCGCCGGCGCGGCTGGCAAGATCCTGGACACCTACGTCGAGCGCGGCTCCGTGGTGAAAAAGGGCGCGCTGCTGGTGAAGCTCGATTCGCGCTCGCTCGCCGCGCAGGCGCAGGAGGCAGAGGCCCAGCTCGGCTCCCTCAAGGCGCAGCAGGCGCAGGCGCTGCTCGACTGCGATCGCAACGACAAGATGTTCAAGAAGGAAGCGATCTCCAAGGCCGACTACGATCGGTCGCACACCTCGTGTGAGACGTCGAAGTGGTCGGTGACGGCGGCCGAGGCGCGCAAGACCCAGATCGCCGAGGCGCTGCGTGACACCGACATCCGCGCGCCGTTCTCGGGGATGATCGTCGAGCGCAAGGTCAGCGCCGGCGAGTACGTGCGCGTCGATTCGCAGGTGGCCACGTTGGTCGCGGTCGACAACCTCCGCGTGGAGCTGACCGTGCCCGAGGCCGACGTGAGCCAGGTGCGCCCGGGCATGACCGTCGAGTTCCACACCGCGGCCGACACCGGCAGCGCTGGCCACCAGGGCCGCATTCGCTACATCGGTCCGTCGGTGCGCCGGCAGACGCGCGATGCGATCGTCGAGGCGGTGGTCGAGAACGCCGGCCATGACCTGCGGCCCGGCATGTTCGTCACGGCGAAGCTCGCGCTCGGCGAGCAGTCGCTGCCCGCGGTGCCCGAGACCGCGGTGCGCGCCGACGGCACCCTGCGCCACGTGTTCGTCGCGCAGGGCGGCCGCCTCGAGGACCGCCTGATTCAGGCGGCGGAGACGCAGAACGGGCAGGTGCCGATCCTGAGCGGCCTCAAGGCCGGTGAGCCGGTCGTGGCCGAGCTGACTTCCGACGTGCGCGACGGCGCGCGGGTGAAGTGAGGACGCCATGCAGTGGCTCGCCAGCATCAGCGTCCGCCGTCCGATCTTCGCGACGGTGCTCATCCTGCTCATCGTCGTTGTCGGCATCGTCGGCTACGGCAAGCTGAACGTCGACCGCTTCCCCAACGTCGACCTCCCGGTCGTCTCGATCATCACGACCCTGCCGGGCGCCGCGCCCGAGGAGATCGAGACCGAGCTCACCGACAAGATCGAAGAGGCGGTCAACACCATCAGCGGCATCGACGAGCTGCGGTCGATCTCGACAGAGGGCGTGTCACAGGTCTTCGTGACCTTCCTCCTCGACAAGAACGTCGACACCGCGTCGCAAGAGGTGCGCGACCACCTGGCGACGGTGCTGCACGACCTGCCGGAGGGCACAGAGTCGCCGGTGGTCAGCAAGCTCGACCCCGACGCCGCGCCGGTGCTGTTCGTGGCCGTCGAGTCCGACCGATCGATCCGTGACATCACCGAGCTCGCGGACCATCAGATCCGCCAATCGCTGGAGAGCATCTCCGGCGTGGGCCAGGTGACGATCATCGGCGGGCACAAGCGCCAGGTGCAGGTGCTGCTGGATCCCAACAAGCTCAAGGCGAACGGCCTGACTGCCAGCGACGTGCGCCGCGCGATCGTCGCGCAGAACGTCACCACGCCGGGCGGCACGATCGACACCGGGCCGCAGCGACTGACGTTCCGCGTGCGCGGCCGCGTGCCGACGGTGCCGGCGGTAGGCGACATCATCATCCGCCAGGTCGACAGCCACCCGCTGCTGGTCAGCGATGTCGCACGCGTCGTCGACGGCGAGGAAGAGGCCGACACGTCGGCGGTGCTCGACGGCAAGCCGGCCGTGGTGCTGTCGATCCGCAAGCAGTCGGGTGAGAACAGCGTCGCCGTCGTCGATGCCTTGCGCGAAAAGATGAAGGACCTGGAGCGGATGCTGCCGGGCAAGACCAAGCTCACGGTCATCCGTGACAACACCGAGACCACGCGCACCAGCGTCGATGCGGTTCGCGAGCACCTGGTGCTGGGCGCGCTGCTGGCGTCGTTCGTCGTGCTCATGTTCCTGGGCAACTTCCGCAGCACGCTGATCGCGGCGCTGGCGATCCCGACTTCGATCATCGGCACGTTCATGGGGATGTGGCTGATGGGGTTCACGCTCAACACCATCACGCTGCTCGCGCTGGCGCTGGCGGTCGGCATCGTCATCGACGACGCGATCGTCGTGCTGGAGAACATCTTCCGCTTCATCGACGAGAAAAAGGTTCGGCCGATGCCGGCGGCGATCTACGCCACGCGCGAGATCGGCCTCGCGGTGCTCGCCACCACCTTGTCGCTGCTGGCGGTGTTCATGCCGGTCGCGTTCATGGGCGGCATTCCGGGGCGCTTCTTGCGCAGCTTCGGCCTGACCATGGGGTTCTCGATCGCGATCTCGCTGTTCGTCAGCTTCACGCTGACGCCGATGCTGGCGTCGCGCTGGTTGCGAATGGATCCGCGCCCCTCGGCCGAGCGCAAGAAGTACCTGCTCGAGCGCGTCGTCGACCTGTTCTACCGGCCGATCGAGCGCCTCTACATGCGCATCCTCGCCTATGTGATCGACCGGCGCTGGATCGTCGCGATCGCGGCGTTGGCGACGCTCGGCACCTGCGTGCCGCTGGTCAAGAAGGTGCCCAAGGGCTTCCTGCCCAAGAACGACGAAGCGCAGTTCGAGATCACGCTGCGCACCGGCGAGGGAACCAGCCTGGCCGCGACGGCACTGGCTGCGGAGCGCATGGCGCGCGAGGTGCGCCTTTGGCCCGAGGTGACCGCGACGCTGATGACCATCGGCGACAACAACGAGAAGACGCCGAATCTGGCCAAGGTGTTCGTGCGGCTGGTTCCGCCCGACCGGCGCAAGCTGTCGCAGGATCAACTTCAAGACAAGGTGCGGCAGGAGATCGTCACCAAGCAGCCCCCCGAGTATCGCATCAGCGTGCTCGCGGTCTCGGCGTTCAGCGGCGGCGGCTTCGTCAACGCAACCGTCCAGTACACGCTGACCGGGCCAGATCTCGCGAAGCTGACCAGCGATTCGGCGCAGATCATCAAGACGCTGAAGGCGATCCCGGGCGCCGTCGACGCCGACACCAGCCTGGTGACCGGTAACCCCGAGGTGGTGGCGGTCGTCAACCGCCGCAAGGCAGCGGACCTGGGGGTCAACGTCGCCGACGTGGCGACGGCGGCGCAGCTCCTGGTGGGTGGGGTCAAGGTGTCGCGCTACGAAGAGGAGGGGCGCGAGTACGACATCCTGGTGCGCGCCGACGAGGCGTTCCACACCAGCACCGAGGCGCTGTCGTTGCTCAGCGTGCCGTCGTCGCGCCTGGGCTCGGTGCCGCTGCTCGACGTGGTCGATCTGTCGCGCGGCGAGGGCCCGTCGCAGATCAACCGCTACGGCCGCCAGCGCCAGGTCACCTTCCTGGCGAACACCGCGCCGGGCGTCGGCTCCGGCGAGGTCGGCACCGCGCTCGAGAAGGCGGTCACGGCGATGCATCTGCCCGCGGCCTATCGCTTCGTGCCGATGGGGCAGTCCAAGGAAATCGGTCGCACCGCGCGCAACTTCGGCATCGCGTTCGCGCTGGCGTTCGTCTTCATGTACCTGATCCTCGCGGCGCAGTTCGAGTCGTGGCTGCACCCGGTGACGATCTTGCTCGCGCTGCCGCTCACCGTGCCGTTCGCGCTGATGTCGCTGCTGCTCTTCGGCCAGTCGCTGGACATCTTCACCATGCTCGGTGTCCTCGTGTTGTTCGGCGTCGTGAAGAAGAACTCGATTCTTCAGATCGACCACATCAACCAGCTGCGCGCCGAGGGCAAGTCGCGGCGCGATGCGATCCTGCTCGGCAACCGCGATCGATTGCGGCCGATCCTGATGACGACCATGGCGTTCGTCGCGGGCATGCTGCCGCTGGTGCTGTCCAAGGGCATCGGCGCCGAGTTCAACAAGGCGACTGCCGGCCCGGTCGTGGGCGGGCAGATCCTGTCCCTGCTGCTGACGTTGCTGGCGACGCCGGTCGCCTACTCGTACTTCGACGACCTGTCGCACTGGGTGCGCCGCGTGCTGCGCATCCGCGCGCGCTCGCCCGAGGAGACCGGAGCCGACGAGATCATGCCCCCGCATCCCGTTCCCCACGGCGTCGACGGACAAGCCCAGCGACGCCCGGAGACCACATCGTGAGGAGACCTGTGACCATGGTTCGTGTTCGTACTGTTCTCGCCGCGTTCGTGATGTCTTCGCTCGGGATCGCAATGGCCGCGCCGGCGGCCCACGCCGCCGGTTCGGCGGCGCCGGTCGAGCTCACGCTCGATCAGGCGCTGGCGATGGCGCGCAAGCGCAATCGCAGCCTGTTCGTCGAGCGCGCGCGGCTCGCACAGGCGCAGACCAACATCGAGTCGGCGTGGGCGTCGCTGTTCCCGACGATCACCGCGCAAGGCAAGTACACGCACAACGATCACGCTGCGACCCTCCCGTTCATGAATCCCATCACCGGGATGATCTCGAACTTCACGCTGCAGAAGTCCGATCAGCTCGACGGCAACGTGTCGGCGACTGTGCCTCTGGTGGTCCCCGCGGCATATCCGGCGCTCGAGGCAGTGAAGAGCAACGTGCACGCGGCCGAGGCGAACTTCGATGTGTCGGAGGACCAGGTCTTGTTCAGTGTGGCGCAGACGTTCTACGCCGCGGGGATCGCCGACGAGGTTCTGGTTGCCCGCCGATCGAGTGTCGACGTCGCGCGCGTGACGCTGGAAAACGCGCGTACCCGCAAGGAGGCGGGGACGGTGACCAAGGTGGACGTGGATCGCGCGGAGCTGGCGCTGGTGCGAGCCCAGCAGCAGGAACGAGAGGCGATCACCGGCCGCGATCAAACCTATCGCGCGCTGGCGACGCTGATCCAGGCGGAGACACCATTTCGAGTGTCGATCCCGCCGCAGGCGGTGCCGTACCGGGTTGACGACCAATCGCTGAACATGGCGCTGCACCTACGGCCAGAGTTCCGCGCCTACGAAGAATCGGCGCGCTCCGCGGACAGCCAGCGGCGTGCCTACTTCTGGAAATGGTCGCCCTCTCTCTCGGGGTTCGGCAACGCGCGCCGTTTCAACTATCAGTCGTTCACGCAGAAGGACTACGCCTGGGCAGTCGGCCTGCAGCTCGACTGGGTGATCTACGACGGCGGCACGCGGGACGCGCAGCGCCACCTGGCGGCGGCGCAGGCCGAAGAGGCGCTGGCCCGCACCGAGGTCCTGCGCGACAACATCAACGACGACCTGGTGAATGGTTCGAAGTCGCTGGAGACCAAGCAGAAGGCGCTCGAGACCGCGGAGCGCTCGGTGACGCTGGCGAATGAGACGCTCGAGCTCGTGCGCACCCAGTACGAGGCCGGCAGCGTGACCCAGGTCGATCTTTTGCAGGCGCAGGACAGCCTGGTCGCGGTGCAAGAGTCGCTCGCGCAGGCGCACTACGACGTCGCGATCGCCGACCTGACCCTGCGCCGCGCGGTCGGGACGTTCCCCGGCAAGTAGAAAATAGGGCAAACTCGCCCGGTCATTCGCCGGGTTCATCGCTGCCAATCACGTTCCGTCGCGGTTGCTCTGCTCGTCTGCGCGGCGTCGCCGCCGGCTGCGGCGCACCCGCTGCTGCAGGACGCGATGCGAATCGACGTCGCGCGCGACCACGTCACTCTTCAGATCACGGCGACCTGGGAAGAGATCCTGGTCGCCGCGACCGCCGCCGGCCGCGGCCAATCCTCGCTCGACGAGCGCGTGCGGCGTCACGGTGAGTACGTCCTCTCGCGCCTGACCGTCGAGGCCGGCGGTCAGCCTCTCCACGGCACCGTCACCGCGACCCCGGCACCCGAGTCGCCGCCGCCGTTCACTTACACCCTCTCGTACCAGAAGTCCGATCCCGTCTCCCGTCCGCGGGAGAGGGTTAGGGAGAGGGCAGACCTTGCGAGCGGTGACGCCCGACGTAGCGCCCACGACCTCACGCTTCACAACGACGTCCTCCGCGAGGTCGGCCTCACCCTCGGCGGCCCCTGGGAGGTGAGCTACGTCGTCACCGTTGGCCCCGCGGCCGCGGCGCCCCGCCTCCTCACCGCTGCCGAGCCGCTGACCCTCGCGCTCGACGCACCCGCTCCCTCGGACGCGCGCCTCGCCTGGGCCTACCTGCGCCAGGGGATCCTCCACATCCTGCGCGGCTACGACCACCTCCTCTTCGTCGCCGCGCTCGTGCTCGCCGCCGTGACGCTGCGGGATCTGATCAAGGTCGTGGTCGCGTTCACGCTCGCCCACGCGACCACGTTGACCCTGTGCGCGCTGCGCTGGATTTCGATCCGAGAGTCGGTCGTCGAGCCGCTGATCGCCGCCAGTATCGTCGTGGTTGCGCTCCAGAATCTTCTGGCGCCTGCCTCCAGCCGGCGCGCGCCGCGCCTGGCGATCGCGTTCGGCTTCGGCCTGCTGCACGGCTGCGGCTTTGCCAGCGGCGCGCTGCAGGCGATGCGCGACCTGCCCGCGGCGGGCCTCGGTCTGGCGGTCGGCGCGTTCAGCCTGGGCGTCGAGATCGGCCACCAGGCGATCGTGATCCCGACTTTCATGCTGCTCAATCGCCTGCGCGAGCGCACCACCGCCGGCGCAATGACCGCGGTCCGGCGCGCCGGTTCGGCGGCGATCGCGGTCGCGGGCGGCGTCTATCTGTGGCTGGCGCTACACCGGTGACGCGCCGGCGCGCGGTTGCTCGCGCCGCGGCGCGCTGATACCGTACTGGCGCAACCATGCCCGATCCGACGCCACAGGCAGCCTCGGGTAGCGCGACGGAGCCGCCCGAACGCGAGCTGAGGCTGTGCCTGGTGATGTACGGCGGCGTCTCGCTCGCGGTCTACATGAACGGCGTCGCGCGCGAGTACTTCGACCTCGTGCGCGGGCGCGGCGTCTGGGGGATCTTCAAGCGGCTCGCCAACGTTGACGCGGTCGTCGACGTGATCTCGGGCGCGTCGGCGGGCGGGCTCAACGGCCTGTTCCTCGCCTACGCGATCTGCGGCCACCGCGAGTTCGGCACCATGGTCGATCTGTGGCGCAACCGCGCCGGGATCGAGTCGCTGCTCGCCGATCCCTCGAGCCCCGAGCTGCGTTCGTTGCTCAAGAGCGAGTACATGGAGAAGGAGCTCGAGAACGCGTTCGTGACCATGCCGTCGGTCGCGCCGGGACGCGCCGACGAGCTCGCGGTGTCGGAGAGCCCCGACCTCGACTGCTTCATGGCGGCGACCAACTTCTACGGCCAGCGCGTCATCGTCGGCGATCCCACCGGCAGCCCGATCCCGACGCGCAGCCATCGTTCGACGGTGCATTTCAAGCACCGCCTCGGGCGCAAGGAGCCGTTCGGCGCGCCTGCGATTCCGGGCGTCGCGCCGCCCAGCCCGGCGGTCGCCGCGGAGCGCGGCACGATGTCGCCGGACGTGCTCGCTAAAGTGGCGCGCGCGACGTCGGCGTTCCCGGCGGCGTTCCGGCCGATCGAGCTCGCGGGCGACGACCTGCACGGCCGCTTCGCCACCGACGACATGGAGGTGCCGCCGGGCAAATCAGCCTGGTACATCGACGGCGGCGTGCTCGACAACAAGCCCTTCACCTGCGCGCTGCCGATGATCTACCAGCGCCACGCCGACCGCCCGGTCGATCGCATGCTGTTCTTCGTCGAGCCCGACCCCGAGGCCGACGACAAGGTCACGGCGAAGGAGGTGCGCGCCGCCGAGCCGAACTTCCTCGAGACCGCGCTCGCGTCGCTGAGCTCGCTGCCGAGCTACGAGAGCATCCTCGACGAGATCCGGTCGATCGACGGCCACAACCGCAAGATCGATCTCTTCGATTCGGTTTTCGGCCAGACCGAGGGCCTGGATCGCACCGAGCCGCCGCCGATGCAGTGGAGCCTCTATCACCGCTCGCGCGTGCACTGCCTGATGGACGACGTCTCCGACGAGCTGAGCACGGAGCAGGTCGCGGCGCTGCTGTCGGAGATGGACATGGAGGCGGGGCAGGGCGCCGACCGCGCGGTCAGCGTGCACTACTTCCGCCGGCTGTTCGAGGCCAAGTTCACCGGCACCGATACGCCCCGCATGGCGATCAAGCAGCCGGCCGTCGAGGTCGACGCGCTCGACGTCGACTTCGTGCGCCGCGCGTTCTACTTCTGGATCTATCGCCTCTACGATCGGCTGACCGCGCAGCCCGAGGACGCCAATCTGCGGCGCCTGATCTCGTTCCTTTCGGATCGCATCGACATGCTGCTCTTCCTCGACGCGCAGGTCGAGCTGGCGCTGGATCGCCTCGGGCCGGCGCCGACGTTCGCCGCCGTCGTGGGCGCGCTCACCGACGGGCTGTCGGGGCCGTCGGCGCTGAGCGCGATCATCGCCGGACAAGAAGACACCACGCGCATGCTCAGCGACCGCCGGTCGAGCGGCGGCGCCGACACCGCTCGCTTCGTCGAGACCTACCGCGCGCCGGTCGCGACCGCCGCGGGCTCGGCGCCGCTGCCGCCCACGGCCGCGCCGGCGACGCGGCCGCTGCTGCTGCCGCAGTTTCTCGCGTTGCTCGACCAGGTCATCGGCGCCGACGCCACCGCCGCGTTCCGGCGCTACGATGCCTGGCGCTTCCCCGCGGTTTACGCGGCGGATCTCGGCGAGATCGATCGCATCGAGTACTACCGCGTGTCACCGATCGAGGCCGCGGCGGCACCGGGCGCGACGCCGGAGCTTGCGCGTTTCCGCGCCGATCCCATGCGCCGCCTCGCGGGCCGCCACCTGGCGCATTTCGGCGCGTTCCTGAACAAGGCCTGGCGCTCCAACGACGTGATGTGGGGCCGCATCGATTCGGCCAGCGTGATCTGGGACGTGCTGCTGCGCCGCCGCGGTTACCAGCTGTCGCGCGCGCGGGCCACCCAGCTTCTCGCCGAGCTCGACGCGCGAAAGTGGTCGGCGAGCCCGACGCGCGAGCTCGCCGAGCTCTACGCGCTGGTCGCCGACTTCGCCGCCGGCAAATCCGACGAGGCGGCGTTCGCCGCCGACCTCCTCGCCTGCCATCAGCGCGCAATCCTCGCCGAGGGCGTGCCGGAGGTGATCGCCGACGCCGCCGGGCAGCTGCAGCCGGATCCCGGGGCCAACCCCGGCGCCAGCGACGTGACCGCCGCGCGCCAGCTGCTGGCGACGTTCGAGGGCAACGTCGCCGATCCGCTGTTGCGCGGCGCCGCCGAGGAGGCGGTGCACGCGCTGCTCAATGACAAGCCGGAAGCGGTGCTCGGCTACGTGGCCTCGCGCTACGAGGTCGGCGCCACCGGGTTGCCCGAGCTGGACAAGCAGCAGGTCTCGGTAACCGCCTTGCAAGCTGGACGCGTCGTCACCGAGATGTTCCAGGAGGTGCTGCCGCGCGACGGGCTTGCCGGCTCGCTGCAGCGGGTGGTGTCGCCCCTGGCGCTCGCGCTCAAGACGCTGCACCTGCTGGCGCTGTCGGTGCGCGACGGCGCGTTCCCGATCATCTGGCTCTCTCTGCTGCTGGCGGCGGTCGCAACCGGGGCCGCGGGCGCGATCGCGCTCAAAGGCTCGGCCGGCTGGCAGGTGGTGGTGGCGTCGGCGCTGGTTCTGGGTGCGCTGCTGCTGGCGCCGCAGGTCTGGTTCGGGCGCGGAGCCGCGCTGCGGGCGCTGCGCTGGCCGCTGCTCTTCGCGCTGCCGCTGGGCGCGGGCGCCGGCATCTACTGGTTGCACCACCGCGCGCCGCCCGGGCCGCACGATCACGCCGGCGTCGAACGCTGGCTGCGCAACGTGCAGCTGATCGGCGCCGTGGAGCTGGTGTGGGGCGTGTTGCTGCTGTTCGCCGCGATCGGCGTTTGGCTGTATGCGCGCCGCGTGCGCGCGCAGGCGCGGGCCTTCCGCGCCAACGTCGCTGCGCAGGGCCTGGCGGTGGCGGCATCGGCGGCGATGATGAGGCCGCGAACCACGGCGGCGACGGCGGTGGCCGCCGTTCCCGGCAAGACCACGTCCGACTCTCACCGCGGCGCCGCTTGATCCTTTCTCCCTCTCCTCCACGTCCGCGTGGAGGAGAGCAACTGTGTCGAGGATTTTGTCACGAGGGGCTCCAGCGCCGTTGATCGCGGACCATGGCGGTGAGGATGGTGAGTAGCTTGCGCATGCAGGCTACGAGGGCGACTTTGTGTTTC
>Ga0265342_10000092_pt1 | contig 99040 bp, 100 predicted proteins | sample 4CB327metaG_FD_203125 | JGI IMG/M metagenome (GOLD analysis project Ga0265342, IMG submission 203125) | Rhizosphere microbial communities from Carex aquatilis grown in University of Washington, Seatle, WA, United States - 4-CB3-27 metaG | ecosystem: Host-associated > Plants > Roots >...
CCGCGGGTGCGCCACCGCGCGCAGCAACGCCGATGTCGCCACCACACGCCTTGTGCTTCAGGCCCACGACGTCTCGGCCGCACAGGGCGGCTGCGCCGGTGAACGCGCGATTGTCGATCCCGACGGGCACCACGTGCTGATCGTTCCGCCGCCGCACAAACCTCGCGGAGACATCGCGCAGCCCCGCTAGGTCGCGCACAATCAAAGCCGGAACAAATTCAAGGGTCGTGCGTTTGTTGGCTGACAACCCTTTGAGTTTTGGCGATGCAGAACACAGAGCCCTCGCGGCATTTCGGACAACTCCAGTGCCCCAATTGCGATTCTCATGCGAATCCGCTCGCCATCTCGCGCGCGCGCAACGCCGATGACGTGATCGAGATTACCTATCGATGCGAGAGCTGCAATGAGGTCTATATCGGAGGCCGGCCGGCGATCAAACGGCCGCTGCCGGAGGACCGTTCGCGCGCAGTGCCCCCATCGATCCGCCGAAGCCTGTTCCGACGCTGACCTTATCAGTCGTCGGGTCAGAACGACATTCCGCTGATCGTGATCTGCAATTTGACAAGCACGGATGGCACGGCCCCGACAGGCCGTGGCACTCCAGATCGGTGCCATACAACGGCTGCTTGGGTCACGAGGGAAGCAAGTCGCATCGGTTCAGTCGGGAACCAGCGTGGCTTCCGTTGGCGTTTCGATGCCCCACCCCGCCAGCAGCTTGCACACCGCTTCATCGTCATGCGCGAGGGTGAGCCATGACCCAGCCAGCGTGAGATGAATTTGGCGGATATGGGGGTCCGTTGTTTGTTTGGCGACCATCAGACACTCGACGGCTTGGCGACGATAGCGTTCTGAGTCCAACATGACATTTGGCACCTTCCCAGGCCCGACATGCTTCGGGCGCAAGCCACCTTGGGGTGGTGGACTGATGGTGGGATGGTGCGTCAGTGAAAGTGCGGAGTCTGGTCTGAATCGCTCGCCTTAACCCACGCGTGAGAGTCAACGCGGTGTTAACATTGGCAACACGCTTTAGTGAAAAGGCCCTCAAAGTCCGATGGAACGATGACCGATGGCTGACCGTTAAGTCAGTAGCCCAATTGATCATCCGTCGGCGATGAAGCTCTGACGGCAGAAAACCAAGATCGAAATGGGAAAACCCCCAAAGGAGGCATTCATGAAGACCGTTTCCACATTGCTGCTCGCCGCCGCGCTCGCTGCCGGTTCGACCTTCGCGTTGGCGCAGGAAGGCCAGCATTCCGGCAAGAAGTCCGATCAGGCTCCGGCGAAGATGGAGTCGAACCGAGGCGAGATGTCCAGCTCTCCGATCGGTCAAGGCGGCACCGCCGGCTCGCATGACTCCGGTGCCAAGCCGGGTCCGGGCCGCATCGGCGACGTGAAGGCCACCGGCAACTAACACCGGCTGCAACTAATATCGCTGCAACCAAAGCCTGAGTAAGGCGGCGTGCGTCGTATTCGCCGCCACTGCGTGATACGCCCCGGCCGATTGATCAGGCCGGAGCGTGTTTCGTTGTGGTCAGCGTGACCAAACGCCAGCGTGACGCGATTTCGTAAGTCCGTCGACGATAGCGCTAACGGCTATAGGCCCTCAGCGCATCGGGACACGTCTTGTCTGCGGGCGGCTCTCCGATATAGCCGGCCTGGACTACTGGAAGAGCCACGACCTCTCGTTCGATGAACGGAACTGCGGGCCAGAACTTGTAAAGATGCACGGTGTAACCAGAGGCACTCGCCACAGAGCCCCATTCGGTAATTCGGCAGATCAGCTGCGGCCCCATTGGCTCGGTATGGTCTGGTGCTCGAGCATAGTCCATGACGATCCACCCCAAGCCCAGCACACCGACCGTGCCGAGCACATATCCAACGCAGATCGGCAAAGGCGTCGCGACGAATGCTAAATAACGAACCGCTCTGATCGGAATCAGCAAACAGGACGCAACGAGAAAGCAATAAGAGAAATATACAACGGCGACACAAATGAAGTTTGCCAAGACGTCGGTGAAGCTAAGCCTAAGGATCGCCGCACCCAAACCGAAGACAAGAATCGATAGAGCCGCAACGATGGTCGGCAATTTGGCGCGAGGCGACCACCATCCAATACTAAGAAAAATCGCAAAGGCGCAGAGTGGCGCGCAAAGAACCGTCGCCCACATCAGGACGAACGGCGCTTGAGGCACTGAGTGCATGGTGCCGGTCCGATCGGTGAATGCGTGCGCCCCTACGGCGCCACCGCGAGCGCGCCGCGCAGGCCGGCGCGGTCCATCGCCGCTTTGACCAAGCCGGACTTCAGCGACTCCTCGGTGAACGCCTTGATCAACGCGTCGCCCTGCTCGCGGCCTTTCGGCACCGCGATGGCGTGGCGCTCCTCGCCCCAGCGATCCGGCAGCACTTTTGAGCCCGGCACTTTCTCCGCCATCTCGAACAGCGTCGCCTTGTTGGTGGCAAAGGCGTCGATCTTGCCTTCCGCCAGCATTTCCGCGCCGATCGCAACGGTGGTCGCGCGCACCACTTCAGCGTTCTTCAGATCATGCGACAAGGTCGCGTCCGACGTGCTGTTGGCGGTGACGCCGATCCGGCGCCCCTTCTGGTCGGCATCCGCCGAAGTGGTGAGCGGCGAGCCCGCCGGCACCAGGTAACCGAGCTCGATCAGCAGAAACGGCGGCCCGAAATCCATTTCCTTCTGCCGCGCCGGCGACGCATTGGTGAAGGCGACATCGGCCTGGCCGGTCTTCGTCGCTTCGAGCACGTCGGCGTTCTTCGGATAGATCACGGGTTCGTAGGGAACGCCGAGCTTGTTCGCCAGCGCCTTGCCGAGTTCGTAGCCGACGCCGCGCGGCTCCGCCTCCTTCGGATCGAGCACCGAGGTCGGCGTGCCCGGATAAAGCGCGGCGCGCAGTTTGCCGGTCGGCGCCAGCACCTGCCGCGGATCGGGATCCGCCGCGATCGCGGTGGTGGTGGCAGCAAACAGCAACAGGGCGATGACGCCCGAGGTGATGCGATAGGCAGTCTTCGCGCTCATGAGCAATGTCCCCTCACTCGACCTTGATATTGGCGGCCTTCAGCACCGGGCCCCATTTGTCGGCTTCGTCGTGCATATACGCTTCGAACGCCTTCGGCGTGCTGCCGACCGGCGCCGACCCGGTTTTGGTTAGATAGGCCAGAACTGCAGGATCGCGCAGCGCCGTCGCAAGGTCGCCTTGAATTTTGGCAGTGAGCTCCGCCGGCATGCCTGCGGGCCCAAGAAAGCCCCACCACACCGCGGTGTCGTAGCCGGCGACGCCTGACTCCGCGACCGTCGGCACGTCGGGCACGACATCCGAACGCTTGGCGGTGGTGACCGCGAGCGCGCGCACGGTGCCGCCTTCGATCTGCCCGATCACTTCCGCCATCGGATTGATGCTGATCGGGATCTCGCCTGAGATCACCGCGGTCAGCGCCGGCGCACCGCCCTTGTACGGGATCGCCGTTATCTTCACCTGCGCCATGTGGTTCAGCAATTCGCCGGCGAGATGCGCCGAGGTGCCGTTGCCGGACATGCCGTAGGACAGCGCGTCCGGCTTCGCCCGCGCCGTCGCCAGGATCTCTTGCAGGGTTTTCGCCGGATTGCTCTTCGACACCACGATCGCGAGCGGCGAATAGGCAACCTCGCTGATCGCGGTGAAATCCTTGAACGTGTCGTAGGGCAGTTTCGGATAGATGAACTGATTGAGCGGATGGCCGCTCGCCACCAGGATCAGGGTATAGCCGTCGGGCGGCGCCTGGGTCAGCACCTGCGAGGCGATGGTGCCGCCGGCGCCCGGCCGGTTGTCGATCACCGGCACCTGGCCCCAGGTCTTCGACAGCGCCTGCCCGATGGTGCGCGCCAGCACGTCGACCGCGCCGCCCGCCGCATAGGGCACCAGAATATGCACCGGTCTTGCGGGAAAAGGCTCGGCGGCCTCGCAGCGAACGGCAGACGCCACAGCGATCGCGGCGAGCAGCAGGCGGGCGCCCTTCATGGTGTTCTCCCTTCGAGCATGATCGAGATGCGATCATCCCGATCCTGCGGCAGACCTCTTGGGAGCGAATTCAACACTGTCCGGCGCGTCCGGGGAATAGCCGGGGCCGCCGCCTATGATCTTCTGATTGTGAAAATTCGGCGTCGCGGCTTAGAGTTCGCGGCCGATCAAACGGTCGATCGAATACGGTCCGCCCCCCCGGATGGCGATCGCGAACATCACGATGCCGAGCAGCAGCACATATTCGAAGCCGCCGGTTCTGGCCGCAAAGCCGGCCGGGAAGTGCACCGCGACGAAGGCAATGAACAATTCGATCGCCAAAGCGGCGGCGAAAAACCGCGTAAAAAGACCGAGAACGATGCAGACAGCACCGACCGTCTCAAGAAAAATGGCGGCAAACCCAAACGCCATCGCCGGCGCCAAGCCGTGCTTGCTCATGTCGAGGGCTTCGCCGGACAGCCCCGGACCGACAACCTTTGCCCAACCATGCATGAACAGGATGTAGCCGATGATGATGCGCACGAGGGTGAACGCGATGTCACCCATTTGAGTGTAGAAATTCTGCAATCCCGGAAAGATCAGTTTTGTCTCGCGTCCGATCATCAGTGCTATCTCGGGTTCTCGGGCGTTGTGGCGATCGGCGGCGCGGCTAACATGCTGCGCCGCCCGCCGAAACGTCTCGGCGATGCTTGTTATTCACAAACACCGACACCCCGTTCGTTTATTGCAGCCTTACCGCGCGCGCTACCGCATCACACGAAAGTGAGGATGCTGCGCCACCGCGGAACAGCGCCACTGGGCCTGAATCAGGCGGTTCGCGTCCAGCTCACTTTGGTTTCGTCCCGGAATGCGAAGCGCTCGAGATGGCGCGCAACCACGTCTTCCAGCGACTTGAGCGAGGCCTCATCGCTGGCGGTGACGGACATCACCAGGGTGTCCGCGTCCTCGATCGCTTGCGGCTCGCAAAGTCCGGCGGAAAACGCGATGCGGCCGTGGCCGCCCTCGAAGGTCACCGGCAGCTTATGCTGGAAGTGCTTGCACAGCTGTCCGAGATATCGCGCCGGGACCTTTGTCGGCACCCGTGCTTCGGACGAGAGATTGGCTTGGGGTGCATGCATCAGATCCGCTCCACATTCGTCGCCGCCGCATCAAGCGCCGCCGCCACCGCGTTGATTTGCGGTTCATCGAGCGGACCGCGCGACAGCCGCAGCCGCAGCGCAAGCTTCAGATTTTCCATCGCCCGCAGGATCTGCGGCGCCGGGCCGTCACCCTGCACGCGGCTGGCTTCTGCCATGCGGGCGAGCAAGCCGTCGAGCGTCGGACGATTGGCGTCAAGGAAAGCGCGGCCTTGGTCGGTGATGGCGTGCAGCTTCTTGCCGGCCTCGTTCGCAACGCTCACCGTCACGTAGCCGAGTTCCTCGAGCAGGGTCAGCGTCGGATAGATCACGCCGGGGCTCGGGCTGTAAGCGCCGGCCACACGCTCCTCGATCGCCTTGATGATCTCGTAGCCGTAGCTCGGCTTCTCGTCGATCAGATGCAGGATGACCAGGCGAAGATCGCCGTGCGCAAAGAAGCGCCCGAGGCCGGATCGACCGCCGCCCCGGCGGTGCCATTTGTGGTCGAGCGGCCCGCCATGGTGACGGCCTTCGCCGCGGCCGAAGCGTCCACCATGACGATCATCGTGATGGCCATCGTGGCGGTCGCCATGACGGTCTTTGTCGTGCAAGTCATTGGAATGTCTACGTTTCATTTTAACTCCGAGTGTGTTTCGATATAACGAATAATCAGATATATCGAAACACACTCGAATGCAAGTCCCGCCACCCCGGGATGATTGCAAACAGCCCGTCCCCGTCGCGGGCCACCGCGCGCCGCCATCGCCGCTCCGTCGGCACTGCGCCCGGCCACAACGCCCAGGTTGCAAGCCGGGAGCGATGTGCACAAAATGCTGCAACATCGTGAGCACCACGAACTCACGCGTTCGGGAGGACATCAATGTCGGAGACGATCGCCTTCAGTCGGCGCGTGGTGCTGTGCGGGCTCTCAACACTGGCGGCCGGCTCCGCGCTCGCCGCAACCGGCTGGCCGGACCGACAGCTCACGTTGACGGTCGGCTTCCCGGCCGGCGGTCCGACCGACGTCGTCGGCCGCATTCTGGCCCAGGCGCTATCGCTGCGACTGGGCCAATCGGTCATCGTCGAAAACCGCCCCGGCGCGGCGGGAACCACCGCCGGCGCCTACATCGCTCGGGCGCAACCCGACGGTTACGGCCTGATGTTGATGACGTCGTCCTACGCGGCGAGTGCCGCGCTGTTTCGCACGCTTCCCTATCGTCCGATCGACGATTTTTCCTTCATCAGCACGGTGATCGAATTTCCCTATGTGCTGGTGACCTATGCGGATCATCCGGTCCACACCATGGCCGAACTGGTGGCCGCGACCCGGGCCCACGGCCCGCTGACCTTCGGAACCTCCGGCGTCGGCTCCAATCAGCATCTCGCCATGGAACAGTTTGTCCGGCTGGCCGACATCAGGATGCAGCATGTTCCCTTCCGCGGCGGCGCGCCGGCCATTACCGAACTGCTGGGCAAGCGGCTGGATTTCGTCATCGACCAGCCCTCGGCTCTGGTCGATCTCGTTCGTGACAAACAGTTCCGGGCGATCGCCATCACCGGCGCCGAACGCTTCTTCAGCCTGCCGGATACGCCGACATTCGCCGAAACCGGCTATCCCGGATTTGCCGTGAGCGGCTGGCAGGGTCTCGTTGCGCCGCCGAACCTGCCGGCCGATCTCACGACGCGCCTGCATACCGACATCGTATCCATCGTCGGCAGCACGGCCATCAGCGATCAGCTCAAAAGGCTCGGCAACGCTCCCAAGACCTCGACCCCCGAAGCGTTCAGGTCTCGGCTGCAAACCGAAATCGCGATGTGGACGAAAGTCGTCGACGACGCCAACATCGAACGGATCTAGCGTTTGGGTCGCGCCGGCCCGAAGGCGTCCGGCTTCACATCCCCTTCGATCACGGCTTCGGAGCTTGCAGCAGTCCGAGATCGCCGAGCACGGCGGTCATGTCGGCGGTTTCCTGCATCAGGTAGTTTTGCAGCGCGCGGCCGTCGAGATACATCGGCGACCACGAATAGGTCGCAAGTTCGCCGGCCCAGCGCGGATCGTTGATCGCCGCCGTCAGCACGCCCTGCCAGAACGCGACCTGATCGGCGTTGATGCCGCTCGGCCCGGTGACGCCGCGCCAGGCGCCGATCACGCAATCGACGCCCTGCTCGCGCCAGGTCGGCGTCGCGGCGAACGGCGCCGGCAGTCGTTCGGGAGCCGAGATCCCGATCACCCGCAGCCGTCCGGCGGCAACCTCCGGTGCGACGCTGACCGCGGTGACCGCGGTCACGTCCGCATGTCCATTCACTACGTCGGCGACCGCATCGAGCGCGGTGTCGAACACGTGAATGCGCGGCGCAAGAACATTCCCGCCGGCGTGCCGGGTCAGCTTGGCGAACGCCACGTGGTTCGGATTGCCGAGCGCGGTCGACAGCGCCACCGTCACCGACGCCGGATCGCGTCCGAGACGTCCGATCAGGTCGGCGCCGCTGTGGAGATCCGAACCGGTGCGCACCGCGAACGCGATGTATTCGGTGATCAGCGTCGCGATCGGCGTATAGCGGCTGTGATCGAACGCAGCCAAACCGACCAGGTGATCGGTGGTGAGATTGGGCGAGCTGATCGCGATCACATGCGCGTCGCAACGATAGTTGTCGACATGGGTCCAGGCCCGCCGCGCGCCATCGCCCGGCACGTTGACGACGTTGACCGGCACATCGAGCAGCTTGGCCTCGGTCATCACCTTGGCGAGCGCGCGCGCCACCCGGTCGAGACCGCCGCCCGGCGGCGTTCCCGCGATGATGTCGACGGCGCGCTTCGGCCGCCAGCCGTTGGTGGCGCGACTCATGTTTTGTGACTTTCCTGTTGCGGCAGCAGCCCGAGTTCTCCGAGCATGCCGGCCATCAGATCGTGCTCGCGGTCGAGAAACGCCCGCTCCGCATCGCCGGCGAGATAGGTGTCGGCCCAGAATTTCTGCGCCAGCACCTGATGCCACGCCTCGGTCTTGGTCGCGGCAGCGAGCGTGCGGTCCCAGAACGCAATCGCCGCGGCCGGGATCGCCGGCGGCGCGATCACCCCGCGCCACATGCCGATGCGGCACGCGACGCCGCCTTCGGCCCAGGTCGGCACCGCGGCGAACAGGCCGTTGAGCCGCGTCGGCGCCGACACCGCGAGCGCGCGCAGCGCCCCTGCCGTCAGTTCCGGCACCGCGCTGACCGCGGTGATCACCCCCAGTTCCGCCTTGCCCGCAATCACATGCGCGATCGCGTCGGGCGCGGAATCGAACACGTCGATCACCAGCCCCCTGACGTCGCCGCCGGCATGCTCGGTCACCTGCGCCAAGGCAATGTGGTTGGTGTTGCCGATCGCGGTGGCGAGTGCGATCCGCACTCCGGCGGTGTTTTGCTTCAGCCGCCGCAGCAGATCCTCGCCGCTCGCCAGCGCTGCGTCCGCCCGCACGATGAAAGCGGGATATTCGGTGTAAAGGTTCGCAAGCGGTGTGAGATCTTTGTAGCTGAGCTTGCTGACGCCGAGCAGCAGATTGCTGATGATGGTCGGCGAATTGATCGCAAGCACGTGCGGATCACCTTGATGCTGCGTCAGGTAATCCCAGGCATTGCCGCCGCCGCGGCCCGGAATATTGATCAGCGTCACCGTCTGATCGAGCAGCTTCTGCGCGCCGAGGACCTCGATCAGCGCCCGCGCCGGCCGGTCCTGTCCGCCGCCGGGCGGGGTACCCGCCACCAGTTGCACCTCGCGCTCGGGGCGCCAGCTCTCGGTCGTGCCTGACATGCCATGTCTCGCTTTCTGTTGAATCAAGTCGGTAATGTCGGTGATGATCCTGCGGCGTCGCAGGAAACGTCGGTCCGACCGCGGCACCTCATGCCATGTCGCGCGCCAATTGCTCGGCGGTGAACGGCATGGTGCGCGCCCAAACCCCGAGCGCGTCGTGGATGGCGTTCGAGATCGCCGCAACGGTCGGGCCGGTCGCACATTCGCCGACGCCGAGCGTCGGCAACTCTGGCCGGTCGAGCAGCGTGACCTCGACCTCAGGCACTTCGGAAAAGCGCAGGATCGGATAGGTCTCCCAGGTATTGCTGGTGACGCGGCAGCGATCGAATTGCACCGCCTCCTTCAGCGCGAAGCTGCAGGCCTGCACCGCACCACCTTCGATCTGGTGCTTGGCGCCTTCCGGATTGATCACCTCGCCGGCATCGGCCGCGATCCACAATCGCCGCACCTTGATCTGCTCGGCTGCTTCGATCTCGGCCACCACCGCGCAATACGAACTGGTGCCCTTGTAGCGGGCAAAGCCGAGACCGCGCCCGAAGCCCTCGCCGTCAGGTCTGGCGGCGCGCTCGCTCATCGCCGTCACCGCCTCGATCACGGCGCACGCGCGCGGATCATCGAGATGGGCAAGGCGGAACGCCGCGGGATCGCGGCCGGCCGCAAGCGCCAGCTCGTCCATCACGCTTTCGATCGCCAGCACATTGGTCATGGCGCCGAGGCCCCGCAGCGACGATGTCCGCAGCGGCATCTCGGTCAACAAATGGACCGCCACATGCTGGCCGCCGGTGCGATAGATCGGGATTGCATTGCGATTCGATCCTCCGCCGCCAGCGAGCGGCGGATCGACCGCGAGCGGGATCTCGCATGGATTTGACACATGCGACGCCGCAAGCAGGCTGGGCACGGCAAAATTGCCCGGCCGGCTCATATGTCCGTTGCTGGTGACCTCGTGCCGCCAGTTCACGATCGCGCCGTTCGCATCGGTGCCGGCCTCGACCACGACCAGCATTGCTGGCGCCAGCGGTCCCCACCCGAGTTCGTCCTCGCGGCTCCACTGCACCCGGATCGGAATCCCGGGACAGGCCCGCGCGATGAGAGCGGCATCGAATGCAACATCGTCGGCGCCGTTATGGCCGTAGCAGCCGGCGCCCTCCCGATGCTGCACGACGACGTCATCGAGCGCGAGACCAAGCCCTCGCGCAATGTCCTTGCGCAACGCGAAGATGCTCTGCGAATGCGACCACACCCGCAATTGCCCCTCCACCAGATGCGCGACGGCGCAGCACAGGCCGATCGAGGCGTGGGCGAGATAGGGCTTGAAGAATTCCGCCCGCAGCGTCTGCGTAGGCGTCGTGTCGCAAGGCTGCTCCGCTGCCAGCGTGGTCTCGCTTGGCGCAGACCGCAGAAAGTCGCGCAGCCCCCGTTGCTCCGGCAGCGTCTCGGTTTCCTGCCAGCGCACCCGCGGCGCAAGCTTTGCCGCCGACGCATCGGCCGCCGTCTCGGTCTCGCACACCACTGCGAGAAAACTGCCGTCGGCGACAAGCTGCGCGCCGGCCGGCGTCTCCGGCACGGTGAGCAGGCGCGCCCCGCGTGCCGAGGGTCGGATGACACGCGCGAATTTCATGCCCGGCAGACGCAGGTCATGCAGAAAGCGCGCAACCCCGAACACCTTGTCGGGCAGGTCGATGCGCGCCGCCGAGCGCCCGGCGATGCGGCGGGCGGATATAGCCTTCGGCTTGACATCCGCCGGCGCGTCGCATGCCAGCAGGTCGCGGTTGGGCTCGCTCCAATACGATCCGATCTCGCCCTGCGGCCCGATGAACACGCCATCGACGACCTTGATCGACGCCAACGGCACGCCGGTGCGCTGCGCGACCACCGAGAGAAATATCGCGCGCGCCGCGGCACAGGCGTAGCGCAGCGCCCCGCCGCTGTCGGACACCGACCGGCTGCCCGAGGTCACGCCTTCATCCGGGCTGACGTCGGTGGCGGCGGCAATCACATCGAGACGGTCGAACGCGACATCGAGCTCATCGGCCGCGATCTGCGCCAACGCGGTCAGAATGCCCTGGCCGATCTCGACCTTGCCCGGCCGGATCGCGACCCGGCGGTCGGCGCCAAATTCAATCCACTGTGACAGCAGCCGATTGGTGTTCAGGCTGCCGGGCAACCGCGGCTTGTCGGCGGCAGACGGCGACGACCCGCTCATGCCGGCACCGTGCGCAATTCGGCCGCCGCCGCCAGAACTGCGCGGACGATGCGATTATGCGCGCCGCAACGGCACAGATTGCGATCGAGCGCGGTCCGCACGGCGTCCTCGGTCGGGTCGCGATCATTCGCCAGCAACCCCGCGGCGCTGATCAGCATGCCGGACAGGCAATAGCCGCATTGGCCGGCCTGCTCCTGAAGAAAGGCGCGCTGCAACGCGTGCGGTGCGCTCGCACTCCCGAGCCCCTCGATCGTCGTCACCTGCCGGCCCGCCACCGTGTCGATGCTGCGCGTGCAGGAGAATTCCGCCCGCCCGTCGATCAGCACCATGCACGCACCGCATTGCTCCGCGCCGCACCCGAATCGGGTGCCGAACAGGCTGAGATGATCGCGCAGTGCCGCAACCAGCGGCGTGTCGGCGGGCAGATCCAACGAAACCGGTGCGCCGTTGAGATGGAACGCGATCATGGTCGGACAGAATGCCTGCTATCGCTTTTTCTTTTGCCCGTAGATCGCGTTCCAATTATCCCGATAGGCGTTGGTCACCGGCTTCTGGCCCTCCCCGCGGCTATAGCTTGCCGGCGCGTCGGCGGTCTTTTCGGCGGCTGTTTCGCTGCCCTCGGCCTTGGCTGGCTCCGCCGCCGTGCTCTTGTCCTTCGCTTTGCCCTCGTCCTTTTTCTTCGCAGGAGCCTCTTTTTTCGCAGCAGGCTCGGTCGTGAGCCCGGGGCTCGCCTTGGCTTTCTTGTCGTCGCTGGCCATCGTCTTTCCCAATGCTGACATGTCGAAACCGGATCAAACGCCGCGCCGATAACGACGCATCGCAACGGCGGCACGATCCCTCGCAGTCCATACGCCCCGCGGCCCGTCGGGGGCAATAGGCCGGCGCAGGGGCAACGGCTCAACCTCGGGTCGACCGCAGCAGCACCTGGTCGCTCATCAATGCCGGCGCGACCTTGGCGACCGCAAATCCGGCGCGTGCGGCGAGCGAAGAGAATGTGTCGATCCCGCGCGGCATCAGCTTGAACCGGCTGTTGGCGATCATGGCGAGTGTGAGTTCGTCGGCGCGCGTTACTGACCCGGTCACCGCGCGCACGGCATGGTTATGCAGGACGCGCAGATTGCCGATCACCGCGTCGTCGCTGCCGTATTCGAACAACGCGCCCTCGCTGGATGCGGCGATGATCGCCGGCGCGGCTTGGATCTCGCCCAGCAAACGATCAAGCGGCGCGGTATCGTCCCAACTGTAGCGCGTGTGCACCAGCCGGATGTCCAGGCCCGTCAGCGGCCCGTCGCCGGCGCGCAACGCCGCGAGCGCATTGGCGCCGAACAACGGCGCACGCCCGTCGAGGTCGAGCACATGGATGCTCACCGGTCGCGCCAGCGCCTCCGGCGCCGCTCCGCGCAGCACGATCAGCGCATTGAGGATATCGATCGCCGTTCCACCGCCGATGCTGATCAGATGCAGCGGCAAACCCGGTCGTCCCGCGAGTTCCGGCGTGAGCCCATCCGCCAGCAACCGCGCCAATTGCTGCAGCCGCACGCGCATCGACCGGACCGGAGGCGAATCCGCGACCTGCTTGTCGACCCGGTCGCCGAACGGCGGCACCAGATTGTCGGCCCCGAGCTTCAGTACATAGGTGCTGAGCCCGCCGAGAAAGCCCGCGTTCGGCCGCAGCAACGCCCGCAGCAGCAGCGAGCGGCGCGCCGCCAGCCGCATCAGCAGGCCCATGACGAACCGCGGCAGCCGTCGGCGGCGCCGCTCGGAATTCACGAACGCGTCGCGCAGCGCGGCAACAGCCTCGGCGCTGTCGTCGACGGCAAACGCCGGCTGCGTGACATCGATCACGGGCAGCGGATAGCCGTCCGCGGTCATCGCGGTGATTGTTTTGCGTTGCGCCGGGATCGTCGCCATCGTGGTCTCCGGTGGGCTCGGGTCCGCGTTCGTCTAGCAGAAGCAGCGCCGATGTGCCGGAAATGTGATGCCAACCACGCTCATTTTGTCCGTCCGCTCGTGCGCCTGGCAGCGCTCAGCGCCAGCCGGAACGCCAGCATCAAGCCGAACAACAGCGCGCCGATCGGGGCCCACGCGAACTGGACCTGCATGGCCTTGCTGCCGTCGTCGTCAAAAACGTGAAAATGCTGTGAAAAGACCATCCACGCGTAAACGATCGCCACGTAGCCAACGGCAGCACCGACGGCAAAGCCGAAGACGCACCACAGAAATACCCGCATGCCCGCCTCGTGCCGTCGCGGCAAGTCCCAATGAATATGGGTTAGTCGCGCGGGAGCGGCGATGCGTTCGATCGGCTCGCCTCGGCGCGGCTCTGCCGAATCAGATCAGCGAGTGCGGAGGTAGACAGTCCGGCCTCGCGCGCCGCGGCTTCCGGGTCGGCGAGTTCAAACGCCCGCTTCACGATGTCGGGACGGTACAGGTTTTTCTGCAGCTGCCCCGCCGTGACGAAGTCGCCGGCCTGCAGCCAGCCATTGTTGAGATGCCAGCCGATCAGTCCGTCGCCGCCGGCGGAGGCGGTGTAATATCCCTGCGGCGTCCACAGCACCCACGCGCGCGTTTGCGCATTGACGAAGAGCGCCAGAACCTCCGCGCCGTCGCCGAACCGGTGCCAACGCAGCGTTCCGTCGCCATAGGCCGCAACGAGATATTTTCCGCCGGCAGCGATGTTGACGCCCCAGGCGGTCTCCGGGGTCGGCTGCTGCCAGACCGGCGCGCCGTCCTTGGTGAAGGCCCGCAGCGCCCAGTCGGTGCCGAGCACAAAACGCTCGGCGCCGGGCGCGATGGCAACCGCGTGCGACGTCTCGTAGGAGTCGAGCGCCAGCGGTTTGCCGGCGAGTTTGGGATTGTATTCATTCAGCCAGCCGGTCAGTCGCAAGCTCCTCGCGTCCGGCATCGACAGCGTGCGCGCGAACCGCCACAGATCGTTCCGGTCGCCGACACCGACCTCGAACAGGAATGGACTGTCGCTGCCGTGCCGCAAGCCGAAGCGCACCGTGGCGCCGTCGGCCGAGACCGTGAGCCCGTCGCCGACCTTGCCGCGCATGTTGGGGGTATCGCCCTCCTTCCAGGCCCGTTTGTCGCCATCCCGTGAGATCAGGCCAAACGCCGGGTCTGTCGCCGCGACCGCGATGCCGTCCTGGCAGCTGACGAGTTGCTTGATGCTGTTGCGCGCCACCACCACATCGCGCGATCGGCCGCGGCCCGCCTGATCCCACATGCGCACCAGGGAGGTCTCCTGCCCACCATAGGTTCCGGCGGCATAAAGCCGGTTGCCGTCGGCGGACCAGGCGACCGCCTCCAACGCGCCGGGTTGCACCCCGGCCACGTCAGCGGCGAACACGCGCTGCAACGTCTCCGCGTCGTAGACCTCGACGTCGGTGCTGTCGTTGAAACCGACGGCGACGCGGTCGCCGCTCGGATGCACCGCGATCGCATGAGGTTCCTTTTCGCCGACGCTCATCGCCTTCAGCTGCAATTTGAAGTCGGGCCCGTATCGACGGAGGAATCCGTCATAGGCCGTCGTAAACAGCCGACCGCGCGCATCGAAAGCGGCGCCGTTGCTGCGTTGGTCATTATAATCCCGGTCCTCACCGACCAGGCGCCAGCTCTCGGTCTCCCACACGCGCATGCCGTCGATACCGAGCGTCGCGGCGAGATATTTGCCGTCGCGGGAAAACGTCAGATGCAACGTGGTGTAGTCGACGTTCGGGATACGATGGGCCAGTTTTCCGGTGGCGCTCTCGAAAATATAGATCCCGTCGCTGTTGTCGCTGCGGTCCCACCCGCCGGCGGCCACCCAGTGTCCATCCGGCGTGATCGCCACGGCATGGACCTTGCCGTTTTCGCCGGGGCCGATCGGCACCCGCAGCACCTGCAGTAGTTTCGGTTCGCCGCTGCCGCTGTCTGGAAGCGCCCATAGTCGCGCGGTCTTGTCTTCCGACCCGGTCACGATCAGCCGGCAGGCGGCATCGACATCGACGGCGCGGATCGCCGCACTGTGCATTCCGGTTTCGATCCGCAGGATCGGTTCGGCGGGCGGCTGCTCCTCGGCCGCGATCGCCGAACTCGACACCGCAGCCATGGTCCAAGCCGCAAGCCACACAGCGCCAATCCGCTTCATAAGCTCCTTCCCACCATTCGAAGTTTCGCCGCCCCAATTTCCGGACAACGGCCGTGGATTCAAAATAAGCGCAACAGTCTCGTGCGCCCGGTTCGTCACCAATGGTTTGTCGGTGCCCGTTGGTTGCCGGTTCGATGACATTGAAGGTTAACGCAACATAGTTTCATGATCGGCGAATGAGAAACAAGGCGACTTTGAACCAAGACGTCTTTTCCAATGACTACCGCACTTGTGCCAATCGGCAATGAAGGAATGTGCATGCTGGAGTCCCACGGCGGCGTCTTGTTCGGAATATTTCTCGTGATCACCGGGTTAGTCTTCCTGCGATGGCCGACCATCTTCCGCCGCGGCCTGTGGCTGAAGACCAGCGTCGCGATCAGGACGATGTCCGACGACGGATATGCCTCCTACATGAAAAGACTCGGTATTCTTTATGTCATCGGCGGCATCGGAGTGATCGGATGGATCCTGCTGCATCGTCTCTGAGCGCGGGGCCGACCAGAGCCATCCGATCGCGACACGCACTGTCGCTGGCTGCGGCTGTTCTGCTGGTGCTGGTGGGCACGGCGCGGGCCGCGCCCGAGGATAGCCCGCAGCCGCCGGCACCCGCGCGCCCCCAAAGCGCCAAGGACATTCTCGTTCCGATCCCGTCCGCGTCGCAGGATGTTGCCGCCAATGGCTGCCACGCCCGTCCGGCTCCGGAAGCCGATCTCGCCGACCTGTCGAGCGAGTTCGCAGAGGTTCCGTTCTGGCGCCTGATCAACCATGCGGCCGGCCGCTTTGCGGTCCGGTTGAACTTGGACGATCCCGACAAATTCACCGCGAGGATTGCCCCGCTCGATGACGACATGCGCCGGCTCGTGCTGCTGTACACGCTCTGGGATGCAATGGGCTTCCGGGACGGCTTGCAATCGTTCTTCAACGACAAGGGCGGGTGGGCCGCGCCGATGATGCGCGATGTCCTGAAGGGTTCGGGGCTGACCCACGAATTCGACGTGATGGACCGCGCCATCGCCCTGTTCGGCGAACCCTATCCGGCGGACAAGGACGCCCGCGACAAATTTTTCGCCAGCGGCACGCCGAGCGCCCGCCTCACCGTATTCGACCGGCGCATGCTTGCACTGGTCGCGGAATTTGGATCGCGGGACACATTCGCCCGCCATATCATCGATTATGTGAACCGGACGCCGTCGCTGTGGCAGCGCATCGAGGGGCTGCGCGAAAAACTCGGAGCGCCCGAGCGTCTGCGCGTTCTGATCGCCGCGTTGGAGTCGAAGGTCGACATCGGGAAACCCTACGCGGACATCCAACGACAATTGTCGCTGCTGACGCCGGAGCAGCGGGCTCTGTTCCTGATCGCCGACTTCAACGACGAGTTCGAAAACGGCGGCGTGCACCAGTTCTTCTACAATTCGGACGGCGTAATCGCGCCCGACGTCTACGACGCCATGATCACACTTGGCCTTCCGCGCCAGGCCGACATCATCAAACGCGGGCTTGCGATGTTCGGCGCCGTCTATCCGCGTGATACCCAGGCGCGCCGCGACGGATTTTTTCACGATGGCTGGAACGACTGGGACGAGCAGCTTTCGGCGCTGACAAATGAATTCTATGCCCTCGACGGCGGTCCCGAGCTCCGCACCATCGGCCCCGGCATTCGCGACGCCATGCTGCGATACGCGCGCGAGCACGCCCTGTTGCCGTGTTGAGAATGGATTGCGCCAACGCGGATCGCGTCGCTGGCGCGTTCAACCGATCCGCGGCGGTTTCGTGCTCTCGACCCCGCGCTCTTCGCTCAGCCTGTGCTTGAGGCTCGCCAGATGGTGCGTGTTGACCGAGAGCGAAAGCGGAACGTCGTCGCCGACGAACAGCGGCGCGAGGATATGCGATGCGAAGCGCCACGTTCCGTCGGCGCCGCGGACACAGTCGCAGGTTAAGTCCGAGATCAGGCACGGCCCATGGGTCCGATACGGCGGCCGTCCGGACGCGCGATGCAGCGTCACCACGCCGAAGCCGCGCGCTCGGCCTTCCCCGTCGGCGACCACGACCAGGTCGCTCAGCAGGTGGCGGGTGACCGATTTTTCCCGCTGACGCCGCCATGCGTAAAAGGTTTCGATGCCGTCGCGCGTGTCGAAATGATTGTCGCCGACGATGAAGGTCCCCTCGGGGAGGTAAAATCCGTGGGCGTCGCGGCCCTCATTATAATCCACGTCGCGCCAGTAGTTCACCACCAGGGAATAGATGGCGAACCATAGCGGCGAATCCGACGTGTTCTGCGGAATATCCTTGTTCTGCGGAAGACCCTTGTCCTGTGGAATGTCCATGGCGCACACCGGTCGCCGGGCACAGGCCCGTGCCGGCTATGACATCAGGTCACAGTCACCAGCGCAACCCACCCGAACGATGACACAACATGTTTCGGTGCCGAGCGGTTCCAACAAATTGCGTCAGGCCGTCGACGACGGCTCATCCACCCTGAAACCGCGAAACGCCCAGCGCGTGGCCAGGCCAAAAATCAACAACGCGATCGGCGGACCGATCAACAGCACCGGAATCACCAGCAGGTCGCCGGCGACCTTGAACCCGCCCTGCAGTCCGAAAACGATGAGATAGATGATCCAGCTCATCATCCAGGCGGCGGACATGAGCAGCCACACGCGCAACAGCCCGCGACGCCAGTTGATCGGAACCGGATCGCTGGTCTGCGGGCTAAACGGGCGGCGCGGAATGGTGTACGGCGGCATGGCAGAGTTCCTGGCGTTGCCCTTGGGCTGATTGAGATTGGAAGCGCGCAAATTGGCATATTTCTCAGGCAAGATCATGTGCAACATCCAAGCTTGGTACAAAGCAGTTCAATCTCGCGTGACCGCGCTGGTTCCCGATCGTTCTGACATGTTCGAACCGTCTTTTGTCCGCCCAGGCCGTCCGCGGTGCACGCGGATGCCTTGTGACGGCACTGGATCACAATCCCGGGATCGACGAATCCAGGGATCACTATACCATACCCCGCCGGGAAATCCTGCCAGGATTCCGGAATGGCCATGATGAAAGTTTATCAAAAATTCCGCTTTGCAGCATGCCGCAAGGAGGCTCGCGCCCGGCCTTCGCCGACCTCGCCCGAACCGATCCGAAGGTCGTTTGCACCTCGGAATCACCGGTGACTGCGCCCGGGTTGGCGGCGGCAACAATGCGCCTGCCGCCGGCCATACGGTGCACCGGCCTCAGTGCAACAAGGCGTTATGGGGGCTCGGCAGCTTGACCTGAAAGAAACCGGCGAGATCCGGCCGCAGCGCAATGACGCCTTCCAGATCGTAGAAAATCTTGTGCCGCAATCGCGCGGTGCTCGGGCCTTCGCCCATCCGTCGCCACTTGCGCAACGTCGCCAACGAGACACCGAGAATGGCGGCGGCGGCTTCCGGACGAATAAGGTGACCGCCTTCGGCCGCTAACTTCGAAACAACGTCCTCTACGCTCATGCAACACCCCTTGCTATGCGACAACGTCCAACGGCCGATAGCCCCACGCGACCTTCCCCGATGCGTGATTCCTTCACCCCCAATCACGCGACCAACCGGATCAAGGCGGGCGAATCCGGGTGAACTGTGGTGAAGTGAAGAAACTTTTGGGCGACGCTGCATTTAGGTAACGCAATGCTTAAGGCGGTATTAACGCCCCTTTCGGCAGCGCGGGATTCTCGGCTTTTCCACAGTCCAGCGAACGCGATCAGGGCGAGCGCAGGTCGGCGGGTTCGTCTCGGCGTAAAAAAATGTCCCGACGATCATGAATTCGACGTGGCACCGGCAGCAGCATTTGCAACCGGTCCCAACCATCGGTACCTTCCTGCCGCAAGCCGCACGGCCTCGATAAAGTTCCACAGATTGTCGGAATGGCCGCTACCGATGGAGAGCCGAGCGTGAAACCAGGACTGATCATTCTCGCCATTGTCGCCGCTGGCGCCCTCGACGCCGGCTCCGCCTTTGCCGGCAAGCCGCGTCCACTCGCCGAGCAGCGGGTCCGCGAGCCCTGCAGTTCGTCGTGGACCGAGATCTTCTGGCCGTCCTGTTCGGTCGGGCCGCATGCGACCGGTGCCGCTCCCGCCGCCTATGTCGGCCACAGCTACGCCGGCCAGGATCCGGACGCGCGGATCCGCGGGCAGCTGCAGCGCGAGTTCGGCCGCAATTGGCCCTAAGGCGTCACCGGTGAAACGAGCAATCCTACTGCTGGGATTTTGCGTGGCCGCCGTTCCGGCCGCCCTCGGTTTTGGCGCCGGCGAGGCACAGGAATCGCAGGCGCAGGAACCGCAGGAGCTGCAAGCCGGTCTGTGGAAGGTCGTAACCAAAGCCGAGGCCAACGGCATCATCGCGCCGGATCAGCAATCCATGCGCTGCCTCACGGCCGACGACGTCAGCAATCTAGAGGCGACGTTCAGCCCGAATAGTCGCACCACCAACGCGACCTGCGAGACCGTCGAACACGACAAAAGCCCGCAGCGTTTGACGTGGCACCTGCAATGCAAAGGGCAAATCAACATGGATGTGTCGGGCGAGTTCCACTTCGACGCGCCCGAGCATTACACCGCGACCATTACCACACGCGCCTCGATGCTCGGCAACGAGATGCAGCGGTCGCAAGCGTCAATCGAGGCGCAACGCGTCGGCGCGTGTCCGTAGAGCGATCAAAAGCGCATTCCGCGGCAGCAATCCGGTTCGGCGCCCAGTGAACAAGCGGTGCGCACAATAACGCGCGGGCTTGTCGACGGCATGCGCTTCAAACGACACCCCTGCGCATTCCGGGCGGTTGACCGGCCCGCGGAGCCTGATGCGCGCTCTCGCGCCAGACGCGTTGGCGGCCTCTGGTACCCGATGCAACACCGAAACCAACACCCGCCGAGAAAACTACGCGGCGGTCGGAGACAACACTGGCGCCTCGAAAACCTTGGACCCGAGATTCTCGAGCGACTCCGCCAATTGATTCAGCGCTTTGTCGTCTTCGCCGATATTTTCATCCCACATTTTCCGGATCACGGCTTCGTTCTGCGAATAATTCATCAAACGCCAGCGATACAGTCGAACGGTTCCGTCGAGATGCCGAAACGTAGAGAGCCGCAACCCCAGGCGGTCCAATTCACGTGCAAACGCGATGACGTCGAATTTCAACATGATTCTGCGTCCATACTTTTCCGAACGCGTCCCTTGCAACTTACCGCCCGCGATTCAACCGCGGACCGTACGCTGGCCCGAACGAATCGGACCTGCGCGCTGCACGGAATCGTGTTCAATTTACGTTTTGTCAGAGTTTGGAACGCGCTCGGACGCAAACTGAATTCCACTTGCGCGCTCTGGCGATCAATTTGCGGCAATCGCACGGATAGTCAACGCAGCCCTGTGGATAGAGTTGCGTTGCGCACATCAAAAAACCGGTAGGCCCGCATTTTGCGGGCGCGTGTTGCCTGCTCACAAGTTCGTCATGCGGCGATCGGGTCTAGCCACCGCGGTAGCATGCGAAGGCTGCAGAAATCGCCCAGACGATTCAAATCTCCGCGAGCGCGCGCCGATAATAGGACATGTCCAGATACTTGTCCGGCTGCGGCGGCGATCCACCTTCGAATTCAGCGCGCAACCTCAGCACGTTGCGAAAACCGTCGAGGTCAAATGTCGCGTCCTTCGCGAGCCCGCCGTCGGTAATCGCCGCCTCATAGCAACGGGTCGCGATGTCTCCTTCCAGTTTGAGTCGCTCGACGTAGAGCGCGATCGCCTCGCCTCGGTTGACGGGATCGCGCGCCCAACGCACGCCGTCGATATAGGCGCGCAGATAAGCCACCAGAATATCCGCATTGTCCTTGGCCCAGGCCCGCAGCACGAACCCCCCGGTCGCCTGGATTGCACCGATCGACTGCGTCGCCACGCCCAGTTGCTTGAGGCCGGCGCGTTCGGCGAGCACCGAATATGGCGGGTTGAGCATCGCGGCGACGCCGGTCCTGTCCTTCAGTCCCGCCAGACGGAATCCGGTCGCCCCCACCGCCTTGATCGCATAGTCGCCGGCGTTGAGACCGTTCTGCTTCAGCATCGCGTACAGGAAAAACGCGTAGGCGGTGTTGGTCGCGTCCACCAGCACGGTCTTGCCGCGAATGTCCGCGTAGGTCGCAATCTCCGGCGTCACGAACATCTGCTGAAAGCCGCGGTCGCCGCCGATCACGATGGCGGCATCGACCTTCGCCAGCTCGACAACGGCGACCGCATTGTCGACCGCCGAATGCACGATCTGATAGCGGCCAGCGACCAGCCCGGCGCGCTGTTCTTCCGATCCAGGCGCGAACTTGATGTCGACGGCAAGGCCGCGCTTGGCGAACAATCCCTTCGCCTGCGCCGCATAGATCGGCAGGTTCGAAAGGCCGGGAAACACCATGATGGTGAGGTTGGTCTCCGCCGCCGCCCGGCGCGCGAACGATGCCGTGGCCGCGCCCGCGAGCGCCCCGATGATGGCCTGTCGTCGATTCACGATCGCAATTCCCACTCCATTGATACGCGCTGGCCGGCGGCGTTCTATCCCGCCACGGTCGACCAATTGGCGGCGAGTTGCTCCGCGCCGCGCAGTGTCACGGCAAAAATGGTGTAGGTCGGATTGGACGCGCCTTCGGTCGGAAAGATCCCGGGCCCGGCAACATAGAGGTTGGGGATTTCGTGGGTCTGGCCGTAGCTGTTGACCACGGAATCGCCGGCGCCGGTTCCCATGATGGTGCCCCCGAACAAGTGGATCGTCGGCATCGGCCCGCGCCCGGACCAGAATTCCTTGGCGCCAGCCGCTTTCGCCACCTTGAGCCCTTCCTCGAAATTCGCGTTCCACAGTCCGATCGCATCGTCGTCGAAGCTGTGGACGAACCTGCCGAACGGCATGCCGAATTCATCTTTCTCGCTCGCAAGCTCAATACGGTTTTCGATGTTCGGCATCTCCTCGCCGAACGCGCTGATGCGGGTCAAACCCCGCTTGGCGCTTTTCATAAAGTCGGTGAGCGCCGGACCAAACAAATCGGAGCGCGCATTGGCGAAACCGGAGAGATCGCTGGTTTTCAACGCGGTGCCGGCGTTGATGTAGGTACTGCCGAACGCGCCTTTGTGACTGTCCTTGGCGTAGCGCTCATAGGACATGAACTGCGCGCCAACGGTGCCCATGTGGCCCCCAACGTCTTCATCGAAGATCGCCCAGGTCCCCGAGGCAAAATGCGCCATCATGTATTTTCCCAGCAGCCCGCTCGCATTCGCAAGCCCCTTCGGGTGCTTGTCGGTGCCGGAGTTCAGCATCAGGCGCGGGTTCTGCGCCGCCCAGGCGGCGAGCACCACCACGTTCGCCTCCTGCACCTGGCGCTCCTTTTTCGAATCGTAATATTCCACGCCAGTGACCCGATCGCCCTTGTCGTTGGTGAGCACCCGCGTCACCGTGCTCCACGCCCGCACCTCGGCGCCGGCCATGCGCGCATCCGCAAGGTAGGTCACGAGCGGATTGGCAAGCGCGCCGATCGGGCAGCCGACATGGCACCAGCCGTCATAGAGACAGGCAGGACGGCCCTTGTATTCGGTCGAATTCATGCCGACCGCATTCGGCACCATGCGAATGCCGTTCGCCTCGAAACCCTTGAGCCAGACTTCGCCGTTGCGAAAGGTTTTCATTGGCGGCATCGGATACGGCTCGCCCGCCGGTCGCCAGATTTCTTCCGCCTTGGCGTCGCCCGACACGCCGATGTCACGCGCGACCTTGTCGAAAAACGGCGCCAGATCGAGATAGCTGATCGGCCAGTCGAGCGCGCGGTTGTGCTCGCTCTTGATTTTGAAATCCGACGGCAGCAGGCGCGGGAAATTGGCGAAGTAGTGCAGCGCCGCGCCGCCGACGCCCCAGCCCGATTGATAGGCGTAACCGTAGGGGTTCTTGCCCTCGAACAGGAACGGCGCGCCCGCCGGCTTCACCCGCCGGCCCCAGATGTCGGAACTGATCAGATCGGAGAGCTGCCAATCCGGCCCCTGTTCCAGCAGCACCACCTTCTTGCCGGCCTTGGCGAGCACCGCCGCGTAGGTCGAGCCGGATGCGCCGGCACCGACGATGACGACGTCGACTTTGTCGTTGGTCGCCATCTCACCACCTCTTGGTCGGCGCGATATGCGCCATGTAGGGAACCCCGAGCGCCTCGTAGCCGGAGACGGTGCCGTAGACCACGTCGACCGCATCGGCGCGCAGCAGCGTGTAGACGAACGGCGGCGGCGGTCCCTGCCAGCCTTCGAGCTTGTTCTGGCGCAGCCGGTCGACGAAATCGTGCTGCTCTGATGCAGCGAGCGCGGCAAAGGGCTTGCCTTGCGCCTGGCTCACGCGATCGATGGCGCCGAGCGCGGCATGATAGAAATTCGCGTAAGGCGGCCGCACGTTGAGAATGCGCGCTTCCAGCAGCGCTTCATCTGCCGGTCCGGAAATCTGCTGATCGACGAACGCGACGATGCCGCCATCGCGCGCGCCCGGCACCAGCGTTTCGCCGACCGCGTCCAGGATCTTGGCCTCATCCGCGCTCAGCGTGCGCAGGGGCACGCCTTGCGCGCGCGCCTGCCGGGGGGTGAGAAAAACTTGGCTGCCGCCGACCGTGAAGGCCAGTGCACCGCTCGCCGCGCCCTTGATAAAGGCACGCCGCTCCAGCGTTTCCATGCGAAAAATCCTCCCGAGATATTGTGTGAAACGCTTATTGTTGCGCGTCTTCACCAACATTGTGCCGGTTCCCGGAAACGACTGCAATGCCGTTCGCAGCCGCGTGGCGTCCGGTGTGAACAGGTGCCGTCGCACCGCTGTTGGCGGCGCCGCAGCGGCTAAGATCAGGACACGTTTCGAGTCCTGAAACTGATGCAGGAGAAATGGCGATGCAATTTCGATGGAACCTCCGGCAATTGATGCTGTGCACCGGCGCGCTGCTCACGCTCTCGGCGACATCGGTCGCGGCAGCCCCCGCCTTCGTGCTCTCGAACGTCAACCTGCGGTCGGGGCCGGCCACCACCAACGACGTCGTGGTGCTGATTCCGGCCGGCAGCGTCGTGGAGGCCAATAATTGCACCGACGGCTGGTGCGCGGTGACGTGGCAGGACAAGTCGGGATTTGCGATCCAGACCGCCCTCGACATGAGCGGCCGGCCGCATGCGCGCTACGGTGGCCCGGAGCGTTATGGCGCCCCGGAACCTTACGAACCCGAGCCCAGCTACGCCGTCGGCCCGCCGGTCTATGTTGCCCCGCCGCCGGTCTATTACGGCCCCGGCTACGGCTATTACGGTCCCTATGGCCGCTGGGGCCGGCGCTGGTGAACGCCGCGCTTTCGTCTTAGTGTTGCCTTCTCTCGCCTGGCACCCTTGACCGGGCGCCCAGGCGACCGCCGGTTCCGCAACGCACCACGACTGCCCAAAACAACAGCGCATCGGCCGTGAATAGCGGCCAGGCCGGCGGTGTTCGCACCAATGGAGCACCAGTCTCAGGACCGGGCTCCGCATAAAAACCGGGAGGCTTTGTAATGACATTACGGTTCAGCCTATCGATCTCGACCGCGCTGCTGCTGGGACTGACGCAATTGCAGCCGGCGCAGGCGAAATCCAACGCGCTGCTCGCGCAAGCGGTCGCGGCGGAAGGCGGCGCCGACGCGCTGCACGCGCTCAAGACCATCAGCATCAAAAGCGAAGCCAAGCACTGGGAGCCCGAGCAGTCCCTGGTCGCCGGCGGCGAACCACGCTTTCTCGGCGATTCCACCGTCACCACCACCTGGGATCTCACCAAGGGCATGGCGCGCAGCGAATGGACGCGCGCAATGAAGTATCCGAGCGCCCGCACCATGAAATACACCGAAGTGGTGACCCCTGCCCTCGGCGCCGTCATCGACGACAAGGGTGCAACGCCGATGTCCGGCATCCGCGACGCCACCCAATTGCGCGAACTCGAGCGCGTCGCCCCGACGCTGCTGGTGAAGGCGCTCGAAGACGACAAGAACGTCAGCGCCATGGGCCCGCAGAAGTTCGGCAAGGTGTCGATGCCGGCGGTCGCCTACACCGACGGCGGCACCAAATTCATCATCCTGTTCGACAAGGCGACCCATCTGCCGGCGGTGATCCGGACCAGGGACGACGACAATGTCCATGGCGATTCCAATTATGATCTCGTGCTCAGCGACTGGAAGAGCGTCGGCGGCGTCAAGATCGCGCACGCGCTATCCTATCGCCTCGACGACATCGAAATTGCCAACGTGACCTATCGCGAAGTCACCGCCAACCCGACCATCGCCGCCGATGCTTTCGCCGTCAGCGACGCGGTCAAGACCAACGCCAAGGCGCCGCCGGCCACCGCGCCCTATCAATGGGTCATCCGCCGCGTCTTCCTCGGCCTGTTCGTCGACAGCGACGGCGTGTTCGTGCCGCCGGGCGGCAGCCTCAAAATGGTCGAGCTCGCCCCCAATGTGCAGCAGGTGGTCGGCGGCTCGCACAACAATCTGATCGTCGCGCTGAAGGACGGCCTGGTGGTGTTCGAGGCTCCGATCGGCGAAGCCCAGTCGCGCTGGGTGATCGACGCGGCCAAGGCGAAATATCCGGGCAAGCCGATCAAATACGTCGTGTTGACCCATCACCACATGGATCACACCGGCGGCACCCGCACCTACGTGGCGGAAGGCGCGACCGTAGTGGTCGCGGCGCCGACCAAAGCGCATTGGGAAGCGATGCTGCGCCAGGATCACACGGTGGTGCCTGACGCCCAGCAGAAAGCCCACAAGCCGGTGAAGGTGGTCGAGGTCAAGGACACCATGACCATCAGCGACGGCACCACCGACATCAAACTGCACGTGATCGACAACCCGCACGTCAAGGGCATGCTGATCGGCCACGTGTTGCAGCCGAACATCGTGTTCGTGACCGACCTGTGGTCACCGGTGCGCGACACCGCCAAGTCTCCCGGCGCGATCGCCTTCGGCGAGGCCTTGAAGAAGCTCGGGATCAACGGCGCGACCATTGCCGGCGGCCACGGCGCCAGCGGCAAGCAGTCCGACCTCGACACCGTGCTGGCGCAGAAGTAAATTAACGCCCGTCGGACCTGCGCATTATGCGCAGGTCCGAACCACGGAGGCCTCCGATGCCGGCGGAACTCAAATACTGGTTTCCCGCCAAGCGCTACGGCTGGGGCTGGGGCTTTCCCCTGCGCTGGCAGGGCTGGCTCGTGATGATCGCCTTCGTCGCTTTGTTGGCAGCGGGCGTCGGCTTCTTCCCGCCGGCAACCAAGCCCGGCGCCTATTTTCTCTTCGTCATTATTTTAATCACGATCCTGACCGGCATTTGCTGGCTCACCGGCGAGCCGCCGCGCTGGCGCTGGGGTGACAAGGATCGCGCGTAGCGCGCAAGCCAGCCTAGCGGCTCAACGCCAAGACCTCGCGATTGGCGAAATCGATGCGGTCGGCGAGAACGCACATGATGAAGTCGTCGAACGCACTCGCGAGATCCGGGCGCTCGCCACGCATGCGCTCGAAATTGGCACGGGTGAGCGTGTACAGGACCACCGGCCCCTCCGAGGAGACCGTGGCCGAGCGCTCCCTGCGCCGGAAGAAGCCCATTTCGCCCAGCACCGCGTGGGTCGCAATGCGGCGCACGCAAACGCTTTTCCCATTGTCCATCGCAATATTGACGGCAAGGGTACCTGCGGCCAGCAGATCGATGTTGTTGGAAGCCTCGCCCTCACCATAGAGGATTTGTGAGCCGGCGATGTCCCTGCGGACGAGATAGGCGACGAAGTCGGCGACGGCGATGGCGGCACCGAGTTGCTGTTGCAGCCACGCCTCGAAGCCTGCGAGGTCAGTGGCGGTATCAAGTTTCGCTTGCGCCAGCAATTGGTTCTCGCACCAGGCGAGCCCGAGGTTGAGATCGGCGAACACCTGATGCCGGCTCTTGCCGCCGAAGAACCCGCTCAGCCTGAGCGTCCGGCTGATGGTCGGCGACACCGAACAATAGACCAGCGTTGCACCCCGCTTTTCGCAGAGATTGCGCAACTTGGTGAGGCTGACGATGGCGGAGGCATCGGCGCCCGAGACCATCGCGAAATCGAGAATGACGAAGGCCGGCTGGCGCGGCGGCAACGCCTCGATGTCGCCGCGGATGCGCTCGAACACGCCCTCGGAGGAGCCGAAGAAAATGTAGCCGGACAGCCAGTAGAGCTGGATCGCGTCGCCGATCTTGCGCAGATGATCCGAGGCCTCCGCCGAGCGATCGACATTGCTGGCGAACTGCGCCCGCGTCACATGCCGGCGCACCACGCCGATCTGCGCGTAGCTCACCGCAAACAGCAGACACGCGCACACGACGCCGCCGAGCACGCCGACAAGGTAACCGTACTCGATGCAGACGATCATGATGCCGATCGCCAGCAGCAGATCGAGCCACGCACTCTGAGAATACGGCCGCCACAGCGCGTCGACGATGAAGGTATAACCGAGATAAAACACCAGGCCGGCGACAATCGGGATCGGGATCAGCCCCGGAAGATCAAAGTTCGCAATGCCGACAACGCCGAGCACCAGCGCCGACGCCGCGCCGCTCATGCGCGTTGCCCCGCCCGCATACTCCAGCAACCGGCTGGTGCCGGTCTGCAAGCTGCTGGCGATGCCGCCGAATGGAGCAGATATCAGGCTGGCGATCCCGTGCGCGCGGAACTCGCAATCGATATCCCCGGAGGTTTGCCGTGCGACCTCGATGCTCGAGACCTTGGTGACCAGCGAGATCAGCGCGACGATCGCCGCAGCCAACAACTCCGGGACCAGCCCGATCACCATCGACCAATCCAATCGCGACGTGGACGCCGCAATGAACGGCGACCAAGGGGCGAGCGCGCCCAACGACCTCAGGTACCAGCCGTGCTGAGGGCCGGAAAGGCCGAGGCCTCGCAGCACGATGGCGCCCGTGAACCACATCGCCAGCAGCGCCACCGGCACAGCCAGCGGCGACTTGAACCAGCGGCGTAGCGCCAGCAGCACCGCGAGAATGGCCACGGCACTGCCGAGCTTCGCAACGTCGATCGACGTCCACGTCGCCGCAAAGTTGCCGAACGAGATCGAACGGCCGATCGTCATCCGAATCGCGCCGACGATCAGGAACCATCCGGTTGCGGACAGAAAACCGCCGACGACGAAATACGGCACGAACCGGAAGTAGGATCCCCATCGCAGCGCGCCGAGGCCATAAAGCAATGCCCCCATCATCACGGTCGCCGCCGTGAAAACCAGCATCACGGTCTGGACCGCGACCTGCGCGCTGCCGCCGGCGGCGACCACGCTCGACCCGGTCGCAGCGCTCAACAGCACAAGCACGGCGCCGGTCGGCGAATCGATTCCGGTGGCGAGCGGCGGCAGCGACGTCCGAAGCGCGATCCACACCCCGCCGATGCAGCCGCCGATCAGCATCGCCCAGATCGCGGTCGGAATACCGAGGCTGAGATCGCCCGGAAACATCAGCGCGCCAAATGAGATGATATTGGCGATCAGCAGCACCGATGCCACGAGCCCGGCCACGATGTCCTTGATCCAATCGCGACCCGCAGCGTTCATCCGCGACCGATCTCCAGGGATCAGCCGGGCGCTGCTCTCCACCACCCGCCGGGACCAATTGTCGGCCAGCAATCGCATCCGCTCGCCCATGGACGCGCCGAGCGGGGGCCGCTCACGCGCACGCACCGCCTCCCTCTGCTCGTCCATTATTGATTCCCCAATCCAACATCGCCCCCACACCCGCGAGCTGGCGCTCACCCCATGAGCTCGGAGTTGAGTTGAAACATAAAGACATTTTCGATTGGTGAGAAGCCGGCTTAACGCGCCTCGAACCATCGGTTCCCGAATGTAGGTGGCGGGCTGCCGCCTCGACGGATTTGCGCGCAGCAGGCGTTGTCGGCGCGCTGTCGGAGGAACGACTCAAGGCGATCGGTCGAGAACTCTGGCGCGACGCGACCTGCCGCGTCTTATCCAGTCGCCGCCGCGACCGTGATGCGCAGCCATGCGTCCTCGTCTGTTTTTGGAACCGCGCGCCGTGCACGCGGTTCCGACATCACGCCTTGCGGCAGCGGCTCGATCAGATTTTCAAACGCAATGCGCGTCCGACGGACTTGACGTTCGGCCACCGCCGCCTGGCCCATGAAGACGTCGGCGATACCGCCGTCGCCGGCACCCCGCGCATCGAACAGCGATGGCCGGACCGCAGATTGACGCACGATCACGACGCTCTCGCCGTCGCAGAACTGGCCGATGGCGTCGGTTTCGGTGTCCAAGGCAGCGGCCGCATCCGCCGGAAGAATCCATTGTAAATAACTCTTCACGATGTCGCGCGCGAACGGGCGGCTCGCGGGGGAACCGATAAATCCTCGATCGACGCCGAGACAGCTCGCCGCGATCCGGCCCTGATCATCGATTCCGAGCGCCAACTCGACCAGTGGGCGAAAGCGCTCACCGGACGGACGAAACCGATGCCACGCCATGCCGTCATCGCGGCCACCGGCATGGATCGCCGCGACGTCATCGACCTCGGTCAGGTGAAACCAAAGAAAGAATCCGCCGGTTCGCGCCTGTGCCAGTGTTTCGCCGAGGCCCGCTCGCGGCGCTTTGTCGTTCATCGCCAGATATCAATCCCTGCCCGTCCCGCACGATCCGCCAAAAGCCGAACCCCACGTTCCACGGGGTCTCAACACCTCTGCGTTGGAATTCTAGCCGTCGGAGAGCATGTGCGCCATTGAGGCGTCGTCAGGCCGAAGCGCCGCGACGCTCCCTCTTCGGCCCACTCGGTGGAAGGCATGAGAACAGACAGCGGCGGCACGGTCCGGGTCTTTCGATCCCGTGCCCGCCCCGCCGCGCATCACAGCGCGGAGAGATACCGCGCCATCGCGTCCCGCTCGCTGTCGCTGAGCGCTTGCATGAATTTCGGCATGTCGCCGTTATTGGTTCGCTCGTCGGTGGCGAAGCTGCGCATGGCGGCGGCCAGGTATTCGTAACTCAGCCCGGAGAGCCGCGGCGCCGGCGGGCCGCCCTCGAAATTCGGCTGGTGGCATGGCTGGCACTGGGCGATGCCTTTGGGCGGCGCGTTCGAGGCAGCGGCCGGGTTCGGCGTCGGCCAGGGCTTCGCCGCAAAATACGCGGCGATTTTGCGGAGGTCGTCCTGCGCAATGTCCTTGGCAAACGGCGCCATGATCGGGCTGGGACGATCGCCGCTTTTGAAATCGTGCAATTGCTTGACCAGATAGCTCTGCTGCTGTCCCCAGATGATCGGAATGGTTTTCGGATCGATCGGGACGCCATTCTGGCCGTGACAGCCGGCGCAGACCTGCACCTTGGCCTCGATATCGTCGGCGGCTTGCGCCGGTATCGCAATGACGGCAAGACCAAAACCAACGCCGGCGATCGTCGAACAGAAACGTTTCAACATCCGATTCCTCCCTCCCGTGACTGCGCACGGTGATGGTCGAAGTATCCAAACAAAGCGGGAGCGGCGCAACCCGGCCGTCATGCTCCGATGGCTGGTCAGACCGGAAAATATAGCGTCGAGCCCTGAGGAATCGGGCTTGTCTCACCCACGAAGCGGAGTCACGATGACGTAACCGTCGGCTGGCGCTAGAATCAGCCGCCAACAAAAGACAACCAAAACAATTTTCTTAGGGAGAAACCGATGCCAAGCAAACTGATGCTGAGCCTGGCCGCCGGTGCGGCAGTGATCCTCTTCCATCCCTTGATCGAGACGGCGTGGGCGCAAAACCAGGCGGCGCTGACCGGCACCGTCAGCTCCGACGCCGAAGGCAATATGGAAGGTGTCGTCGTCACCGCCAAGAAGCCCGGCTCGATCGTCCAGGTCAGCGTGACCACCGACGCGCAAGGCCGCTACGCGTTCCCGGAGAACCGTCTTGAACCCGGCGCGTACACGCTCAACATCCGCGCGGTCGGCTACGATATCAACGCCGCGACCTCGGCGACGGTGGAGTCCGAAAAGACCACCACCACCGACATCAAGCTTAAGAAAACCAAAAATCTCGCCAGCCAGCTCACCAACGCCGAGTGGATGATGAGCATCCCCGGCACTGAAGATCAAAAGGCGATGCTGCTCAATTGCACCGGCTGCCACACCGTGGAACGCATCGTGCGCTCGACGCATGATTCCGACGAGTGGACCAACGTTATCTCCCGCATGATGGGCTATGGCGCCGTGAGCCAGCCGATCAAGCCGCAGCCGATGCTGGACCGCACCCGCGCCGGCACTCCGGAGCAATTCCGCAAGATGGCCGACTATCTCGCGACCATCAATCTGAGCGCAGTCGACCATTGGGCCTATGAGCTCAAGACCCTGCCGCGCCCGAAGGGCCGCGACACCCGCGCCGTCGTCACCGAATACGACATGGTGCGCCCGACCACCGAGCCGCATGACGTTCTCGTCGATAATGACGGCAACGTCTGGTATTCGGACTTCGGCGAAATGTTCATCGGCAAGTTCGATCCGAGGACGCTCAAGCTCACCGAATACCCGATCAAGAAATTCAAGGACAAGGCGCCGACCGGCGTCCTCAGCCTCGAGTTCGACCACAAGGGCAATATCTGGTTCGACACCATGTACCAGGGTTCCCTTGGCAGCCTGAACCCGAAGACCGGCGAGATCACCTATTATCCGCTGCCCCCCGAATATAACGACGACCGCGTGCAGCTGAATTTCACCGGGCTGCACTACGAAGTCGACGGCAAGGTGTGGACCAAGAGCGTCGGCACCCAGCATATCTTCCGGGTCGATCTGGCAAGCAACACGTGGGAGCGGTTCCACCCGACCGACGAACTGCCGGGGCTCAAGAATGCCGGCATTTATCAGGTCATGGCGGATTCCAAGAACAACCTTTGGATGGCGGAGTTCACCGAAGGTCATCTCGGCAAGATCGATGCGAAAACCACCCGCGTGACTTGGTACGACATGCCGACCGAGCACGCGCGGGCTCGCCGCATGGTCATTGATGCTCAGGACCGGGTGTTGGTGACCGAATATCGGACCAGCAAGGTCGCGCTGTTCGACACCAAGACTGAGAAGTTCACCGAGTATAACCTGCCGCAATACACCTTCCCGTACCGGGCCGATTTCGACAAGAACGGTGAACTCTGGTCCTCGACCATGAGCACCGACCGCGTCGTCCGGCTCAATCCCAAGTCCGGTGAGACGGTTCAATATCTGATGCCGTCCGACACCAACATGCGCACCGTGTTCGTCGACAATGCGACAACGCCGGTGACATTCTGGATCGGCAGCAATCACGACCACCGGCTGGTGAAAGTAGAGCCGCTCGACTAGGGCGCCATCCGGCGAGCCCTGCCCTCGGGCATGACCCGAGGGCAATTCCGGGATCACGTGCGCCATCGCGAATGCGCACACCTCCCGGCTCGGAAGCGAGACGGGCGGGGCCGCGGCGCGGCCTTGCCCGAACTGCTCCGCTGGCCTTGTCCGCACTTCCGAAATCTCCAGCACTCGGTGCAAGCGTATGTCGAATGTTCATGTCCCATCGCGCCGGAGCTTGCTTGGCTCCGCGGCCGCCCTCTCGACGCTCGCGCTATTTCCGTGTCGCGCGCTCGGCGCCCCAGCCGATGCCGACGTCACCGGACGGCTCGCGCGCTACATGGTGTCGGCGCGCGATCGTGCGTTGCCGCCGGCGGTTCTGACCGCCTGCAAGCACCGCATCCTCGACACCTTCGGCGCGATGGTCTCGGGGGCGCGGATGAAGCCCGGGCTGATGGCGGTCGACTATGTCCGCGGCCTCGGAGGCGTCGAACAGGCTTCGGTGATCGGGACGAGCTTCCGCACCACTGCGATCAATGCCGCACTCGCCAACGGAATGTGCGCTCACGCCGACGAGACCGATGATTTCGAGCCGATCACCAAGGCTCATCCGGGCAGCTGCGTGGTGCCCTCTGCGCTCGCCATGGCCGAAAAGGAAGGCAGTTCCGGCGAGGAGTTCGTCCGCGCGGTGGCGCTCGGATACGATCTCACCTGCCAAGTGCTGATGGCGCTGGGGCCGGATCTGGTGCGCGGCACGCACCGCAGCGCGGAGGGAACCGGCTCGACCTTCGGCGCCCTCGGCGCAGCGTCGGCGCTAGCGCGGCTCGACGAGAAGAGCACGCGCTTTGCCATTTCCTATGCGGCGCAGCAGGTGTCGGGGCTCTGGAGCTGGGTGAAGGACGAAGATCACGTCGAAAAGGCGTTCGATTTCTCCGGCATGGGTGCACGCAACGGCGTCACCGCCGTCACCATGGTGCAGCACGGGTTGACCGGCGTCGCCGACGTGCTCGACGGCACCCACAATCTTTTCATTGCGCTCTCGACCAATCCGAAACCTGAAGCCATGCTCGACGGGCTCGGGAGCCGTTACTGGGTGACCGAGACCGCGATCAAGACATTCTCGGTCGGCTATCCGATCCAGTCGCCGCTCGATGCGTTCCTGACCTTGCGCAAGCAACACGGCCTCACGCCCGACAAGGTCAAGAGCATTCTCGTCAAGCTTCCGACCGACGGCGCCGGCATCGTCAACAACAGCGCCATGCCCGACGTCAATTGTCAGCACCTCGTCGCGCTTGCGCTGGTGAGGGGCGCCGTTTCGTTCGTCGACAGCCATGATACGGCGCTGATGCACGACCCGGTCATCCTGGCGCAGCGCGCCAAGGTGGAACTGGTGGGCGATCAGGCCTTGATGGATCCGGAAGCGCCCCGCAGCGCGCTGGTCGAAGTGACCACCTCCGACGGTCAGAAGCTGTCGCACTTCACCAAGCATCCGCCGGGCACCAAGGAAAACCCGCTCGACACCGAGGCGGTGAACGCCAAGTCGCGTGACCTCATGCTGCCGATTCTCGGCCGCGACAAGACCGAAAAGCTGATCGCGCGCATCAACACCATCGAAAAGATCGAGAACATGCGCGAGCTACGTCCGCTGATCACGGTTTGATGGCGCGAGACTGCCGTCGTTTCAATGCCGATAGCGCAGCGCATCCACCAGCAGCGTAAACGCCGCCGAGGACTGGCGCCGGCTTGGATAGTAGAGGTGATAGCCCGAATAGGGCTGACACCAGTCTTCCAGCACCCGCTTGAGCCGGCCCTTGTCGATATCGGGCTGCGCCAATTCCTCCGGCAAATAAGCCAAGCCGAAACCGGCCAGCGCCGCAGTGAGCATCTGGGTGGTGCCGTTGAACACCAGTTGGCCTTCGACGCGGACCTTCAGCTCACGTTTGCCCTTTTCGAATTCCCAGGCATACAGCCCGCCATGGGTCGACAGATGCAGATTGATGCAGTTGTGAGCGATCAGATCCTGCGGCTGCTTCGGTTCTGATCGGTTCTTGAAATATGACGGCGCCGCGACCACCGCCATGCGGATGTCCGGCCCGATGCGCACGGCAATCATGTCCTTCGCCACTTGCTCGCCGCTGCGCACGCCGGCGTCAAACCGCTGGGCGACGATATCGGTCAATCCAGGATCGCTGATGAGCTCGACCTTGATGTCAGGGTATTGACGCAGGAATTTTGTCAGCTTCGGCCACAGCACCGCGTTGATCGCAAACTCGGTGGCGGTGATCCGAATGGTGCCGGCGGGCTTGTCCCGAAATTCGCTCAGCGCCGTGAGTTCGGCGTCGATCTCATCGAAGCGCGGCCCGAGGGTGCCAAGCAGGCGTTCGCCGGCCTCCGTCGGCGAAACGCTGCGCGTGGTGCGGGTCAAAAGCCGGAGCTTCAGGCGCGTTTCGAGTTCCCGGATGGTGTGGCTCAACGCCGACTGCGAAACGCGAAGCTTCGCCGCCGCCTTGGTGAAGCTGCGCTCGCGCGCGACCGCCACGAAGGCCACCAGAGCGTCGAGATTTCCGCGCTGCATTTATCGAACCAGCTCATAAGTCCATGCCGATTATAGCGCCTAGTCGCTGCAGTTGCACACGCTAAATAGAGCAGCAGGCAACGGGCCCGGGGATCGGCGGCAAAGCAGCAAAAAGCGCGAAAGGACGACCGTCATGGACATCAAACGCAGCGGCTCACTGGCCTCCCGCCAGGGCCCCGCCGACTATTTTACCGGCGATGTACGGATCGACACGCCGTTCCAGGCCGGCAGCCCGGCGCGGGTCGGCGGCGCCATCGTCACCTTCTCGCCCGGCGCGCGCACCGCCTGGCACACCCATCCCCTCGGCCAGACCCTGATCGTCACCTCCGGCCACGGCCTGGTGCAGCGCGAGGGCGGCCCGATCGAAACCGTGCAGCGAGGCGACGTCGTCTGGTTTCCTCCCGGCGAGAAGCATTGGCACGGCGCGACGGCAAACACCGGCATGACCCATATTGCCATCGCCGAAGCGCTCGACGGCAAGTCCGTCGACTGGATGGAGCACGTCACTGACCGCCAGTACCGCGCCGATGCAGAAATCGTCCGGTCGTGAACGACGGCGCGGCTGAAAGACGGCACGCCATTCCAAAATCAAAGCGGGAGAATAATCCATGTCCGAGAAACCCACCGCCGCGCGAAAGTCGTTCGGCGACATCGCCCCGGCGCTCGCGGATTACACCGATAAGATTCTGTTCGGCGATGTCTGGGAACGTCCGGGACTGTCGAAGCGCGATCGCAGCCTGATCACCGTCGCCAGCCTGATCGCGAACTACCGCACCAATGAGCTGCCGTTCCATCTCAAGCGGGCGCTCGAGAACGGCGTCACCCGGGACGAACTGATCGAAGTCATTACCCATCTCGCCTTCTACTCGGGCTGGCCGACCGCGAGTTCCGCCGTAACGATCGCGCGCCGGGTCTTTGATGAAGTCCGCGCCTGAGCGCCGAGAGCTATCGACGTTCAAAAACATCGGCAGTGACTGACTGCCGCTCACATCAGGAGAAAACCAAATGCAAAAGCGCAAACTTGGAAACAGCGGCCTGGACGTATCCGCCATCGGATTGGGCTGCATGGGACTGAGCTTCGGCTACGGCCCCGCGACCGACACCAAGGACGCGATCACCTTGATCCGATCGGCCTTCGATCGCGGCGTCACGCTGTTCGACACCGCCGAAGCCTACGGTCCCTACAAGAACGAGGAAGTCGTGGGCGAGGCGCTTGCCCCGGTCCGCAACCAGGTCGTGATCGCAACCAAGTTCGGCTTCGAATTCGCTCCCGACGGCGGGCAAAGCGGCATGAACAGCCAGCCGCAGCATATCCGAGACGTCGCCGAGGCGTCTCTGAAGCGGCTCAAGACCGATGTCATCGATCTCTTCTATCAGCACCGCGTCGACCCCAACGTGCCGATCGAGGACGTCGCCGGCACGGTGAAGGACCTGATCTTGGAAGGAAAGGTCAAGCACTTCGGCTTGTCCGAGGCGAGCGCGCCGACGATTCGTCGCGCGCACGCGATTCAACCCGTCGCCGTGCTGCAAAGCGAGTATTCGCTGTGGTGGCGGGAGCCCGAGCAAGACGTGCTGCCGACACTCGAGGAACTCGGTATTGGCTTCGTCCCTTTCAGTCCTCTCGGCAAAGGATTCCTCACCGGAGCGATCAGCGCGAATACGACCTTTGACAAAACCGATTTCCGCAACATCGTGCCCCGCTTCACGCCGGACGCCCGCAAGGCGAACCAGACGCTGGTCGACCGGCTCGGCCACATCGCGGCCCGCAAGAAGGCAACGCCGGCCCAGATCGCGCTCGCCTGGCTGCTCGCGCAAAAACCCTGGATCGTGCCGATTCCCGGGACCACGAAGCCGTACCGTCTCGCGGAAAATCTTGCAGCTGCCGCCGTCACGCTGACATCCGCCGATCTCCGCGAGATCGATGACGCGCTCTCCACGCTCACAGTGCAAGGAGATCGCTATCCGCCGCATCTCGCCGCCAGGGCCGGTCGCTGACCGATCGGCCGTTTCTTCAAAGCACGCAACGTCCGGTTTTCAGGGTTGGACACAATCAAGGTCGAATGCGATGTCATTCCGTCAATTGTCTTCAGACGTAAAACCGGTGCTCCTGCGCGATCGGCTCGAACAAACGCCTGTCGCGCGCACCGAGCCGGTCGGCGGCGATCACGGCCGCGGCTTGTGGATCCTGATCGTGCTCAGCGCCCTCATGGCGTTCGGCTCGATCTCGACAGATCTTTACTTGCCGGCCCTTCCGGCGCTCGGCCGGGCATTGAACGCCGCCCCCGGCCAGATGGAATTGACCATTTCGAGCTATCTGATCGGCTTCAGTCTCGGCCAGTTGCTGTGGGGGCCGATCGGAGATCGCCACGGTCGTCGTCTGCCGATCGCGATCGGGCTCATGCTGTTCGTGGTCGGTTCGGCCGGGTGCGCGCTCTCGACCACGGCGTGGCAGATGATCGGATGGCGCGTTGTGCAGGCCGTCGGAGCCTGTGTCGGACCGGTCCTCGCCCGCGCGATTGTGCGCGACCTCTACGCCCGCGCGCGTTCGGCGCAAATGCTGTCCGCACTGATGACGGTTATGGCCATCGCGCCGCTGCTTGGACCCATCGTCGGCGCTCAGATCCTGGCGCTGTGGTCGTGGCAGGGCATTTTCTGGACCATTGCCGGCGTCGGACTTCTCACCCTGGCGGCGATCGCGACATTGCGCGAGACGCTGCCGCGGTCTCGCCGCGACCGGGCGCCGCTTTACCGGGCGCTGTCCGACTATGTCGCGCTGGCGCGCGATCCGAGACTGCTTGGCTACGCGATTTCCGGAGGCTTCTTCTTCGGCGGCATCTTCGCCTACATCGCCGGCACGCCGTTCGCGTACATCGCCTATTATCATGTACCGCCACAGGTCTACGGGATCCTGTTCGGAGCAGGCATTATCGGGATCATGCTGGCGAACCTGCTCAACGCGCGCGCGGTGATGCGGCTCGGTAGCGACCGGCTCCTGCTGTTGGGAACCGCGGGCGCCGCCCTCGCCGGTGTGGCAACCGCGTTGGACGCCGGGTTCGGATGGGGCGGCTTGGTCGGCCTGGTGGCGCCGCTGCTGCTCTATCTGTCCATGGCCGGTTTCATTGTCGCCAATTCCGTATCGGGCGCGCTTGCCGCTTTTCCGCACCGCGCCGGAACCGTTTCGGCCCTGGTTGGCGCAATGCACTACGGGACCGGCGTGCTGACCGCCGCAATGGTTGGCTGGTTCGCCGACGGCACGCCGTGGCCGATGGGCTGGATCATCGCCCTGGGCGGAGTCGGCAGCTTCGCCACCACCATGCTGCTCGTGCGCGGACCTCGGCGCAATGCCCAGGACACCCCGGCACGCATTGAACCTGAGCCTTGATGCGCGGATATGCCGAAGCCCCCTACCGTAAACAGGAGCCGACACCATGAGCGACAACATTTCCGGAAAGATCATTGTCATCACCGGTGCCAGCAGTGGACTTGGCGAGGCGAGCGCGCGGCTTCTCTCCGCGCAGGGCGCGAGCCTCGTGCTCGGCGCGCGCCGCCATGATCGCATCCGGTCGCTGGCCGGCGAGCTCACCGCCGGTGGCGGCAAGGCGATCGCCGTAACAACGGACGTCACCAGCCGCGATCAGGTCAAGACCTTGGTCGAGACCGCCGTGCAGACCTACGGGCGGATCGACGTCATCATCAACAATGCCGGGCTGATGCCGCAATCGCCGCTCGATCGTCTCAAGGTCGACGAATGGGACCGCATGATCGATGTGAACATCAAGGGCGTGTTGTACGGGATTGCCGCCGCCCTGCCCCATATGCAACGGCAGAAAGCCGGTCACATCATTAATGTATCGTCGGTGGCCGGCCACAAGGTCCGCGCCGGCGGGGCCGTCTATGCCGCGACCAAGCACGCGGTGCTCGCCCTCTCCGAAGGCCTGCGCCAGGAAGTGAAGCCTTACAACATCCGCACCACGGTGATCTCTCCGGGCGCGGTCGCGACCGAGCTGCCGAATACTATCTCCGAACCCGATGTCGCCGAAAGCTTTCACAAATTCTACGAGAGCTTTGCAATTCCAGCCGATTCATTCGCCCGCGCCGTCGCCTTCGCGATCAGCCAGCCGGACGATGTGGATATCAACGAAATCCTGTTCAGGCCGACACGGCAGGACATCTGAGCCGCTCCCGTGTATCCTACTGCGGCGGTCTCGATGGGGTTGTTGCGATCGGCGTTTTGCCCGCCGCACTGCCCCGAGGGACACGCGCTGACGTTTGTTGACTGACGTTTAGTTCATGGGAGAAAAACATTGAATCGGATAATGACCACCTTCGCGGCCGGACTCTGCGCCGCTGCCATCACCGGCCTCGCTGTACCGGCGCAGGCCGAGTCCGACATGGCGCTGACGCGCTTCGAATGCGGCACGCCCCAGGCGCCGATTGCCGTCAACCCGCGTTTTTCGGACACCTTTTCCTTGGGCGATCTGAAGCTTCAGTTCGTCTACAGTTGCTATCTGATCAAGCATGGTGACGACTATCTGCTGTGGGACACCGGCCACGCCATGACCACGCCCAACGTCGCGCCGAAGGTGAGCCTGGTCGATCTGCTGGCCAAGCTCGATCTCAAGCCGGACCAGATCAAATATGTCGGCATCAGCCATTATCACGCCGATCACACTGGCCAGGTGGATTCCTTTCCGAAGGCGACGCTGCTGATCGGCAAGGGCGACTGGGACGCAATCACCAGTCCGAAGCCGGCCGAAGGCGTCAACGTCAAGCCCTTTGAAAATTGGATCAAAGGCGACAACAAGGTCGAACCGGTCCCGATCGACAAGGACGTGTTCGGCGACGGCAGCGTGATCATGCTCCGCACCCCGGGTCACACGCCGGGCCATCACAGCCTGCTGGTCAAATTGCCCCAGACCGGCAACGTGATCATCACCGGCGATGCCGTGCACTTCCACGAAAATTACGATACCGACGGCGTGCCGTCGTTCAACTTCGATCGCGCCCAGACGGTGGCATCGATCGAGCGCATCAAGAAGATCGCAGCGGCGCTCAAGGCGACCATCATCATCCAGCACGACGCCCGCGATGTCGAAAAATTGCCGGCGTTCCCGGCATCGGCGAAGTAAATCGCCACGAACGCACCGCGGCCGCAGGATCCGCGGTGTTTTTTTTCTACGATCAGGCGATCTCGAAACGGATCGGCAGTTGTGGCGACAGTGCACTTTTTTCTTTTCGCGCCGTCCGGACAAGACGGAAAATAAATCCACCGCGTCACTTGCCCATCGGCACACCCTTCGTGGTGAAGCGTTGCGTCCTGCCGCCGTGGCGCACCGGCCGTCGGGTGCCGGCGGCTTTGCCGGTGCCGGGCGGCTGGTGGGCGGGCACGAGCTGGCTGGGGCGCGGGCCGATCAGGTCGGCCCGACCCATCGCTTTCAGCGCCTCGCGCAGCGCCGGCCAGTTGTCCGGATCGTGATAGCGCAGAAACGCCTTGTGCAGTCGCCGCTGACGAAGCCCCTTGATCGCCGCGACCGTGTCGCTCGCCCCGTGTCGCACACCGCGCAGCGGGTTGATGCCGGTATGGTACATGGCCGTAGCGGTCGCCATTGGCGACGGCAGGAAGGTCTGCACCTGGTCGGCGCGGTAGCGGTTTTGCTTGAGCCAGAGCGCGAGGTTCATCATGTCCTCGTCGGTCGTGCCCGGATGCGCCGCTATGAAATAGGGAACCAGGTAATATTTCTTGCCGGCCTCTTTGGCGGCGGCATCGAACATCTGCTTGAAGCGGTTGTAGGCGCCGATCCCCGGTTTCATCATCTTGTCGAGCGGGCCGCGCTCGGTGTGCTCGGGCGCGATCTTCAGATAGCCGCCGACATGGTGGGTGACGAGTTCCTTGACGTATGCGGGGCTCGTAACCGCGAGGTCGTAGCGCACGCCGGACGCGACCATCACCTTCTTGACGCCCTTCACCTCACGCACCTTGCGATAGAGCCGGATCAGGTCGTCGTGCGAGGTGTTCAGGTTCGGGCAGATCTCGGGGAAGACGCAGGACGGCAGCCGGCACGCCGCCTCGATCTTCGGGTCCTTGCACGCCATCCGGTACATGTTGGCGGTCGGGCCGCCGATGTCGGAGATCACGCCGGTGAAACCCGGCGTCTTGTCGCGGATCCGCTCGATCTCGCGCAGCACCGAGCCCTCCGACCGGTTCTGGATGATGCGGCCCTCGTGCTCGGTGATCGAACAGAACGTGCAGCCGCCGAAGCAGCCGCGCATGATCGTCACCGAGAACTTGATCATGTCCCAGGCCGGGATCTTGGCATCGCCGTAGCTCGGATGCGGCGCGCGGGCGTAGGGCAGATCGTAGACGGCATCCATCTCGGTTGACGTCAGCGGGATCGGCGGCGGATTGAGCCACAGATCGCGGTCGCCATGACGCTGGACGAGCGCGCGCGCATTGCCGGGATTGCTCTCCCGGTGCAGGACGCGCGAGGCGCGGGCATAGGCCTCGCGGTCCGCTTCGACCTGCTCGTATGCCGGCAGCCGGATGACGATGTCGCCGGGATGGCGGGCGGCGCCTTCATCGGCGGAGTCGAGATCATCGGCGTGCAGTTCGGTGTAATGGTCGGGCACGCGGCGGAACAACGCGACGCCGCGGACGGCGTTAAGATCGCGCGGCGTCTCGCCGGCAGCGAGCCGATTCGCCACTTCGACGACGGCACGCTCAGCGTTGCCGTAAAGCAAGAGATCCGCCTTGGCGTCGGCCAGCACCGAGCGGCGCACCTTGTCGGACCAGTAGTCGTAATGGGCGATGCGGCGCAGCGACGCCTCGATGCCGCCGAGCACGATCGGCACGTCCTTGAACGCTTCACGGCAGCGCTGCGCGTAGACGATGGAACAGCGGTCGGGCCGCCGGCCGCCTTCACCGTCCGGCGTGTAGGCGTCGTCGTGGCGCAGTCGTCGGTCCGCGGTGTAGCGGTTGACCATAGAGTCCATGTTGCCGCCGGTGACGCCAAAGAACAGGCGCGGCTTTCCCAGCGCCTTGAATGGCTCGGCCGACTGCCAGTCCGGTTGCGCGATGATGCCGACCCGGAAACCTTGAGCTTCGAGCAGCCTGCCGATGATCGCCATGCCGAAGCTCGGATGGTCGACATAGGCGTCGCCCGTCACCAGCACGATGTCGCAGGCATCCCAGCCGAGCGCCGTCATCTCGGCGCGGCTCATCGGCAGGAACGGCGCCGCCTTGCCGGCAGGCGCCTTCTGGCGGAACCAGGGAATCAAGGAGTTTTCGGCGGGGGCTTGGGTCTCCATGGGACCCATGGCATAGGGCTCCCGCGCCGCGAATTCAACTGGCCGGCTCCAGCAGGCTGCTGAAAATCTGCCTGGTCATTCCGGAAACCGCAAAGCGGTTATCCGGAATCTCGAGCCGCGATCCGACAGCTAAGTCAATCGAGGCGTCTTGAACGCAGGTCGACCTTAGTCGACCTGCGCATCATCGATTGCCGATCTCGATTGGGAATCCTCGAAAACTCTCCGCGCCGATCACGCGATCTCGAAGCGATCGGCGTTCATCACCTTGGTCCACGCCGCCACGAAGTCCTTCACGAACTTCTCCTTCGCATCCGTGCACGCGTAGACTTCCGCAAGCGCGCGGAGCTGAGAGTGCGAACCGAAGATCAGGTCGACGCGGGTGCCGGTCCACTTGACCGCCTTGGTTTTCCGATCGCGTCCTTCGTACACGCCCTCGGAGCTCGGCTGCCACTCCGTGCCCATGTCGAGCAAGTTGACGAAGAAGTCGTTGGTGAGCGTTTCCGGCTGCTTGGTAAAGACGCCATGCTTGGACTTGCCGGCATTGGCGCCGAGCACGCGCAGGCCGCCGACGAGAACCGTCATCTCAGGCGCCGTCAGTGTCAGCAATTGCGCCCGATCCACCAACGCTTCTTCGGCTTCCATGAACTGCTTGCCGCGGCGATAATTGCGGAAGCCGTCGGATGCCGGTTCGAGCGGGGCGAAGGAGGCGACGTCAGTTTGCGCTTGCGACGCGTCCATGCGTCCCGGCGTGAACGGAACCTTGACGTCATGCCCGGCGACCTTCGCGGCTTTTTCGATCGCCGCGCCGCCGCCGAGAACGATCAGGTCGGCAAGCGACACTTTCTTGCCGCCGGACGCCGCGTTGAACTGCTTTTGAATCGCTTCGAGTTTCTGCAGCACGCTCGCGAGTTCCGCCGGCTGGTTGATGTCCCAATCCTTTTGCGGCGCAAGGCGAATGCGCGCGCCATTGGCGCCACCGCGTTTGTCGGAGCCGCGGAACGTCGACGCCGACGCCCACGCAGTCGAGACCAGTTGGGACACGGTAAGGCCAGACGCGAGGATTTTCGTCTTCAACGCGGCGATGTCCTGATCCCCGATCAGCGGATGATCCACGGCGGGAATCGGATCCTGCCAGATCAGCGTCTCTTTCGGGACGAGCGGGCCGAGGTAGCGCACGATCGGGCCCATGTCGCGGTGCGTGAGCTTGAACCAGGCGCGGGCAAACGCATCGGCGAACTGATCCGGATGCTCGAAAAAGCGCCGCGAGATCTTCTCATAAGCCGGGTCGAACCGCAGCGCGAGGTCGGTGGTCAGCATGGTCGGCACATGCTTCTTCGACTTGTCGTGGGCATCCGGAATCGTGGCAGCACTACCCTTCGCCTTCCATTGCTGCGCCCCGGCCGGGCTCTTCATCAGCTCCCATTCATTGTTGAACAGGTTGTCGAAGAAGTGATTGCTCCATTTCGTCGGCGTCTGCGTCCAGGTCACTTCCGGGCCGCCGGTAATGGTGTCGGCGCCGAAGCCGGTGCCATGCTTGCTTTTCCAGCCGAGCCCCTGATCCTCGAGCAGCGCGCCTTCCGGCTCCGGGCCGATCAGCGACGGATCGCCGGCGCCGTGGGTCTTGCCGAACGTGTGGCCGCCGGCGATCAACGCAACGGTCTCCTCGTCGTTCATCGCCATGCGGAAGAACGTTTCGCGGATGTCCTTGGCCGACGCCACCGGATCAGGCTTGCCGTTCGGACCCTCCGGATTGACATAGATCAAGCCCATCTGCACTGCGCCGAGCGGACCCTGAAGCTCGCGTTCGCCGCTGTAGCGTTCGTCCCCCAACCATGTCCCTTCCGGACCCCAGTAGAGTTCTTCGGGCTCCCAGACATCGGCGCGGCCGCCGGCGAAACCGAAGGTCTTGAAGCCCATCGAGTCGAGGGCGACGTTGCCGGCGAGCACCATCAGGTCGGCCCAGGAGATTTTCCGGCCGTATTTCTGCTTGATCGGCCACAGCAGCCGGCGCGCCTTGTCGAGATTGGCGTTGTCCGGCCAGCTGTTGAGCGGCGCAAAGCGCTGCTGGCCGCCTCCGGCCCCGCCGCGGCCGTCGGTGATGCGGTAGGTGCCCGCGCTGTGCCACGCCATGCGGATGAACAGCGGCCCGTAATGACCGAAATCGGCCGGCCACCACTCCTGCGATTGCGTCATCAAGGCAGTCAGATCCTTGATCACGGCGTTCAGGTCGAGGCTCTTGAATTCCTTGGCGTAGTCGAACGTCTCGCCCATTGGATCGGACAACGGGGAGTGCTGGTGGAGACCCTGAAGGTTCAGCTGGTTCGGCCACCAGTCTCGGTTTGCGTGTCCGCGGGCCCCGCCCGTAAACGGGCACTTGGTTTTGTCATCCATCTTGGCCTCCTGTGCTGCTTCGCAGATTCCAACCGATTGGGCGGCAATCTACGCAACGCTTATCATCAGGTAAAGTTGACTTTAGTGATCGTCGCGGTAAGTTTTTCTGATGGCCCGTGTCCCTGTCACGCTTCGGCAGCTTCGCTATTTCAATGCGCTGGCATGTCATGGCCACTTCGGGCGCGCGGCCGAGGCATGTGCGATCTCGCAGCCGGCGATGTCAATGCAGATCAAGGATCTGGAAGAAGCGCTCGGCGGCGTTCTGCTCGAACGCGGCGCCCGACACGTGGTGCTGACGAATGTCGGAGAACAGGCCGCCCAACGCGTCCGCGACATCCTGCGCCTGGTCGATGAACTGGAAGACCTCGCGCGTGCGTCGCAGGACCGGCTCGCCGGCCGGCTGCGCATCGGCATGATCCCGACCATTGCGCCCTATTTGCTGCCGACGATCATCGGCAACCTCGCGCGAATGCATCCCGAACTGGACATTCATGTCCGCGAGACGGTGACGCCGAAGCTGATCCAGGAACTCGCGGACGGTCGGCTCGACGCCGCCATTGTTGCGCTGCCAGTGTCCGAACCGTCGCTGACCGAGGTCGCCTTGTTTACGGAACAATTTCTGCTGGTCCGGCCGGGCGAGGATGCGGGAACCCCGGTACCGAGCCGCGAAACGCTGCGCGAAATGCGGCTGCTGCTGCTGGAAGAAGGCCACTGCTTTCGCGATCAGGCGCTGTCGTTCTGTAACATGCAAACCTCGCCGCCACGCGAGGTGCTGGACGCCAGTTCGCTGTCAACGCTGGTTCAGATGGTGAGCGCCGGCATCGGCGTCACCTTGATCCCGGAAATGGCCGTCGCGGTGGAGACGCGTTCGGCGTCGGTCTCCGTCGCCCGGTTCAAGGATCCGCAACCGTCGCGAACCGTCGGCATGATCTGGCGCAAGACCAGTCCGCTTGCGAGACAACTCCTGCAAATGTCCGAGGTGGTTTGCCTCTCGGCCGATGCTTTGCGCGAGCAGCACGCCCTGGCCGCAGCGGCGCGCGATCCCGTGCTTGATCTGCACGCCGGCCAATAACAACTCTTCGCTCAAGCGAAATTACGGGCGAGGCCGCCAAACGGGCGGCCTCCAAAGCAGCGACGCACACGGCCTACCGATCGAAGGCTACTTCGCCAGTCCCTCGACAATGAACGAAAGCGAATCCGTCGATTTGAAGCGTGCTGCATCGACCTCTTTTTGCGCCGCGGAATTGTGCCACGCCTGCGCCTGTTCGACGCTGTCGAAGGCGATCACCACGAAGCGTTGCGGCGGCGGTCCGTCAAGGCTGGTTATTTTATCGGTCCGGATCAGGAATTGACCGCCGGATCCGGTCATCGCCGCCCCCGCTTTTTCGACCACCCCGGTCTTGAAAGCGTCGGCGTCGGTCACTTTCCGGATGGCAACGACAACAAACGTTGGCGGTTTCGCCTGGGCATGCAGACCTTGGATCGCCGCACCGCCAACAGCGATGCCGCCGAGCAGAGCCCACGCGATTTTATAATTGATTTTCATGATGTCCTCCCTGGTTTAGGTGATTGATTTTCGACCGACGTCGTGATTTTCACACGCCAGCGCTGGGATTATATCTGATCAAGGCCTGCTTAGCCATGACACCCGGCTCATTGGGGCGCTGCGATGATGTCAGCAGCAACCTTTGCCGATATTCGGAGAAACGTCGCACCAGCCCGCACGGCCTTCACATTGTCAGCATTGCGTCGGCGACATACGATCACTTGGCATGCAGATCCTGAGCAGGAGAAACAAAATGGCCGCCAGCGTCTCGGGCGCGCGCGTTTTCGCCGGCGCTTGCCTCGCGCGGCTCGCCGCCCTGCTCTGTTTGCTTCTGGGGACAATCGCAGGCGCCCCCGCGCAGGATCGCCTGTTTGACGCGGAAAAACCGCTCGAGATCGTCGACCAAGGCGCGTTTTCAGTGCCCGGCCGCTACGTCGGTGTCGGCAACGACACCATCATGGTCGGTCAGATGTTCGTCCAATATCAAGTGCCGAAGAACAAGACCCGGCCCTACCCCGTGGTGATGATTCATGGCGGCGGACAGACCGGCATCAACTTCCTCAGCACCCCCGACGGACGCCGTGGCTGGGCCGACGATTTCGTCGCTCACGGCTACGCCGTCTATGTCGTCGATCAATCGGCGCGCGGCCGCTCCGGGTACTTCGGCGACATCTACGGCAAGACACGGAAATCCACCGTCGGCAATGCGGCGCCGCGCTTCACCTCCCCCGAAATTCAAAAGCTCTGGCCACAGGCGGCAAAGCACACGCAATGGCCGGGCCAGGGAACCCAAGGCGATCCGACGTTCGACGAGTTCTACGCGACCCAGGTCGAGACCCTCGGCGATGAAGCCATGATCGAACAGTTGAACCGCTCAGCTTTTGCAAAACTGCTCGACCGCATCGGCCCCGCGATCCTGCTGGTGCACTCCCAGGCCGGTGTCATCGGCTGGAGCGCCGCCGACGAGCGTCCGCAACTTGTCAAAGCCATCCTGGCGATTGAACCAAGCGGCCCGCCGATCCAGGAGAGCATCGCCAAAGGCGCGCCGGATTTCTTCGGCGACGGCCCGATCACCCGGCCGTTCGGCGTCACCCGCGGCCCGATGACCTACGAGCCAGCGATCACCGATGCGTCGGAGCTCAAGCCCGTGCGCCAGGACGCGCCGGATGCGCCCGATCTCGTCCGCTGTTTCCAGCAGGCGTCCCCGGCACACAAGCTCCCGCACCTCGCCGGCATTCCGATTTTGATCCTCACCTCGGAAGCCTCCTATCATGCGCCCTACGATCACTGCACGGCGAAATGGCTCACCCAGGCCGGCGTCGGCAACGACTTCATCCGCCTCATCGATCACGGCATCTACGGCAACGGGCACATGATGATGCTCGAGAAGAACAATCTTCAGGTGTCCGCCTTCATCCGCAACTGGGAGAGCGAGCACGTCCACTGAGCCGAGAGGAGCCGAGGTTCAATGCCGCTCGCTGTCGAGATGCGCCATCTGGGTCGGGTCGTAGCGCGCACCGGCGATCTCGCCCTGCGGCACCGCCGCCGCGATCCGCGCGAGGTCATCGGCATCAAGACGCAACGCAATTCCGCCCAACGCCTCCGTGAGCTGATCGCGCCGCCGCGCGCCCACCACCGGAACAATGTCGTTTCCACGTGAGCGCACCCATGCGATCGCCAGCTGGGTCGGCGTTGCACCTTTGGCGGCGGCGACGACCCGCAACGCCTCGACCAGGGCGAGATTCTTGTCGACATTGCCGGCCTGGAACCGCGGCATGCGCACCACGCGGATGTCGCCCTTGGCGCCGGCGGCCGGCAGGCGGCCGCTCAACAATCCGCGCGACAGCACGCCATAGGCGGTGACGGCAATGCCGAGCTCCCGCACCGCCGGCAGGATCGCGGTCTCGATGCCGCGGCTCATCAGCGAATATTCGATCTGCAAGTCGGCGATGGGGTGCACCTTGTGCGCGCGACGGATGGTATCGACGCCGACCTCGGACAAGCCGATGTGGCGGACATAGCCCGCGCGCACCATATCGGCGATGGCCCCGATGGTGTCCTCGATCGGCACCTGCGGATCGAGCCGCGCCGGGCGATAGAGATCGATGTAGTCGGTGCCGAGCCGCCGCAGCGTATAGGCGAGAAAATTCTTCACCGCCTGCGGGCGCGTGTCATTGCCGCCAAAGGCGCCGGTCGGATCGCGCATGGCGCCGAACTTGACTGAAATAAAAGCGCGGTCGCGCCCACCCGACAGCGCTTCGCGGATCAGCATCTCATTGTGGCCCATGCCGTAGAAGTCGCCGGTATCGATCAGCGTCACCCCCGCGTCGCGCGCCGCGCGGATGGTCGCGATGCTCTCCTGATCGTCGGCCGCGCCGTAAATGCCGGGCGACATGCCCATGCAGCCGAGCCCGAGCACCGATACGGCGGGACCGTCACGGCCGAGTTTGGTGGTCTGCATCTGCGGTCCTTTCACGCGGCGTCACTTGCCGGCGTCGAATTTGCACTCGGCGCCGCCGCCGGCCTTCTGCTTGATCTCTTCGGGGTCGATCGCGCAGGACAGATGCGACAGGCTTTCATAGATCGTGCCGGCCGCGCCGTCCGGCGGCACCCCAACCTCGGCGATGGTGGCGAACAGCTCGTGAGCCTTGCGGCCTTTGACCGTCACTTTCTTGGCGCCGAACGTGAGCTCGCATGAGCGCGCCGTGATATCGACGTTGCTTTGACGGCACACGATTTCGTCCGCCTCGATCGCAATCTTCTTGTTCGCGAGATAAGAGAAATTCGGACTAGGCCGCAGCAATTGGCCCATTACGCTCTTCTCATCCAGCGTGAGCGACGGCGATTGTTCGGACACCAGTGAGGCAAGTGCCAGCGCGCCGTTGCCGATCGCCGAGGCGGCCGATGCCGGGTGGCTGAGGAAAAGCAGCGGGACCAGAAGAAATACTTTCTTCATATGCAAGCCTCCGTCAAATGCGTCGCCGCAACGGCTCATCTTACCATCGCGAATACGCGCGTGCCCAAAATTCGGCGGTTGCATCACAGATCTCGCGCGAAATATCAACGTCACAGGGATTTTATATCGTGTTGCGGCATCTGCATTTTCCCACGCGCGAGCGCTCGATGTCTTTCACCCTGCTCGACCCTTTGACCAGGGACTTGCGCTCCTCCGATGTGCAATCGTAAGTTATCGCGACAAAGGGTGGGGATGAAAACGAGGAGGGACAACATGCGCGTCAAGACCCAGATGTGGTTCATCGTCTCGTGCGTTGCGCTGTCACTCTCCATGAGCAACTTATCCGCCCATGCCCAAGGCGTGATGAGGCTTGGAAATGCTGCAACGATTGCATTGAAGAGTGGGGAAAGCGTTGAAGTCGGCAATCTCTATTGGGTTACAGGTTGCCGCTCCATTTTGAAAAGCCCACCCGAGGTCGAAATCGTCGACGGGCCGTCGCAGGTTGCGGCATCGGTCAAGGAAGCCATGGTACTGCCGCGCTGGCAGAATTGTTCCAGCCGTGTATCCGGGGGCACGTTGGTCCTCACCGCGAAGGACATTGAAGACCCCAGCTTCAGCACGCTCACCGTTCGGGTAACCTACAAGACTCGTGATGGCGACCGGAAATTCAGCGAAATCCTCAATCTTCAGCTCCTTCCGTGAAATGTTCTGGCCCGGTCTCGCTCACGCTCCGATGGCGGAGGTTTCATGCGCAGCGCCTTGAAACTCTTGCTTCTGATCTCCTGCATCGGCCTGGCAGGCACTTGGGCCCACGCGCAGCAGGCCATCGCCTTGAAAAGCGGCGAGAGCGCCGAGCTCGGAAGCGTCTGGTGGGTGGTGAATTGCAGATCGATCATGCTGGGCCTGCCGGAGGTTGAAATTCTCGAAGGCCCTCCCGGGCTGACGCTATCGATTCGAGAGAGCATGGTGCTTCCGCGCCGGCTGAATTGTGCGGCGCAGGTTCCTGGCGGCATCCTGGTCGCAACCGCGAAGGACGTCGCCGATCCGGTTCAGGGCAAGCTGACCTACCGCATCAAATACAAGACCAAGGATGGCGACCGTCAAACCAGCAACACCTACAACGTCTCGCTGTTTCCTTGATCAAGGTCCTGCAATCCGACGTCCGAGCGCCGCCTTACTTCCCCGCCCGCGCCTCCCGGATCGCCTTCCACACCGCATAGGGCGTCGCCGGCATGGTGATGTCACGCACGCCTTCGCGGTGCAGCGCATCGACGATCGCGCTCACCATCACCGCCAGCGCGCCGGTGGTGCCGCCCTCGCCGCCGGCCTTGATGCCGAGCGGATTGGTGGGCGACAGCACTTCGGCGATTTCGGTGGTGAACGACGGCAGCATGTCCGCGCGCGGCATCGCGTAGTCCATGAACGAGCCGGCGAGCGGCTGGCCGGACGACAGTTCGACGTGGCAGGCTTCCCACATCGCCTGCCCGACCCCTTGCACAATGCCGCCATGGGTCTGGCCGTCGACGATCAGCGGATTGATGCAGCGCCCGACATCGTCGACCGAAATGTAGCGCTTGATCTCGACATGGCCGGTGTCGGGATCGACTTCGACCTCGCAGATCGCGCAGCCGTTCGGAAACACCGGATCGTGCATTTCGTTGTCGGTAACAACCGACAATCCGTCGGCGAGGTCGTCGGAGAGATCGAGCGCGGTGATTTCCTTCGCGAGTTCGAGAAAGTCGAAGCTGCGATTGGTGTCGCGGGAAGAGAACCGGCCGTCGGAATAGGTGACCTGCTCTGCCGGCACCTGAAGCACCGCGCCGGTGAGCTGGCGGCCCTTGGCGATCAGCGCCACCGAGGCCTTGGCGATCACGGTCGCGGCGTGGCGCATCGAGCGGCCGGAATGGGTGCCGCCGCCGACCTTCACCACGTCAGTGTCGCCCATGATGATCCGCACGCTCTCGACCGGCACATGCAGCAGATCGGACACCACCTGCGCGAAGCTGGTTTCGTGGCCCTGCCCGGTCGGCTGGGTACCGACCACCACATCGACGCGCCCTTCCGCCTGCACCTTGACGCGGGCCTGTTCGTTGGGCGCGCCGATCGAGGATTCCACGTAGTTCGCGAGCCCGAGGCCGGCGAACTTGCCGCGACGCTTGGCTTCGCGCCGGCGCTTCTCGAAGCCCTTGAAATCGGCGAGCGCCATCGCCGCGTCCATATTCGCCTGGTAGGTGCCGCTGTCGTACAGCATGCCCACCGCGTTGCGATAAGGCATCGCTTTCGACGCGATCAGATTCTTGCGGCGCAGCTTGACGCGGTCGAACCCCAGACGGTCCGCCGCCGCATCGACCAGCCGCTCGATCGCGAACGTCACTTCCGGACGGCCCGAGCTTCTGTAGGCTTGCGTCGGCATGGTGTTGGTGAACACCGCGATCGCATGCAGGCTGGCGACGGGAATGTCGTAGGAGCCGGTGATCAGCCCCGAGCCCTTGCTCAGCGGCGACAGCGAGACGCAGCGCGCGCCGACATTGCTGATGTTGGTGGCGCGCATCGCCATAAAGCGACCATCCGAGCGCAGCGCCAGTTCCACCCTGGTGACGAGATCGCGACCTTGATAATCGGAAAGAAACGCCTCCGAGCGGGTCGCCACATATTTTACCGGGCGCCCGACTTTGCGCGCCGTCCACAGCGCAAGACCGAACTCGACAAAGACCCGATTGCGGGTGCCGAAGCTGCCGCCGACATCGTAGGAAAGCACCCGCAAATTGTCGGGCGCGATACCAAGGATGGTCGACAGCTCGCGCTTTTGACGTACCGCGCCGCCGCTGCCGGCATAGATCGTATAATGATCAGTTGCGGCGTCGTATTGCGCCACCGCCGCGCGCGGTTCGAGCGGCACGCCGGTGACGCGGCCGATGTGAAAATTGAGCGCGACCACATGATCGGCCTGCGCGAACGCAGCATCAGTCCCCGCCTTGTCGCCGAACCAGGTGTCGACGAGGACGTTGTTCGCGGCCTCGTCCCAGACCTGAGGTGCACCCTGTTGCATCGCGTCTTCGGAATGCACCACGAACGGGAGCGGTTCGTAATCGACATCGACCGCCTCGGCGGCATCCAGCGCCTGGCTCAAGGTGTCGGCGACCACCACCGCGACCGCCTCGCCGACATGGCGCGCCTTATCCTGCGGCAGCAGCTGGTGCGGGCCGATAAACACCGGCGCGCCCTCCGGCCCGGTGAGCTTCATGTCGTAGCGGGTCTTGGGGACCGGATCGTGCGGGATCGGACTGAGATGATCGGCGGCGCAATCCGCGCCGGTGAACACGCCGAGCACGCCGGGCATGGCCTTGGCCGCGGCCGCATCGATGCCGCGGATCCGGGCATGCGGATGCGGGGAGCGCACCATGGCGGCATAGGCCTGCCGCTCAAGCCGGAAATCGTCGGTATAGCGGCCTTTTCCGGTGACCAGGCGCTCATCTTCCTTGCGGACGAGCGGCTTGCCGATGAAGCGGAAATCCTTGCTGTCGATGGCTGTGGCGGGCGGGGTCGACGGGGTGTTAGCTGGCTTGTCTTGCATGGCGCAGGCGATAGCACAGCAACGAGCCACACTGAAGCAGTCGCGTAGGTTGAAAATGCGCCAACGAAAGACGGGCGGCCTGAGACCGCCCGTCCTGACGTGATCAAACTGAGCCCGCGTTAGGTCGAGCCCATGCTAAACCGAGAAACGACTAGTAGTGGCGGCGCTCGCGAAAATCGCGATGTTCGTCGCGACGCCAGCCCTGCCAGCCTTCCGGACCGCCATAGCCGAAGCCGACGCGGGCGCGATAGCCGCACCAGTACCAGCCCGGACCGTGCCAGCCGTCGACGTACCAGCAGTGCCGATGGCCGCCAAAGAGGAACTGGGTCTTCTCGACATTGGTCATCGCGTCAGCCGCAACGGCGCCGATGGGCGCCGCTTCGACCCGGGAATTGATCGCAAGGCTACCGGTCGCGACCGCGACGATCGCAGCGCCGGCGAGTAAGAAATGACGCATCGTCCTCTCCATTATCGTTGTCGTTGTCATCAAAGTGATCGCTAGCGTTCTTCGTTCGACGCGAAACACCGCGTCGACATTGCCAGCAGCAACGCCAAGGTCTGGAATTCGTTCCGGTGCGCGCCGACAATCAATCCCAAAGCTGTGGACAGTTTGAATGCTGCAATGCGGTACGCATCCGCGCTGTCGCGACCTCGCCGACGCCGCTCAGTGCAAACTCGGCTTGCGGAAAAATTGATTGCGATCGGCCGACGTCACGTGCAGGTCGAAGGTGCGGCCGTCACGATAGATCGTGAGCGGCACCTGCGTTCCGGCCTTGCCGAGGTCCCAGATGCCGCGAAAGAAACCGGCGAGGCTTGTCACCTCGTTTCCGGCAACCGAAAAAACGATGTCGCCGGTGCGCAGATCGGCCTGTTGTGCCGGGCCGCGATTGGCAAGACCGACCACCACAATTCGATCCTCGACCTCGGTCGCATACAACCCGAGCCAAGGCCGCGGCGGCGTGCGTCGGCGGCCGCGCGTCATCAGGTCGTCCACGATCGGCTTCAGCAGATCGATCGGCACGATCATATTGAGACGCTCGGTGCTCCCTTTCGTGCGCTCCTGTTCCAGCTGCAGCGATCCGACGCCGAGCAGTTCGCCGGCCGCGCCGATCAACGCAGTACCGCCCCAGTTCGGATGCGACGGCCCGGTATAGATCGCTTCGTCCAGGACGTATTCCCAATAGCCCGCGAATTCCTGCTTGGCGATGATGCGCCCCGCGACCGAACGCTGGCGGCCGCCGACGCCGCCGACCACCACCGGATCGCCGATCTGCGCCGCCGCCGATTGACCCAGCGCCAGCGCCGGCAGATCGAGCGGCGTCAGCGCCTGGACCAAACCGAATCCGGTTTCCTGATCGGTGGCGAGCGCATGCGCCTGGGTCACGCGTCCGTCCCCCAGGCTGAGCCAGATGGTCTCGGCTTCGCTGACGAGATAGCCGATGGTCAGAATCAGGCCATTCTCTCGGATCAGCACCCCATGGCCGGCCCGCTCGGTGCCCAGCGTCTCGGCGGTGAAGGCATCGTCCGGCACGATCGCGCGCAACCCGACCACCGAACTCAACGCCGCCTCGAGGTCGAAGCTGTAATCGGCAGGCTTGGGCTGTATGGCCGGCGACACTTTCCACTCGCCCGACGATGCCATCTCGCAATCTCCTTGCCTTCGGGCAACAGCCGCCCCGGCCGTCGCCAGGGCCCCGATCCATGCTGCTCACGTCGATTTCGCCCTGCCGCCTACTATTTTACGGCCCCGGCGTCCAGTTCGTCCGACCAAAGTGCGCGCATCGGAATCTTGTCACCAAGAATGTCAGCCGCCCCGCAAGTGTTCCATCTCCCCCTGGCGCCACCGCGACTTGATCGGAATACCGCCAGAAATACCAAATCGTCGCGTGCAATTACCGATACTTAACAGCCGCTCACCATAATCACCCGAGGCTGATTCGACCGGTGCCGGCACGGCAGCGCCGAACCACATTCTTTCGGGGGACTGACATGCGATCTCTGATGCGGCTGCGTATCCGTGGGCGGCTCTACATGCTCGTCGCCATTTTTGCGCTCGGCTGCGCAATGATCGCCGGCGTGCTGGTCTGGCTGCAGAGCGAACGTCAGATGGATACGCGCGTGCGTCAGCTTGAATCCCTCGTCGATATCGGCTTCGGCATTCTCGAGAATCACCGCGCCCTGGCGGAAAGCGGGGCAATGCCCGAGGAGGAAGCTAAAAAGCGCGCGCTCGCCCTCATCGGCACCTTAAAATACGGCATGGGCGACTATTACGTCGTCTGGAAGAACGACGCCAATGTCGAGATGCTGATGAGCGGTGGCCGCAAGGACATGATCGGAAAATTCCAGATCGATCAGAAGGACCTCAACGGCCGCTATTTCGAGCACGACATGGTGCGCGACCTGCAGGCAACCGGAAAGAGCACGGTTCACTTCCTGTGGACCCGACCGAACTCTCAAGAGCCGGTCGGCAAGACCAATTTTGCCAAGGTCTACAAGCCCTGGAACATGATCGTCGCCACCGGCGTGTTCGACGATGATCTCGTCGCCGAACGCAATGCCTTGATCCTGCAGACCGGATCGATTGCGCTCGTCCTTATTCTTGTGCTGGCCGCCGTGACGATCTGGATCGCGCGCGGGATCAGCAATCCGCTGGGCAAGCTGCGCGGCGTCATGCTCGACCTCGCGGAAAACCGCAAGCCGACCGAGAAAATCGACGTCGATCGCACCGACGAAATCGGCGAGATGGCGCGTGCGGTCGCGGTGTTCCAGGAGAACGTTTCCCAGCGCGCCGCGCTGGAGGAAACCGCGCGCACCGAGCAGACCGCGCGCTCGCAGCGGCAAACCCGCGTCGACAAATTGATCGCCGACTTCCGCTCCACCATCGGCGACGTGCTGCATGCGGTGAACGCCAACATGTCGCAACTCAACGGAACCGCGAAGACCCTCACCGACGTCGCGAAAGAAGCCACCGTGCAGGCCGGCGCCGCCAACGGCGCCTCCGAGCAGGCCGCCGCCAATGTGCAGTCCGTCGCCTCAGCGACCGAAGAACTCGGGGCCTCGGTCGAGGAAATCGGGCGCCAGGTCGGACAGGCCAATCAGGTGGTGAGCGAAGCAACCGCGCTGGCGGGTCGGACCAATGAAAGCGTGTCCTCGCTGGCGGATGCGGCGCAGAAGATCGGCAATGTCGTTGATCTGATCCGCGCGATCGCCGAGCAGACCAACCTGCTGGCCCTCAATGCCACCATCGAAGCCGCCCGCGCCGGCGAGGCCGGCAAGGGATTCGCCGTCGTCGCCTCCGAGGTCAAGAGTCTCGCCAGCCAGACCGCCAAGGCCACCGAAGAGATCGGCGCGCAGGTCTCCGGCATCCAGGGGTCGACCAAAGAGGCGGTCGAGGCGATCAGAACCATTACCGCAACCATGGACGAAATCGGTCGCGTCACCGCCGTGATCGCCACCACGGTGGAGCAACAGACCACGGCGACGCGCGAGATCGCCCGCAATGTCGCCCTCGCCGCCGAAGGCTCCGGAACCGTGAACAGCAACGTCACCATGGTCACCGCAGCCATCGCCAAGGCGCAGGATTCCGCCAACAACGTGCTCGGCTCGAGCGGGGAACTGGCGGAAACCGCGCAACGTCTGCAAGCCTCGGTCGACGGCTTCCTGGTCGAAGTCGCGGCCTAGACCGCGACTTGAGAACGTTCGCGACCTCACGCGGGCCGGCGCGCAGCGTTCATGTTTTTTCAGTCATCCCGGGCCGGTGCACAGCGCCAATTTTTTCATTCCGGGCTGGTGCACCGATCTCGGGTAACCCGAGAGGGCGCCCGCGCCCGCAATGGTCGCGAGCGGCGCTCTTCTCCTGTATCACAGCTTGTTTCTGCCTTGTTCCTGCCCCATCTTCTTCCCACAAGGCTGCTAACGCTATCTAGGTCACGCCACTTGGGGAAACTGCCTTTGCGCTTTGGTGTCGCTCTGTCGACTGTCGTCATTGGCCTTGCCGCCCTGATCGGCCAGGCAGCGGCACAGTATTACCCGCCCGGTCCGTCCGGTGGCTATCGCGCCGCCCCGGTGCCGGACGAGGATGACGACGACGACGCCCCCAGCATCTTTTCGCGGCCGCCCGGCCCGCCCAATGGCCAGGGTTCGGCGCAAACGCCTTATCATTATGGTCCTCCGCAACCCTACGATCCGCGCTACGGCGCCCAGGATCCCGACCCGGATTCCTTGCCCGCACCGCGCTACGGCAGCAATCCCAACTACAATAATCGTTCACCCGGCGCCTACAACGCCCGGCCGGACGACGGCCTCGGCCCGATTCGCCCGCCCGGCGCGGTCGATCAGGGCCGTTATCCCGCCGATGGTCGTTCTCCCGCAGATGTCGGCAGCAACCGCGCGCCGGTCGACTTGAATCCGAGCAACTCGGCGACAGTGGCCTCGCTGCCGCCCGAGGACCAGCCGGAAGTCGGCGAGACCAAAGAACTGCCGGCCAATTTCCGTCGCCAGATGGTCGACTATCGAACCCCGGAACCGGCCGGCACGCTGATCATCGACACCCCGAACACCTACCTCTACCTCGTGCTCGGCAACGGCAAGGCGCTGCGCTACGGCATCGGTGTCGGACGCGAAGGATTTACCTGGGCCGGCGTAGAGCGCATCAAGCGCATGGCCGAATGGCCGGATTGGATTCCGCCAAAGGAAATGATCGAGCGGCAGCCTTATCTGCCGCGCTTCATGGCCGGCGGCGAAAGCAACCCGCTGGGGGCCCGTGCGCTCTATCTCGGCAACTCGCTCTATCGCATCCACGGCACCAATCAGCCGTCCACCATCGGCAGCTTCGTCTCGTCCGGTTGCATCCGCCTCACCAACGGGGACATCGAAGACCTGTATCGGCGCGTGCAAGTCGGCACCCGGGTGGTCGTGCTCCCGGGCTCCTCGCCGGCCAGTGCGAGCGTCGCCTCCCCGGTCCACTAAGTCGCCCGTTCCAGGCATCAGAATTCTGACCGCGCGCGGGAATCCTCGCCCGCTTTCGCGCCCGCGCGATGGTTGCTGCGACCGCTCAAGATTTCACAGTGTTGTCGGCAATAGTTTCACCGGAAATCAAATCCCGCTCCATAAATTATCGGTTAACGGGACTGCGCGTTTCGGCAGTTTGGCATTGCCGGACGCAGAACCCCCGATCCGTGGATGCAACGATGGCCGACCAAGAGCAACGCCGCGAGTACATCCGCAAGTCGATGTCCTACCGCGCGCACATCGCCGCGGACGACGGATCATGGATATACCCGTGCGAGATTTTCGACGTGTCGGTCGGCGGCGCGCGACTCGCGATCTATTGTCCGGTGGAGACCCCGTTACCCCGGCAATTCATATTGAAGCTGTCGGAAACCGGCCAAAGCAATCGCCATTGCGCGCTCGCGTGGCGCAACGGCAATGAAATCGGGGTCCGGTTCGTCCGTCCTGTCCACCCTGCGCCGCATACCGATGCAGCGCAGCCGAGCGCGCCTTAAAGATCCTCTCGACGACATTGACGGCGCCGGCGATTCGCCCGCATTCTGCCCGCGGCGGAATGAGGAGCGACCCATGAGGCACTTTGTGATCGTGGCCTGCACCTGCTGGTTTTCGCTGTGCACGGCCGATGATCCCAACACCCTGCCGCTGCTGTTCGGCATGACCCCGGACCAGGCCGCCGGCGCGCTCGGATCTCCGCTCAACCACCTCAGCGCGCGCCACGGCGACGACATTTATGTCGCCGACAGCAACACCCCGATTCCCGGCTTCTATGCCGTCGGCGAGCATCTGTTCCTGCAGTTCCGGAAGGGCCACCTGACCGGCTGGAAATACGATTGGCGCCTGCGGCCGCACTTTCCGCTTTGAACCGACGCCAACGATACCGGATTCTCGGCCATTGCAGCCCTAGCGAAGCGACCACGCGCGAACTAAGTGTGGTCGATGCTGCCATTGTCCGTCCTCGACCTGTCCCCCGTCACCACCAGCACCCCTGGCGCGCAAGCGCTGCGCAACAGCCTCGATCTCGCGCAGCTCGCCGATCGCCTCGGGTACACGCGCTATTGGGTCGCCGAGCATCATAATCTTCCCTCCATCGCAAGTTCGGCCCCCGACATCATGATCGGGCAGATCGCGGCCTTGACCACGCGCATCCGGGTCGGCTCCGGCGGCGTCATGCTGCCCAATCACGCCCCGCTGATGGTGGCGGAACGCTTCAAGGTTCTGGAGGGCCTGTTTCCCGGCCGCATCGATCTCGGTATCGGGCGCGCGCCCGGCACCGATCAGGTCACCTCGATCGCCTTGCGCCGCCGCCAGGGAATTGAGGACCAGGATGATTTTCTGGAGCGGTTTCAGGAATTGCTGCTGTTAGAACAGGGCGGATTCCCGTCGGGGCATCCGTTCCGCACCGTGCGCGCGATGCCGGCGGACGTGCCGTTGCCGCCGTTGTTCCTGTTGGGATCGAGCGGCTACAGCGCCGAACTTGCCGCCGCCATCGGTGCCGGATTTTCCTTCGCCCACCATTTCGCCAATCATGATGCGGTCGCCGCCATGACCAGCTACCGCAATCACTTCAAACCCTCCCCCGCCCGGGCGCAGCCGCTGGCCATCCTGGCGGTCGCTGCAGTCTGCGCCGACACCGATGCGGAAGCGGATGTACTCGCGACAACCGTCGATCTCAATTTCGCGCGCCGCGCCGTCGGCGAATATCTGCCGTTCGCGAGCCCGCAGGAAGCCGCCGACTATCCCTACACGCCGATCGACCGCGAGCGGATCAAGGCCAATCGCGCGCGGGTGTTCGTCGGCAGCCCGGCCACGGTGAAAGAGCGGCTGATGTCGCTGGTGCAGGAAACCAAGGCGGACGAAGTGATGATCACCTCGATGATCTACGATCACGCCGCCCGCCGGCATTCCTACGAATTGCTGGCGGCCGCCTTCGAGCTCACGGCCGCCTGATGCGGGCCGGCAATCTGTTCGCCGACATCCCTGCGCGACTTGAGGCCGAGCAGATCACCGAATTGCTGTCGCGCACGAATCTCAAGATTGAACGGATCGTGTCGTGCGCGCACGCCAGTCCGCCGGATGTCTGGTACGACCAGGATCGCGACGAATGGGTGATCGTTCTCTCCGGATCTGCCGGATTGCGCTTCGCCGACGAAGCCTCGGCGCGAATTCTGCGCGCCGGTGACTACATCGAGATTCCGGCGTACACCCGTCATCGTGTCGAATGGACCGACACCGACCACACCACGGTCTGGCTCGCGATTCATTACGCCGGCTGATCGCCGCAGATCGAAAATCACACCTTGGAACAGGGAACCCCAGGCGCGCCGGGGTTCCCGAAAATCGCCAAACGCATCGCTAATGCGTCTGAGTTTGCGGATTGGCCTGTTCGTCCGCAGCCTGCCGCTCGGCCGACGGCGCCATCGCCTCTTCTTTGGTGCAGAGATCCCGGAACACCACACTGCCGTCCGGCAGATAGTCCTTGGTCAGGCAGGTGCAGCGACCGGCGGTCACCACAGCGCCGGTGGCGACCACCGGCACCCAGTAATGTCGGTGCCAGGCGAAATGCCAGTGCGGATGCAGGTGCGGCAGTAAAATCGGAGGACCGGGGCGTCGGATCATGTACGCGTGAACAGGGCCGCCGGAGCCGTGGGAATATCCGCCGTGGCCTGGGTAGAATGCCGAAGCGTCGGTAGGAACAAGGGCTGCGGCTGCGAGAGCGCCGATCGTCGACACGGCAATAGCGGACTTACGTGGGAAGCGGAACATTGGACCTCTCCTTGGTTCAGACTAGGCCCATCCGCTCATTGGTCGCTCGCCCACCCTGTTCAGGTTCAACCGAAAATCGACGGGGCGTGCCGAAGCGGTCGGGGAACCAACCTTATGGTGAACAAGTGTTGCATTTGACGCCGATGCCGTGAAAATGCCGCCGCCCACGCGCGCGCTTGGGTTTCGGAACGATTGAGTCATGTCAGGAGGACGTCGTGGGTACCAAGATTTCATTGACCGCGTCTGACGGTTTCAAGCTCGGCGCCTATCGGGCCGACCCGCAGGGCAAAGCCAAGGGCGGGCTCGTCCTCATTCAAGAGATATTCGGCGTCAACCATCACATCCGGACGATGTGCGACCGCTTCGCCGCCGCCGGCTATCTCACGATCGCGCCGCAGGTGTTCGATCGCTACGTGCGCGATTTCGAATCCGGCTATTCCCCCGAAGAAGTTGCCGAGGCGCGCAAGATCGTGCCCGGCGTCGATTGGGCGGCCATGCTGCGCGACACCGCCGCGACCATTGACGCGGTGAAGTCCGCCGGTCCGGTCGGCATCGTCGGCTATTGCATGGGCGGCACCGTCGCCTATCTCGCCGCCGCCAAGCTCGACGGCCTCAAAGCGTCCGTCTGCTATTACGGCGGCATGATCGCGAAGAATGCCGACGAAAAGCCGAAGGTGCCGACCCAGATGCACTTCGGCCAAAAGGACGAACACATCCCGATGAGCGATGTCGAACTGATCCGCAAGAAGCGGCCGGAATGCGAGGTCTACGACTATCCGGCCGGTCACGGCTTCAGCTGCGACGAACGCGGAAGCTTCCACGAACCGAGCGCCAAGCTCGCCATGGAACGCACGCTGGCCTGGTTCGGCAAGAACCTCGTGTAATATCGTGCTGGTCATTCCGGGGCGCGAGTGCAACTCGCGAACCCGGAATCTCGCGCCAGGAATCTCATTCCCGAAAGTACGGACTCAACGGCTTGAGAATCCGGGCCCGGAGCTACGCGCCGGACCCGGAATGATTCCCATTGATGAAACGCGCCTGCAGCAATAACCGAAGCCCCTACTCCGCCGCCACCCCGGTGCCGATCGGGCACGACACGCCGGTGCCGCCGAGACCGCAATAGCCGCGCGGATTCTTGGCGAGATATTGCTGGTGATAATCCTCGGCGAAATAAAACGGCGGCGCGTCGATAATCTCGGTCGTCACCGCGTCGTAGCCCTTGGCGCGGACCGCCTTGTCGTACATCGCCTTCGACGCCTCCGCGGCTTGGCGCTGCGCCGGCGTGAATGCATAGATGCCGGAGCGATATTGCGTGCCGACATCGTTGCCTTGGCGCATGCCCTGGGTCGGATCGTGATTTTCCCAGAAGGTCTGCAACAGGCGGTCGTAGGAAATCTTCTTCGGGTCATAGACCACGAACACCACCTCGTTGTGTCCGGTCTCGCCGCTGCAGACCTCCTGATAGGTCGGGTTCGGCGTCTCGCCGCCGGCATAGCCGACCGCGGTAATGTAAATGCCGTCCCCGAGTTCCCAGAATTTCCGTTCCGCGCCCCAAAAGCAGCCCATCCCGAACATCGCTGTCTCGAGCCCCTGCGGATACGGTCCCTTCAGCGCGCGATGATTGAGGTAGTGCTCGGCGGTCGGCATCGCCTGCGCACGGCCCGGCAGCGCCTGACCCGGCGCGGGCACTTCGAGCTTTTTCTTGAACATGAACATGGCGCGATCTCCGTTGTCCGATGATGGGCCAAATATAAGCGTCCGCCGCACGGTTTGCATTCCCGTCGGGTTCACATCTTTGTCGGGCCGGCTTGGGCCGAACGACCGCGTCAGCTGCGGGCGTAGCCGATCAGCGGCTTTTTCCGACGGCCGAGCAGGATCAGGAACGTGCCCAGGATCGCGAGCACCAGCGAGGCCGGTGCCGTCAGCACCGTCGACATGAACGGATCCCAGAACCATGCCGCCAGATTGTGTTCGATCGTCGGCCGCAGCATCTGCAGGCTGTCCTGGTGGACCCAAGCCCAGACGTCGCTGACTTTGGTGAAGTACAGCATTTTGTCCGCGATCGATTTGGTGCCGTCGTAGATGAAAAAGACGAAACCGCCGGCGAAAATCCAAAGACCGAGGAAGCGGAACAGGAAGCGGATCATGGCCATCCGTTGTGATCGGGAAGCGGTTAGTCTACTCCCGGCCACCGGCTTACTCCCCTCGGTGGGCCGGTTCAACTGTCGCCCTCGTCCGCCCTCAGCGGTTGTGGAGGAGTGGCGCGGCCGCGTCCCGCGACGAATGTGGGAGTTAAGCTATTTCAATACCTTGAGAAGACCGCTATGGATCTTTGAGGGTCATAAAGGTCAATCTTTTAGGCTCATCAAAAGTCATCCGACCGCCGCAATGGCGGGCGCGCGTTCAGGGGTTGCAATGTCCTCCACATCCAAAAACGGCAATCGGCCGACGTTCACCGATCAGGAAGCCCTGCAGTTTCATAGCCAGGGGCGGCCGGGCAAACTCGAAGTTGTCGCCACCAAGCCGATGGCAACCCAGCGTGACCTTTCATTGGCCTATTCGCCGGGCGTGGCAGTGCCGGTGCTGGCCATCGCCGAAGACGAGAGCCTCGCCTACGACTACACCACCAAAGGCAATTTCGTCGCCGTCATCACCAACGGCACCGCGATCCTTGGTCTCGGCAACCGCGGCGCGCTGGCGGCCAAGCCGGTGATGGAGGGCAAAGCGGTCCTATTCAAGCGCTTCGCCGATATCGACTCCATCGATCTCGAGGTTTCGACCGAAGACGCCGACGAATTCATCAATTGCGTGAAGTTCCTCGGCAAGAGCTGGGGCGGCATCAACCTCGAAGACATCAAGGCGCCGGAATGCTTCATCATCGAGCAGCGGCTGCGCGAGTTGCTCGACATCCCGGTCTTTCACGACGACCAGCATGGCACCGCCATCATCGCCGCCGCCGGCCTGATCAACGCGCTCGATCTCACCGGACGCGAGATCGCCACCACCAAGCTGGTGTGCAACGGCGCCGGCGCCGCCGGCATTGCCTGCCTCGAACTGCTGCGCGCCATCGGCTTCAAGCACGAGAACCTGATTCTCTGCGACACCAAGGGCGTGATCTACGAGGGCCGCACCGAAGGGATGAACCAGTGGAAATCGGCGTCCGCGGTCAAGACCGATGCCCGCACCCTGACCGAGGCGCTCAAGGGCGCCGACGTGTTTTTCGGCCTCTCGGTCAAGGGCGCGGTGACCCCCGACATGGTCAAGGCGATGGCCGACAAGCCGATCATCTTCGCCATGGCCAATCCCGACCCTGAAATCACCGTCGAGGAGGTTGCCGCCATCCGCTCCGACGCCATCATGGCCACCGGCCGCTCGGACTACCCTAACCAGATCAACAACGTCCTTGGATTTCCCTATATTTTCCGTGGCGCGCTCGACGTGCGCGCGACCACCATCAATATGGAAATGAAGATCGCGGCAGCGCGCGCTCTGGCGGAACTCGCACGCGAGGACGTGCCCGACGAAGTCGCCGCCGCCTATGGCGCGCGGCCGAAATACGGCCCCGACTACATCATTCCGGTGCCGTTCGATCCGCGCCTGATCTCGGCCATTCCGCCCGCCATCGCCAAAGCCGCGATGGATACCGGCGTCGCGCGTAAGCCGATCGTCGACATGCCGGGCTATGTCGCCCAATTGCGCTCGCGGCGCGATCCGGTCGCCGGCGTGCTGGCGCGCATCTTCGAGCGCCTGCGCCAACAGCCCAAACGCGTGGTGTTCGCCGAAGGCGAAGAAGAACAGGTCATTCGCGCCGCCGCGAGTTTCGTGCAGCAGGGCCTCGGCACCGCGCTGCTGGTCGGTCGCGAGGCGCGCGTGCGCGAGACCGCGGCCAATTCCGGCCTCGAACTCGGCAACGGCGTCGAGGTGATCAACGCCCGGCTGTCAAACCGCAATGCGAGCTACGCCGCCTATCTTTACGAGCGGCTGCAGCGCAAGGGCTTTCTGCAGCGCGATTGCCAGCGCCTGGTCAACCAGGACCGCAACCATTTTGCTTCGTGCATGGTGGCGCTCGGCGATGCCGACGCCATGGTCACCGGCGTCACCCGCAACTTCTCGGTCGCGCTCGAAGATGTGCAGCGCTGCATCGATCCCAAACCAGGACACCGCGTCATCGGCATCTCGCTGGTGCTGGCGCGCGGCCGCGCGATCCTCGTCGCCGATACCGCGGTGACCGAAATGCCGAACGCGCAGGACATCGCCGAAATCGCCGTCGAGGCCGCCGGCGTCGCCCGCAAACTCGGTTACGAACCGCGCCTCGCCTTGCTGGCGTTTTCCACTTTCGGCCATCCCCCTGGCGATCGCGCCGCGCGCGTGCAGGAGGCGGTGCGACTGCTCGATCAGCGCCGCGTCGATTTCGAATATGACGGCGAAATGGCGGCCGACGTCGCCCTCAATGCCGATCTGATGGCGACCTATCCGTTCTGCCGGCTGTCGGCGCCTGCGAATGTGCTGATCATGCCGGCGTTCCATTCCGCCGCGATCTCGACCAAAATGCTGCAGGAACTGGGCGGCGCGACCGTGATCGGGCCCCTGCTGGTCGGGCTCGACCGCTCGGTGCAGATTGTGAATCTGGCGGCGAAGGACACCGACCTCGTGAACATGGCGGCGCTCGCCGCCTATAACGTCAGCGGCTGAACTTCGGCGCCGACAGTGCATCAAGTAGGAGAATGACGATGGCCAATTCCGGCTTGCAGGGAATCATTGCCGCGGTGGCAACCGCGATCGACACCAACAACGAGCCGGATTGCGCGCGCTCGACCGCGCTCGCGCGCTTTCTGCTCGACAATGGCTGCGATGGTCTCAACGTGCTCGGCACCACCGGCGAGGCCACCTCGTTCTCGCTGGCACAGCGGCAACGGGTGATGTCGGCCTATCGCGACGCCGGCCTGCCGTTGGACCGGCTGATGGTTGGAACCGGCGCTGCCGCGCTCGCCGACACCGTCGCCCTGACCAAGCATGCGGCGGATCTGGGCTTCGCCGGCGCGCTGGTGCTGCCGCCGTTCTACTATAAGGGCGTCTCCGACGAGGGGCTGGTCGCCGTCATCGATGCCATCGTCGCCTCAACCGCGAAAAAGCCGATCCCGATCTATCTCTATCATTTCCCCGCCCAATCCGGCCTGCCCTGGCACGTCAACCTGATCGGGCGCCTGTTGGAGACGTTCGGAGACCGGATCGTCGGCCTCAAGGACTCCTCCGGCGACATGGCCTTCGCCCGCGAAGCTGCGGCTGTGAGCGCTAGCTTCAAGGTGTTCCCCTCGACCGAAGCCGCCCTGATGGAGGCCCGCGCCGGCACCTTCGCCGGCTGTATCTCGGCGACGGTCAATCTCAACGCCGACTTGTGCGCGACCGCCTATCGGGGCGGCGATCAGTCCGTGCTCGACCGGGCGGTCGCCATTCGCAAGCTGTTCGACGGCAAGCCGTTGGTCGCCGGCGTGAAGACGCTGCTCGGCCACATTCATTCCGATCCCGCCTGGGCGCGGACGATGCCGCCGCTCAGCGCTCTGTCGGCGGCAGACCGGGCGAGCATTCTGGCCGGCTACGACCAGGTCCGCGCCAAACGGGTCGCCTGAGTTCAAGGGTTTAGGGCCTCTGCGACGCGCGCCTGCGGCGTTGACGTTGGCAGCGGCCCTGACTATAAGGTCGCCTCTCCTGAGAGGCCGCCGATTTGGCGGCAATACGACTTGCCGCGGCGTTTAGCACCGCGGCTGCGGCACGCAACGGAAAACCGATGGCCAATACGACATCTGCCAAAAAGGCTGCACGCAAGACCGTGCGCCGGACCGAGATCAACCAGGCGCGTCGCTCGCGCGTGCGCAGCTTCCTGCGCCAGGTGGCCGACGCCATCAGCACCGGCGACCAGGCCGCGGCGCTCGCCTCCTTGAAGGCAGCGGAACCCGAATTGATGCGGGCGGCGCAAAAGGGTGTGGTTCACCGGCGCGCGGCCAGCCGCAAGGTGTCACGTCTGACCAAGCAGATTGCCAAGCTTAAAAAGTAATATTCACGCGTTCTTCTCGGCAATACCTCTCCGCTGACGGTATTACGCCCGATCCGGTGCCCAAAAAGCCCACGCGATGCTGCCGATTGTGGCGAATACGCGCCCGGCCCATCGCCCTCCTTCCGCTCCAAATCCGCCCCGATCGGCCGTGCCCGCCTGGGCTCATTGCCCTGGCGAGGCCGCGCTAGCGACCGAAACAACCGGACACCGTTCCCAACATCGACGCCGAGAGTTCTCGTGCGCGGCGGCCTTGGAGCGTTGGAATACGGCCGCGGAATCGACCTTTCCACCACTACTCACAGCGTTTTCCACGAGGTGCCTGTTGTTGAAAAACAACAGATTCGAGGAAAACGTTCCGCTATACGTAGTTTTGCGTATTGCCCGGCCGACTCCCTTGGGCGGCCTCCGTTAACGAATGACATCAAGGTTACCCACCCAATTCGATCAAAATTATTCTTTTATAATCAAAATCTTACGGGGAAAGCGAGATGTTGGACTTCGAATTCGGAAATTAACCATTGCGCATGACGAGGGTGCAAGACCCTGGATTTATACCATACCATGGTGCCGCGGCCATATCTGAGGCCTGTTAATTAACACGGGGATTCAAAAGGTTGGCCGGAAGTTATCCACACCCCCTCAAGCCCGGGCCGCTCGCACACTGGAACACTGTGAAAAAAGTGCGGCCAAAATTCGTTGCGGGCTTTCGAGGCCCTGTGTACTTTCCATCCTGTCTCCGGGACAACCGGAGGGGCCTGCCAGTAATGCGTACGAATTTACGGCCCATTTTGGGTGTGAATAGGTTAAGTCTTGTACACTCGTCCGAATTAACGCCTTGCCAACCAGTGTTAAGAGCGTCCGTTCTGAGTTCTAATCTTCGTAATGCCAAAACTAAGCAGCATTTCGAAGCAACGGGCCTTCGATACACCTCAGCAAAGCATGGACAGCAAGGCTAATGTGGGGCGTGACAGCGGAGGGGCTTCCATGACGCAAGCTTGGCGAGGGGCAACGTCGGCATTGTTCGCAGAATCGGGCCGATCAGCAGTTTCCGCGAGAGGCGCTTGGGGGCCCGTCGCGGGCACGGGTTCGTTTGAAATGGTTTCGGCTGCAAAAGCCGACATTGCCGTGAGAGAGGTGGCACCGCCGCAGAACAGCTGAGATCGCGTCGTCTATCGCCGATCGAGATCCGTTCTGCTGGCTCCTATCTTCGCCGACGCCCGATTTTTGCGACGGCGGCCAAATTCCGGACGGCTTTCGATCTCGAGTGAGTGGGTGGCGTGATCTTTCGGGGCGTCGCAGCAGATCTGCGCGCCCGGTCGGCCGCTTCGCTCATGATCGCCATTGCGTAAGGGGACCTAAAAAAAATGACGAATATGAACAGTGAATGCTGGTCGCGGGTCAAAGGTCGGCTGCGCGCCGAGGTCGGAGAAGACGTTTTCTCGAGCTGGTTCGCACGCATGGAGCTCGAAGGGGTCGAGACCGACACCGTTCGTCTCTCGGTGCCGACGCGGTTTCTCAAGAGCTGGATTCAATCTCACTATGTCGAGCGCGTGCTGGCGTGCTGGCAGTCGGAAGAGCCGGCCGTGCGTCGGGTCGATCTCGCGGTGCGTTCGGCGGTGATCCGCTCGATTTCGCCCGCCGCCAAGGTCCCTGATGCCGCCGAGCCGGCGCGCGAGCCGCGCGACGTCAAATTCGACAGCAACGAACTGCGCGCTTTCTCCGGACCGATTTCGAGTGCGCATGAAGCGCTCGGCGGTTCCCCGCTCGACCCGCGGCTAACCTTCGACAGCTTCGTGGTCGGACGCTCGAACACGCTCGCCCACGCCGCCGCCAAGCAGGTCGCGGCCGCACGCCGCGGCGACGCGGTGATGTTCAATCCGCTTTACATCCATGCCGGTGTCGGCCTCGGCAAGACCCACCTGCTGCAGGCCATCGCCTGGACCGGCAACGCGCCGGGCGACCGCAAGGTGCTGTATCTCACCGCCGAGAAATTCATGTACGGCTTCGTCTCCGCACTGCGCACCCAGACCGCGGTGGCGTTCAAGGAAGCCCTGCGCGGCATAGATGTGCTGGTCATCGACGACCTGCAGTTCCTGCAGGGCAAGGCCACCCACGCCGAGTTCTCGCACACGCTCAATTCCTTGATCGATGCCGGCCGTCAGGTCGTGATTGCGTCCGATCGGCCCCCGACCGACCTCGAAAGCCTCGATGAGCGCGTTCGTTCGCGGCTCGCCGGTGGCCTGGTGGTCGAGATGGGCCTGCTCGCAGAGGAATTGCGGCTTGAAATTCTGATGTCGCGCATCGCCGCCGCCCGCATCCATCATCCGGGCTTCGATGTGCCGACCGCGGTGCTGGGCTATATCGCCAAATCGGTCACCCACAATGGCCGCGATCTGGAAGGCGCGCTCAATCGGCTCTTGGCGCACAGCAAGCTGACGGGTCAGCCGATCACCATGGAACTCGCCGAACGCGAGGTCCGCGACCTGATCCGCCCGCAGGAGCCGAAGCGCGTCAAGATCGAAGACATTCAGCGCATTGTCGCGCGCCACTACAACGTCAGCCGCGGCGACCTGTTGTCCTCGCGCCGCACCGCCAACGTGGTCCGGCCGCGCCAAGTGGCGATGTACCTCGCGAAAACCCTGACCCTGCGCTCCCTGCCGGAAATCGGCCGGCGCTTTGGCGGCCGTGACCACACCACCGTGCTGCACGCAGTCCGCAAGATCGAGCACCTGGTCGGCAACGACACCGCGCTGGCCGAGGAAGTCGAGACCCTGAAGCGTCAGCTGCAGGAATAGGCGCTTGCAGAAATAGCCGCCGCGAGGCGTCCAACCCTCGAAATCGACGCCGCCGAGCCCGTGACCGCCCTGGTCGCGGGCTCGCGTCGCAGGTGGCAGGATATTTTTTCACGCGAAACCTCGGGAAATGGCCTTCCCGGCCGCCTCCGCCCTTGCCGAATCCGTGCTGGCGCGCCAATTTCTCTCCCCCCGGCGCAAACCCCTTCCGCGCCGGCTGGCCGCGGCATGAAATCTTGCACGCCGAGGTCCTTTCCCTGGATCGAGCGGAGTCTCGCATGAAGGTCACCGTCGAGCGCGCCGAACTCCTGAAGTCGCTCTCCCACGTTCACCGGGTGGTGGAGCGGCGCAATACGATTCCCATTCTCGCCAACGTGCTGATCCGCGCCGAGCGCTCGAAACTCGCCTTCAAGGCCACCGACCTCGACCTCGAGGTGGTGGAGACCACGGCGGCGGAAGTCTCGCCCGGCGGCGTCACCACCGTGCCGGCGCACATGCTGTATGAGATCGTCCGCAAGCTGCCGGAAGGCGCGCAAATCGTGCTGGAGGCGACCGGCGACCGCGCCGTGCTCTCGATCCGCGCCGGCCGCTCCCGCTTCACCCTGCAGACGCTGCCCGACAGCGACTTTCCCGATCTCGCCGCCGGCGAGATGTCGCACAAGTTCACGCTTGGCGCCGCCGACCTCAAGCGCCTGATCGAGAAGACGCAGTTCGCGATCTCGACGGAAGAGACCCGCTATTATCTCAACGGCATTTACCTGCACACCGCCAGCACCGGTAACACTCTGATGCTGCGCGCGGTGGCGACCGATGGCCATCGTTTGGCCCAAGTCGAGCTGCCGGCGCCGAGCGGAGCCGACGGCATGCCGGGCATTATCGTTCCGCGCAAGACCGTGGGCGAGGTCCAGCGCCTGATCGAAGACAACGAGGGCGAAGTCGCCATCGAGCTGTCGCAGTCGAAGATCCGGTTCACCATCAACGGCGTGGTGCTGACCTCGAAACTGATCGACGGCACCTTTCCCGATTACGGCCGGGTGATCCCGGCCAACAATGACAAGTACCTCGAAGTCGACAAGCGCGCCTTCGAGGCCGCCGTCGATCGCGTCTCGACGGTCTCGAGCGAACGCGGGCGGGCGGTGAAGCTCTCGCTCACCGCGGGCCGGCTGGTGCTCTCGGTGACCAATCCGGATTCCGGCAGCGCCACCGAAGAGCTCGAGGTCGTCTACGAGGCTGATCCGATCGACATCGGCTTCAACTCGCGTTACCTGCTCGACATTGCCGGCCAGATCGAGGGCGAAGCCGCGGTGTTGAAGCTGGCCGACCCCGGCTCGCCCACCTTGATCCAGGACAAGGATGCCAAGGGCGCGCTCTACGTCCTGATGCCGATGCGGGTTTAGGGCCCCGTCGCGATTTCCGTGCGAGCGCGAGGCGCCTTTCGGGTCGCGGGGAGAAGGCTTAACTGAGCCGCGATGACCTCAGCCGCGCGCATTCACCGACTGACGCTGACCAACTTCCGCAGCTACCACGCCGCCAGCCTTGCGATCGAAGGCGGCCTCGTGGTGCTGGTCGGAGCGAACGGCGCCGGCAAGACCAACATCCTCGAGGCGATTTCGTTCTTCGCGCCCGGCCGCGGATTGCGCCGCGCCATGCTCGAGGAGGTCGCGCTCAGCGAAACCGGCGAAAGCACCGGCGCCTGGGCGGTGTCTGCCGAAATCGAGGGCGCGCTCGGCCTGGTTACGCTGGGCACCGGGATCGAGCAGGCGCTCGGCGAGGCCACCACCCTGTCGCGCCTCTGCCGCATCGACCGCGAACCGGCCACCTCGGCGGCGGCCTTTGCCGATCACGTTCGCCTCACCTGGCTGGTGCCGTCGATGGACGGGCTGTTTGTCGGCCCCGCCTCCGAGCGCCGCCGTTTCCTCGACCGGCTCGTGCTCGCGGTCGATGCCCACCATGCCTCCCGCGTCAACGCGCTGGAGCGCGCCTTGCGCTCGCGCAATCGCCTGCTGGAAAGCCCCGCGCCCGATCGCCACTGGCTCGATGCCACCGAACACGAGACCGCCGAGCTCGCCGTCGCGGTTGCGGCCGCCCGCGCCGAGACCGTACGCCGGCTCGCCGGAGCGCTGGCCGCGCGCCGCGATCCGAGCGCCGCCTTCCCGTCCGCCGAAATCGGTCTCGACGGCTGGATGGAAGCGCTGGTGCTCAATCATCCCGCCACCGAAGTCGAAGATCGCTATCGCGCGCTCCTGCGCGACAATCGCGCCCGCGACGCTGCCGCCGGACGCACCTTGGACGGACCGCATCTCACCGATCTCACCGTCGTCTACGAACCCAAGGGCATTGCCGCGCGCGACGCCTCCACCGGCGAGCAAAAGGCGCTGCTCATCGGCCTGGTGCTCGCGCATACCAGCCTGATTGCGGAAATGACCGGCTTTGCGCCGCTGGTCCTGCTCGACGAAGTGGTCGCCCATCTCGATCCAAATCGCCGCGCCGCCTTGTTCGACGCGCTCGACCGGCTCGGCGCGCAGACCTGGATGACCGGCGCCGATCCCGCGGCCTTCGCCGACATCGAGCGCCGCGCGCAGATCTTTACGATCGAGCCGGGCAAAGCGCGCCGTCGCAGTTGAATGCCGCTTCACTCTCCCGTTGGGAGAGGTCGACCGAGCACAGCTAATGAGCGCGCTGTGCCGATCTCACTGGAATTTTTTTGGCGCGCAATCTGGCCGAACGGATTTAGCTACGCGCCCTCGGCCGCGCGCGCCGCGGCTTGGAACTTCTGCTCGAATTCCTGCAGCTCCTCGCCGTTGATGTCGCTCACCGCCCAGAATTCGAGCCCGCCCGACGACCAGCGTCGCACATTGAACCCCTGCACGGTTTCCGACTTTGCCACCAGGCGGTCGATGGCGGAGGCCTGCACCACGAACAGATTGATCACGTGCGCCCGGCGCTTGTAGACCAGCGCGCCGACCGCTTTGGCGTCGATGTAGTCGAGCCGCCCGCCGATCAGCGTGAAGCCCTGCGCGGTAAGGTCGACCACCGGCGGCGCCACGTCGAGGCGCCCGTTGAACCACGGCTTGACCGTATGCTGGTTGCTGGACTGCACATCGGTCAGATGTTCGGCCTGCAGCGAACGCAAATGGGCGCTGATGACGTCCCCGACGATGCGCTGGTCGCGATCCCCGCGCACCACCACCATCACCAGGCCGGCCGCGAGCGCCCCGGACAGAACGCTGCCGAAAGCAAACCCCTTGAGCAGCGCCCGCCGGCTCGGCGCGACCGCCGCACGCGGCGGCAACGCCAGTTCGATCCGCCGGCGCAGATCCGCAGGCGCACGAAACCGCAGCTCGCTGCCCGCGAGCGCACCGCGCATGTCGCGATAAGCCGCCAGTTTGCCGGCGCAGCCCGGACAACCGGCAAGATGCGCCTCGACTTCGCGGGCGTGGCCGGCGTCAAGCTCACCGTCGAGCAGCGCGTGCAGGAGAACGTCCACTTCGTCGCAGGTCATGGCTGCTCCTTTCCGTCGGCGGCGAGCCATGCCTGCCGCAACAGCGCGCGGGCGCGGGCAAGCCGCGACATCACGGTTCCAACCGGCGCGCCGACCACATCGGCGATCTCGCGATACGACAGATCGTCGATCTCGCGCAGCACGATCACCTCGCGAAACGGCAGCGGCAGCGCCGCGACCAGGCGCTGGATGGTGTCGGAATCGTGCCGGCGCAGCACCGCGATTTCCGGTGTCTCGGCCGGTTCGCTCCAAACCGGAATCGCCGCCTCGTCGGCATCGTCCGCCATGCTTCCCGCCGGCTGCGGCGCGGCGGCGGAACGCGCGCGGGCGGAATGACAGACATTGCGCAGGATCGCAAACATCCACGGCTTGATGTGCGGACCGCGATAGGTGTCGAAATGCCGATACGCCCGCAAATAGCATTCCTGCACCGCGTCGTCGGCATCGGCGGCGCTGCCGAGCAAATAGCGTGCGAGCGTATAGACATCGTCAAGAAGCGGCAGCGCGAGGTCGCGAAAGCGACCGGCCCTGCCGCCATCCTGATCGGCGTGCATTCCACCTGCCATCGATAAACGCTCGGCCTCCCGGGCGACAAAACCATATCGATCAATGCCTGCCACCGCCGTCATTGACCTAGTTGCTGCCCGTCTTCGCTTCGACCACGATTTTACCCGTCATATGCGGATGGAGCGAGCAGAAGTATTCGTAAACCCCGGGCGTGGTGAACGTGAAGGTGTAGCTGTCGTCGGTGTCGAGCGCCTTCGATTTGAACGCCTTGGTGGTCGAGGCGACGGTGTGGGGAATGTCGTCCTCGTTCTTCCAGGTCACTGTGGTTCCGGCGGCGATGGTCAGGGTCGGCGGATTGAAGGTGAAATTGTCGATTTTCACCGACGGCTCTTCCGCCCGCGCCGATGGTGGGATCGCCGCGATCGCGAGCAGCGCGGCGATCCCGAGGACGGCCTGACGCAGGCCGCCCACGCAAAGTTTTCGCAACACCATGAATGACGCTCCCTGACTTACGATTGCAGCGGCTGATCGACGATCGCGAGCCGCTGCTCGCCTTGCTTGAACGTCACATTGGTGATGCCGAGCAGGGTGCGCAGCTTGTCGTCGGCCACCTTCATCGGGCCGGGCGACGGCGCCGTTCCCGGGACCGGCTGCGGGAACGCCGTCGACTGCGCGGTGTGGAAGGTGACGTTGCCTTCGACCTTCTGCATCACCTGGTGAATATGCCCGTTGAGCACGGTCACCGATCCGAAGCGCTTGAGCATGTCGAGCGCGCGGCCGCCGTCCTCGGTACCCCAGCCCCAGTCCCGGTAGACCACCCAAAGCGGAATATGGGCGAACACCACGATGGGCGTCGACGCCGTACGACCCTTGAGATCGGCCTCCAGCCACGCGAGCTGCTCGTCGCCAAGATTGCCGAGCCCGCCAGCCTTGAGGTTCGTGACATTGACGAGACCGATGAAGTGCACGCCATTGGCATCGAACGAATACCAGCCGGCGCCCATCGCCCCGCGGCCGTAGCGCTCGCGATAGAGCTTGACCTCTTCGTCGAGGATGTCGTGCTCGCCCGGCACGTAATGCACATCGAGACGGGCCTGAGAAATCATCTGGTCGGCGTCATCGAATTCCTTCGGCTTCGACAGATGGGTGATGTCGCCGGTGTGGATCATGAACGCCGGCTTGACCGGCAGCGCCTTGACCCGGCCGATCGCCTCCTCCAGCGTCCCCAGCGCGTTGGGATTGGCCGGCTTGTCGAAGCCGACATGGCTGTCGCTGATCTGCAGGAACGTGAGACCTTTGGCTTCGGCAGCGATCGCCTGGTCGATGATGCCCATCGCCGTCGGCACGCCGCCGGCAATCGTCCACAGCACGCCGGTGCCGGCCCAGGTCATGCATTCCAGGACTTTGCGGCGGCTGGGATCGTGATTGTCATGCTCGGATGTCATCGTCTGATCTCCCATAAAGGCGGCGTGCGGCAAGCCTGAGGGCTGCCTACAGGGAGGAGATCGGAGATGCGTGTGATTTATTCCCGCCGCCGACGCGTCACGGAATTATCCGCCGGAGGTGGCCGCGTTAACGCACGTTTAACCAGTGATCAGGAGCCGCCGCGCATTTTTTCGCTCCCGATCGGCCTTGAAATCCGGCGCGAAAACGGTCTCAGATTTGACCCAATCGGAGCGCGCAAAAACGCCGATAAAATATAGTCTATTCAAGCTTTTGCAGCCCTTCATTTTGTCCTGTACGACACCCATATTTCATGCGACATCAGATCGGTCGATTCCTTTCATTTTTCAGCTCCGATTCGAAGCTCACGCATGGCAGAACTCGCGCGTAAAACGCCCCCGCATCCCGCCTCCGATTACGGCGCGGATTCGATCAAGGTTCTCAAGGGCCTCGACGCCGTCCGCAAACGCCCGGGCATGTACATCGGCGATACCGATGACGGTTCCGGTCTGCATCACATGGTGTACGAGGTCGTCGACAACGCTATCGACGAGGCGTTGGCGGGCTACGCGAAGGAAGTGACCGTCACGCTCAATCCCGACGGTTCGTGCACGGTGCGCGACGATGGTCGCGGCATTCCGACTGACATGCATGAGGAAGGCGTGTCCACCGCCGAGGTGGTCATGACCCAGCTGCACGCCGGCGGAAAGTTCGACCAGAACTCCTACAAGGTTTCCGGCGGCCTCCACGGCGTCGGCGTCTCCGTCGTCAATGCGCTGTCGAGCTGGCTCAAGCTCACGATCTGGCGCGAAGGCAAAGAGCATTTCATCGAATTTCGCGACGGCGAGGCGGTCGCCCCGCTGTCGGAAGTCGGTGCCGCGTTCGACAAGCAGGGCACCGAAGTCACCTTCGTTCCCTCGCCCAAGACCTTCACCATGCTGGAGTTTGACTGGGCGACGCTGGAACATCGCCTGCGCGAACTCGCCTTCCTCAATTCCGGCGTGCGGATCGTGCTGTCCGACAAGCGCCACGCGGTCGAGAAGCGCGAGGAAATGGTCTACGAGGGCGGCGTCGAGGCGTTCGTGAAATATCTCGACCGCAACAAGTCGCCGCTGATCGCGGCGCCGATCGTGATCAATGGCGAGCGCGACGGCATCGGCATCGAATGCGCGCTGTGGTGGAACGACGGCTACCACGAGGCCGTGCTGTGCTTCACCAACAACATTCCACAGCGCGACGGCGGCACGCATCTCGCCGGCTTCCGCGGCGCGCTCACCCGCCAGGTCACCGGCTATGCCGAAAGCAGCGGCATTGCCAAGAAGGAAAAAGTCGCGCTCACCGGCGACGATTGTCGCGAAGGCCTGACCGCCGTGCTGTCGGTCAAGGTTCCGGATCCGAAGTTTTCATCGCAGACCAAGGACAAGCTGGTGTCCTCGGAAGTGCGCCCGGTGGTCGAGGGCGTGCTGAGCGACATGCTCAAGGCCTGGTTCGAGGAGCATCCGTCCGAGGCCAAGGTCGTGGTCGGCAAGGTCATTCAGGCCGCCGCAGCCCGCGAGGCCGCGCGCAAGGCGCGCGAAATGACGCGCAAGAGCGCGCTCGGCGTCACCTCCCTGCCCGGCAAGCTCGCCGACTGCCAGGAGCGCGATCCGGCCAAGGCCGAATTATTCATTGTCGAGGGCGATTCCGCAGGCGGCTCCGCCAAGCAGGGGCGCAACCGGGAATTCCAGGCGGTGCTGCCGCTGCGCGGCAAGATCCTGAACGTCGAGCGTGTCCGCATGGACAAGATGCTCTCGAGCCAGGAAATCGGCACCCTGATTACCGCGCTAGGCTCCGGCATCAGCGACGAATTCAGCGCCGACAAGATGCGCTACCACAAGATCATCATCATGACGGACGCCGATGTCGACGGCGCCCATATCCGCACCCTGCTGCTGACGTTCTTCTACCGGCAGATGCGCGAGATCATCGACCGCGGCTACCTCTATATCGCGCAGCCCCCGCTCTACAAGGTGACCAAAGGCAAGTCCGAGCAGTACCTCAAGGACGACCGCGCGCTGGAGGATTATCTGATCGGGATCGGGCTTGAGGAATCGGTCTTCAAGTTCCATTCCGGCGGTGAGCGTGCGGGTGAAGACCTGCGCAAACTGGTGACCGATGCCCGCGTGATCCGCAATCTGCTGTTCGGCCTGCATAACCGTTACAGTCGCAAGGTGGTCGAGCAAGCGGCGATCGCCGGCGTGCTGCGGCCGGGCGTGGTCGAAGACGAGCAGATCGCCCAGGAGGCGGCCCGTTATATCGCCCGTCGTCTTGACGCGCTCTCGGACGAGACCGAGCGCGGCTGGCAGGGAACCTTTACCGACAGCTTCCATTTCGAACGCACCGTACGCGGCGTGAAGGAGACGGCGGTGATCGACCAGGCGCTGCTCGGCTCCGCGGATGCGCGCAAGCTCGATGATTTCGCCGCCACGCTGCAGGAGACCTATCCGCGTCCGGGCATCTTCCGCCGCAAGGGCGAGGAAACCGCGATCCATGGACCGGTCGATCTGTTCGACGCGGTGATGGCCGCGGGCCGCAAGGGCATCGCGCTGCAGCGCTATAAGGGACTGGGCGAGATGAATCCCAGCCAGTTGTGGGAAACGACGCTCGACATCAACGCCCGCTCGCTGTTGCAGGTCAGGGTCAAGGAAGTCGACGAGGCCGACGACATCTTCACCAAGCTGATGGGCGACGTCGTCGATCCCCGCCGTGAATTCATCCAGGAAAACGCGCTGACCGCGAGCGTCGACGTCTAGGGCGCTGGCTGGCCCGCCTCGTTTAGGTTGTTTCAGAAACTCTCCCCAAGCGAGACCTCGTCACCCGCGGGCTTGACCACCGCAAATCGGATGTTTCCGATTTGCGTCCATCTAAAGTGCAGAACTCGGGAACCCGAGTTCTGGTGGTCTACTCTCCTCGCAAAAGGATGGATTGCCGGGTCGAGCCCGGCAATGACACCGGACCTGGATCAAGCTGCCGGACCATGATCTCGATGCCGCCCGAACGTTCCGTCAGCGACTGGCGATCCATCCGCATTCTCATCGTCGCCGGCTTTGTCGCGGCGTTTCACGTCGGTAAGGCGGCGATCGCAGTGCCATTGCTGCGGGCCGATCTCAATCTCACCCTGCTGGTCGCCTCGATCATCGTCTCGGCTTTCGCGACCTTGGGCGCGCTCGGCGGCCTCGCCGCCGGCGTCGCGGTCTCGCGGCTGCCGACCCGCGGCACCATCGTCACCGGACTGACGATCATCGGCTTCGCCAGCGTGCTTGGCGCCGCCGCACCCAACTGGCCGCTCCTGCTCGCGACCCGCGTGCTCGAGGGCAGTGGATTTCTCGCCGTCGTGATCGCGATCCCCTCCCTCATCCGCACCCTCGCGGCGCCGCACGACCGCGCATTCGCGCTCGCCTGCTGGGGCGTCTATTTGCCGGCGGGCTCCGCGGTCATGATGCTCGCCGGTCCGGCCCTGAGCGCCTACGGATGGCAGGGATTATGGCTCGTCAACGGCGTCACCGCCTTGCTCTACGCCGTTGTCGTCTGGCAGTTCATTCCGTCCGATAGCGTCTTGCACGCGGTGGCCCCCTCCGGCATCGCCGCCAATCTCCGATCCGTCCTAACCGCGCCCGGACCGGTTTTAGCGGCCCTCGCGTTCGGCACCTACACCTTCCACTATTTCGCGCTCACCGCCCTGATGCCGACGCTGCTGATCGAGCGGATGGGGCTCACCGTCGCGCAGGCCGGCGGCGTCAGCGCTGCGACCGTGATTGCCAACGCCGGGGGCAATCTCCTCGCCGGCGCAGCCCTGCGGCTCGGCATCCCGCTTTGGGCGATCATCGGCGGAGCCTTCGCCTTCAGCGGCGTCGCGGCGCTCGGCATCTTCGCGGATTGGCTTCCGGTTGCGCTCGTGGCGATCCTGGCGTCCGCCAGTCTGGCGATCACCGGCCTGGTACCCGCTTCGATCTTCGCCGCCACGCCGCGCCTTGCTCCGCGCGCGCATCTACTCGGCATCACGCTCGGCCTCGTCGTTCAGGCGAGCAATCTCGGTCAGTTGCTGGGGCCGGCGGCGCTTGCGTTCTGGGCCGAGCGGTTCGGCTGGACGAGCGCGCCGATCCTGTTCGCCGCGATTGCGCTGACCGGCATCACCATTGCATTGGGCCTGCGCGTACTGTTGCGCGACGCCGCGCGCCCGTGACCGGAGGCTGGGTCGTCGACCAATGCGCCCGGATCAGAGCATGATCAGGAAAAGTGGAAACCGGTTTTCCGTCCGATCATGCGACCAAACAATGACTTAGAGCGGGTTTGCATTTCGGATTGTTCAATCCGAAACAAACCCGCTCTAGGCCCAGACAAACCGTCGCTTGAGAAAGATCTCGCGCCGGCCCAGCAGGTGCCGCGCCATGTCCTGGGCTTCATGCTTGGTGGTGGCGGAACAGGTCCGGTATTCGAACTCGCTGGCGCGCGCGCCGTCTTCACCGCGCTCGAACGGCCGCGCCCACGGCAGCCGCGAGGCCTTCGGGCGAAACGCCGAGAGATCGCGCGCCACATTGGCGGCAGCGCCAAACGCCACCACTTCGCCATTCGAGATGCGTCGCACCTCGTAGACGCCGGGGCTGACCGGCGCCTGCATCAGTTCTCCGCGGTGGGAGTCGGGGAAATGTTTCCAGGTCGTCCAAAATCCAGCCATGTGTCCCATCCCAGAAATGAAGGCAGCGATGATCAGATCTTCGCGCGGCCAAGACAGGCCCCGTACGCCGACGGCAACAATGACAGGAACGCAACAACAGCATGATCAGGAAAAGTGGCGCCCGGTTTTCCGCAGGCCATCAAGCCTGCGCAGATTGCGTCCACTTGTCAGCGCTCATGCGACCAGACAAGGCAGGGACCGGCGGCGCGACAGCGCTGTGAGTCGCCAGCCTGTCCAGGTTCGCCATCTTTGGTCGGAGTGCAAGACCCTTTCGCCGCCATCGTGCGGCCTATGCAAAGAATCCGCCGCACCCACGCAGAGGAGCGGTACCCAATCACCGGCCCGGCAGAACCAGGATTTTCTGCGTCGCCGGCAAGCTTGCTTTGGACAGGACGATGGTCGGCGTTTCGTTGGTTTCGACCGGATATTGCTGGCGCATGCGGGCGAGAAAGCGATCGAGGGTGAAACTGCTGAAGTAATGCATCGGGATGATCAGCGGCGCTTTCAGCGATTGCAGCACCTCGATCATGCCTTCGAGATCGAGCGTGTAGCTGCCATCGACCGGCGCAAACACCACGTCGACGCGACCGAGCTCATCGAGCTGCTGTTGCGTCAAGGTGTGATGCAGGTGGCCGAGATGGGCAATGCAGAGACCGGCGATTTCGAACACGAAAATCGAGTTGCCGTAACGTTCGGTGCCGCCGTTCAAATCGCGGATGTTGGTGGCCACGTTGCGGATCCGCACATCCTGATAGGTGACGTCATAGTCCGCCGGCTGACCGTCATCGCGCCAACCGCGCAGCACCAGCTTGATATTGGGATCGGGACGATCGGTGTAGTGGGTCGAGTGCGCGTGATTCATGGTGATGATATCGGGCAGCACCAGCGGCTTGATGTAATCGTTGTAGTCGGTCGCGATCCGCACCAGCTGCGGGCTCTCGATCAGGAAGGTGGCGTGACCGATAAAGGTGACGCGGACCTGGTCGGTGGCGAGCGCCGCGAGCTTGAAGGCCGCCGGGATAAGGCGCGGCTGGTCGGCGGCGACGAGCCCGGGGCAGCTCGCGGTCATTTCCGGCTTGGGAGCGGGAGCGGACGGTGGGGTTTGTGCGTGGCCATTGGCCGCCAAGGCCAGCGCGCTTGCCAATGCCACGGCCGCCGCCGATAGAAACCGTCGATGCCCCGCCATGGTGGACCTCCACACGCGCAACGCGTCCGGCGCCCATCATAACGCAGCCCGCGCCGACACGCGCCTGCAACGTGAGGCGTGCAGTATCGACCAAAGTTGAGGCGCGCGCCTTCCGGTTGCAGAAGTTTCCGCGATTGCAAAGGAGCAGGGGGTTGCGTTGATCCTGCGGGCTAAGTGCCTTTCGGCGGCACCGTTGGCGCCTCGCCCCCCATGAACACGGGCGAGAGCACGTGCGAGCGGAAGCGATAATGTCCTTTGGCGGTACGGGCGCAATCGCTCACCACATCGGCGATCATGATCGCCGGCAGCGACGGGAGAACCGGCGCACCGTCGGCCGCATAGAGCAGCAGCAGGCAGCGCAGGACGGCGCGATCGTCGGCGGCGCGCTCCAAGCGGAAGTTGGTGATCACGTGACGCGCAGTCCGGACGCCGCGCTCTTCCCGCCAACGATAAAATTGCGCAATCGCGTCGCGCCCTTCCATCCGGCTATCGCCGATGATGAAAACGCCGTCCTCGGCGTAAAGCGTGTGCGCGGATCGCCCCCAGTTGAAATCGACATCGAACCAATAATCGGTTTCGAACGCGATCAGTTGCTGCAGGATTGCCGCCTGGTCCGTTTCACCCGCCATTGTCTTCTCCAACGCCGATCCCAAGACTCCCGCACCGTCAATCCGACACGCGGATATTGGTCTGCTCGATAATGTCTTTGTTGAAGGTCAGTTGCTCGTTCAAGAAACGATCGAGCTCCTGCGGCGTCGAACCCACGGGATCGACCAGGAGTTCCGCAAACCGCTTCTGAACCATCGGATCCTTCACCGCCAGCGCAATCGCCGCCGACATCTTGTCGATGATCGGCTTGGGGGTCTTCGACGCGGCGAACACCGCAACCCACATCGGATATTGAAATCCCGGCAAACTTTCCCCGATCGTCGGAATCTCCGACATGAACTGCGACCGATCTTTTGTCGAGACGGCCAGCGGACGGACGCGGCCGCCGCGGATTTGGGCCAGCTGCGGCGCAAGCCCGTCGATCACCAGATCAATTTGTCCGCCCAGAAGCGCAGCCGTGGTCTCGCCGCTGCCCCGGAACGGCACATGGACCATGTCCAGTCCGGCGCGGTACGCGAAGGCGGCGAGCGGGATGTGCGAGGCGCCCCCGATCCCGCTCGAACCATAGGTGTATTTGCCCGGAGACGCCTTCACCATGGCGATGAATTCGCCGAGGGTCTTGGCCGGCAGCGCAGGATTGATGACCATCACCAGCGGGTAGCGCGCGACCAGCGAAACGCTGGCGAAGTCGGCTTTGACGTCGTAACCGGGATTCTTATGGATGTAAGGCAGCGCGGCGTGCCCCGGCCCCGGAAACAAAAAGGTGTAGCCGTCTCCCTGGCCTGAAGCGACGGCCCGCTCCGCGATCAGGCCGCCGGCACCGCTTTGGTTTTCCACGAACACGCGCTGGCGCAATTGCTGGGTCAGCCCCTCGGCGAGGATGCGCGCCATCAGATCGATGCCGCCGCCGGCAGCGGTCGGAACCAGCAGCCGGATCGGCCGTTCGGGCCAACTCTCCTGCGCCGACGCGGGAAGCGCCAACAGGGCCGTCGCGAGAACCAGCGCCGCGCGAAAAATTCTCATCGAAACCTCCCTCGCAGGTTCTTTCTTCCGCGCCGTTGCTTGCGCAGGCGGCGGTTGACTGCACATTATTAATAATTAATAATGACCTCGGACGCAAGGGCAAACAGCGCCGGTGCGGCAACTCGCCTGCGACCGGCGCCGAGCAACGATCAAGACCAAAGGGAGATCAAGCGAGATGGCGGATCAGACCAAGCTGACAAATCAGAGCAAGCTGACTTGGCCGAACGGCAAGCGCGTCGCGGTCGCGGTCACCGTGATGTACGAAACCTGGGCGGAGGGGAAGGCGCCGAACTATTCGGTGCAGACCACCCACCTGAAGTCCGGAACGGTCGATCTCGCTGGCCGCGCCTGGTCCACCTATGGCGGCAGAGTTGGCGTATGGCGGATTATCCGCGCGCTCGATCGGCTGCAGATCCCCGCGACGTTTTTCACCAATGCGCGCTGCGCGGAGCTCTACCCGGACAGCGTCAAACAAATCGTGGCCTCCGGTCACGACATCGGCGGTCACAACTACACTCAGGACGCGCTGCTCGCTTACATGAATCCCGACGAAGAGCAGGCCACCATCCGTAAGTGTCTCGACGTTCTCGCCGACAAATCCGGCAAGCGCCCCGCCGGCTGGCTGAGCTCGGTGCTCGCCTTCACCGAACACACCGTAGACTTTCTGGCCGCCGAGAAGCTCGACTTCCACGCCGACGTGACCTACATCGACCTGCCGCACCGGATCAAAACCAAGAATGGGGTGATTGCAGCGGTTCCCAACAGCGATTTCACCGATAATCGCGTTCTGCGTTCGAACCCCCGTGATCTCTGGGATGTCTACAAAGGCACCTTCGACTACCTTCAACGCAACGAGCCGATGTCGATGCTGGTCCTGACTCTGCACTGCCATTTCGGCGGACGACCGATGATTACCTCCGTGTTCGAGGAGATCATCACGTATCTCAAGCAGCATCCTGACGTCTGGTTCGCACGCCATGACGAACTGGCGCAGTGGGCACTGAAGGCCAAGGCCGATGAGCACACCTACCAAAGCCGCTATTTCTGATAGCGATCTTTTGGCACCGTTTGCCGGACCCGCCTCCGACGACGCCAACGGGCATCGGTTCTCACGCAGCGCGTGGCTCGCCGACGTGCTGCGCCAACGCATCGTAACCGGGGTCTACCAGCCGGGAGAACGGATCCGCGAAGCGCAACTGCGGACGGAATTCGGCTTTTCGAACGGTCCCATCCGTGAGGCGCTGCAGGCGATCGTGGCGGACGGCCTCGCGGATCGCGCGCCGTGGCACGGCGTCAGCATCAAGGTCCTGTCTGAAAGGCAGATCGTCGAACTGTTCCAGGTCCGCAGCGCGCTCCTGGAATATGCAGCCGAGCGCGCCGCCAAAGCGACTTCGCCGGCCATGATCGCAAATGCCGGCGAACTCAAGCGCCGGCTGGAAGAGGGATTTGCCAGCATACAAGGCGATGCCCATCCCTCATTCCAAGGGCATCTGTCGCAATGGCTGCTCGATTCCGCCGCCAATCAGGCACTTCGCGCGATCTGGGAAAACAACATGCTGCAAACGTTGGTCTACGTGAACGCGGCGTTGATGAAGACCCGCGGCTCGAAGAATCGCGCTTTGATCTTTCGGCTGATTGACCAGATCTGCGCAGGCAAGGTCGCGGCGGCACGTGAAACCGCGCGCGACATGACGCGTCAGACCCTGGCAGACCTCGGTATCGACGGCGACGTGTGACGCCACGCTCGTCCGCCGCACCCACGAACTTGGCTGCAATTGCGAGGTAACACGATGGACATCCACAAAATCGACTGGAACGCCATGGATTGGAAACCGATCCGGAAGGGCGTCGAGCAAAAGGCGTTCTCCGGAGGCGGCGCCACGGTCGCGCTGCACCGGTTGATGCCCGGTCACGAGCCGCGTCCCCACAGCCATCCGCATGAGCAGATCGCCTACATCATCGAAGGCCGCATGCGCTTTTACATCGGGGACGAGGCCCACGATCTCGGGCCGGGCGGCCTCGTGGTGATCCCGTCGAATGTCACTCATTGGGGCGAAGTGCTCGGAGACGAGCCCGTGCTCAATCTCGACGTCTTCACGCCTAAGCGTCCGGAATATGCGCCTTAACAGGTTGCCAAAAACGTCTTTCGGTCACTCCGGGGCCGAAGACCGGAATCCGGTTCGCGGCGTCAGCGCGCACGCGCGCTAGCGCGCGACGATCAGCCCGCGCGTGGTGACCACGACCCAGCGTCCGTCTTCGCGTTTGATGGTCTCCACCCGGCCGACGCCCGGCAGACTGTCGCCCGGCATCACCTGGATCAGGCCCGAACGCCCTTCCACCAGGGCGGAACCGCCATAGACGTTGCGCAGGACCCAGCCATCGACGATCGGAATCGACGGCTGCGTCACCGCGACCGATGGGGCCGATGCCGACGCCGGCGCGGTCGATGCGACCTCCGGCAACGAACCGGTGGTGTCGCTCGCGGCGGGGGATCGGGGATCTTGGCGCTCGGCGGTGTCGGTCAGGCGCGGGGTATCGGCCTTGGCGAAGGCGCTGACGCTCGCCTTCAGCGTCGCCAGTTCGGCATCGAGGCGGACAATCTGTTGCGCGAGATTGGCCTCCGCCGACGTCGACACGTCCAGAGGCATGAATTTTGCGACCCCGACGGTGGCGAGCGACCCGGTGATTCCGCCGCAGAACGCCGCCATCGCGATGGTCGTCGCGATCGGACTCAACGGTCGGACCCGCAGGCGCGGCAGCCACGCCAGTCGCGACGGCTTGGCGGCAGTGGCCTTGTCCCACAGCGGCCAGGGCGGTGTTGACGACGGCGACGGTAAAGCGGCGTGGTTTCCGTTCATCGCATCCGCAATCGGCGATCCGATGGCGGGCAACGCAGTGTCTGCGGATCGGATGCGGGACTTCGGGCGCGCGCGACGCTCGGTCGGCTCAAGCTCCGCCACGGCGAGTGCAGGTGTCAGGATCTGCGGAATATCGTCGACAATGTCCCGAGAAACCTTCCGCTGGCGCTTCACCTTCTTTGCAGTGGCCATGGGCGACACTCCCCGGATTGTGCCTACCATTTGGTAACCATGATTGCTTACGAATTGGTTACCAAAGTCTGGCCAGCCCCACCTGCGATTGCAGATCGGCGCTGACAGCCATTCATCCACCCGAACCGGGCGGATTCGGCGGTACCATCGGGATTAGGGGGAAAAGTCGATGCGAGCAGCCCGCGGGGGCTATGCGAGCAATCCGTTTTCTTGCGCCAGCGCCTTGAGGCCGACTTCAGGCCGGGCGCCGATATGCTGGATCACTTCCGCCGCCGCGAGCCCGCCCAGCTTTCCGCAAATCGCGTGGTCGAGGCCGCGCGCGAGCCCGAACAGAAATCCGGCGGCGAACAAATCGCCGGCCCCGGTGGTGTCGACGACCCGCTCGACCGGCGAGGCCGCAACCTCGGTGACCTTGTCGCGGGAGACGATCACGCAGCCTTTTTCGCCGCGCGTCACCACCGCGAGCTGGGCCTCCTTGCGGAGCGCCGCGGCGGCGGTGTCGAAATCAGAGGTCTGATAGAGAGAGTGCAGCTCGGATTCGTTGGCGAACAGAATATCCACCGTGTGGGTGCGGATCAGTTCCAGGAATTCCTCGCGCCAGCGATCGACACAGAATGCATCCGAGAGACTGAGTGCGACGTGGCGATGGGAATCATGCGCGACCGTCGCGGCCTTCAGAAACGCGTCCTTGGCGTTCTTCGGATCCCATAAATAGCCTTCGAGATAGGTGATCGCCGCCCCCGCCACCGCTTCGGAGTCGATGTCGTTAGGATGCAGATCCTGCGCCGCACCGAGATAGGTATTCAGGGTGCGCTCGCCGTCCGGCGTCACCAGCACGTAGCAGCGCCCGGTGGAGGCGCCCTCGAACGCCGGCGGTGTCTCGAAGCGCACGCCGATGGCACGAATATCATGCGCGAACACGCCGCCGAGTGCGTCGTCGCGCACCTTGCCGATGAACGCCGCGCGCCCGCCCAGGCTCGCGATGCCGACGATGGTGTTGGCGGCGGATCCGCCGGAGACTTCGACCGCCGGCCCCATCGCCTCATAGATATGTTCGGCCCGCTCCTCGTCGATCAGCGCCATCGCCCCTTTGTTCATGCCCTGGCGCACGAGAAAATCATCCTCCGCGCGCGCGATCACATCAACAATGGCGTTGCCGATACCGAGAACTTCAATGCGGGCATTGGTCATGAGCGGGACTTTTGTCGATGTTGGATTGATCTTGGCTTCCAAGCGGGAGCGCACTATAGCGAGCGACGCCCCGGAGGCAATGGCGGCTGACAATGGGCGGAGGCCCCTCGTTGATGGCGACCACGCGCCCATCGCTCGCCCGAGATGTCGCCACCGTCGGCATGGCCACCCTGCTCTCGCGCCTGCTCGGCCTCGCGCGCGACCTTGGGATTGCGGCGGTGCTGGGCGCCGGGCTCGTCTCCGACGCCTTCTTCGCCGCCATGCTGATCCCGAATTTGTTTCGCCGGCTGCTGGCGGAAGGCGCGCTCAATTCCGCCTTCGTTCCCGCCTGGATCCGCATCCGCGCCGATCGCGGCCCAACCGGCACCCGCGATTTCGCCGAGCAGACGTTGGGCACGGTGCTGGCCGCGCTCGGATCGCTCGCGTTGGTCTGCACCTTGCTGGCGCCGGCCCTGGTCCATCTGGTGGCGCCGGGCTTTGCCGCCGCCGATCCGCGTTTTGGCCTCGCCGTGGTCTATCTGCGGATTGCGCTGCCTTACATCACCATCGCCGGACTGGTCGCGGTGGCGGCGGCGAGCCTGAACGCGGAGGGACGCGTCGGCGCGGTTTCTTTCGGGCTCGTCATCTACAACGCCGTCGCCATCGCAGCGGTCGCGCTTATCGCCTTCGGACACATGACGTTCAACGCTGGCGTCATCCTGTCGGCATCGGTCGTGCTCGCCGGGCTCGCGCAATTCCTGATCATCGGCGCCGCGCTGCTGCGGCTGCCCGCGCCGCCGATCCATCCGCGCCTCGGCCTGTCGCCGGAGACCCGCCGTTTTTTCCTGCTGGCGCTGCCAGGCATCATCGCCGCCGGCATTCCGCAGCTGAAACTGATTGCCGGCGCAATGGTCGCATCGCCATCGCCAAGCGCCGTGTCCTGGCTCTACTACACCTATCGCCTGTACGAGCTGCCGCTCGGAATCATCTCGGTCGCCATCGCCTCGGTGATGGCGCCGCTGATTGCCGCCAGCGTGCACGCCGACAATTCGCAAACCCGCGAGGCTCAATCGCGCGCCGTCGAGATCGCGCTCGGTCTCGCTTTGCCGGCGGCATTCGGCATCGCCATCCTCGCCGAACCGATCGCCGCCACCCTGTTCGAACACGGCGCATTCGGCCCGCGCGACACCGAGGCGGTTGCCGCGGCCATGGCGGCGATTGCCGCCGGGCTACCGGGCCACGCGCTTGAAAAGGTGTTCGGCAGCGTATCGTTTGCGCGCGAGGATACCCGCACGCCGATGCTGGCAGCACTGTCGGGTCTCGCCACCGCCGTCGTTGCGGCGCTGGCGCTGTTTCCCCGCTACGGCCATGTCGGTGTCGCCGCCGCCATCGCCGGATCCGGCTGGGTCGGCGCGGCCATTCTCGGCAGCGTGCTCGCGCGCCGGCGCTGGCTCGCACTGGATCCTGCGGCCGGCGGTCGCCTGCCGCGGATCATCGTGCTCGCGATCGCGATGGGCTTCGTGACCTACCTCGCACACATGCTGCTCGGCCTGACGCTGGGTGCACCGACCTCGTTTCTGCCACGGATCATCGAACTCGCCGCCCTCGTCACGCTCGGGCTTGCCTTCTACATCATGGGCCTTCAGAGCCTCGGCATTGCCCGTGCCCGCGAGATGATGGCAGCACTGCGCGGGCGCGGATAATGCCTGACCCAATGCAATTGAATCCGATCAGGCTTTAGGCCACGCTCTGCCGGATGGCACCCTGGTAAAAGCGGTGACACGGCGTTGGGAGGGGAAAAAATGAAACGAGCGTTACTGGTGCTCGTCGTGATGAGTTCCGCAACCTGGGCACTCGCCGACGATCTCGATTGGGCCTATCCGCCAACGCCCAAGCCGGAGCCGGCCGACACCGTTGTGCAGAAGCAGATGCCGGGCAGCACCAAAAAATACACCCAGGCGCAAATCGAGGCCGCGTTTGATCCGCCGGATTGGTACCCGGACGAACACCCGCCGATGCCTGACGTCGTCGCCCACGGCGTCAAGCCGGTGGTGCAGGCTTGCGCCCGATGCCACCTCCCCTCGGGCGCCGGTCATCCGGAATCCTCAAGTCTCGCCGGCCTGCCGGCGCCGTATATTATTCGCCAGGTCGCCGCGTTCAAGAACGGCGAAAGAACCGGCGTGCGGACCACGACCATGGTGCCCTTCGCCAAGGAACTCTCCGACGAGAATGTCCGCGCCGCCGCCGAATATTTTGCGTCACTCAAACCCCAGGTCTGGACCAAAGTGGTGGAGACCGAGACCGTCCCGGTCAGCTACATCGGAGCCGGCGCCATGCGTTTCGTGCAGCCGGGCGGCGGCACCGAGCCGATCGGAAATCGCATTATTGTCGTGCCCCAGGACAAGGAACGTGCGGAGAGCCGCGACATGCATTCGGGCTTTATCGATTACGTGCCCATCGGCAGTATCAAGGCTGGCGAGGCGCTCGTCACCACCGGCGCGGGCGGCAAGACCCTGCCGTGCGCCATTTGCCATGGCCCGATGCTCAAAGGTCTTGCCGACATCCCGAGCATCCTCGGGCGCCCACCGATCTATGTGTTCCGGCAGCTCAACGACATTCAGAACGGCAATCGCAGCGGCGGCAACGTCGCGCTCATGAAATCCGTCGTGACCAATCTCACTCACGAGGACATGATCGCCATCGCCGCTTATCTCGGCTCCCGCGAACCCTGAGCCCACTGCGGCTGCGGCGGTGGCATCCTCGGGGCGGATTGCGCTCTTCCCTCAACGACCTCTTGCCTCCCCTCGCCCGGCCGTGGCATGGACGCCTGCGATAACAAAGGATCGAGCGATGGCCTTCAAGGAGCGCGTGTTTTCCGGGGTGCAGCCGACCGGCAACCTGCATCTCGGCAACTATCTCGGCGCCATCGTCAAGTTCGTCGCGCTGCAGGAGCGCTACGACTGCCTGTATTGCGTGGTCGACCTGCATGCCATCACCGTCTGGCAGGATCCGGCGGAACTGCCGCGCGCCACCCGCGAGGTCACCGCCGCCTTCATCGCCTGCGGCATCGATCCCAAGAAGAACATCATTTTCAACCAGAGCCAGGTTGCGGAACACGCCGAGCTTGCCTGGGTGTTCAATTGCGTCGCCCGCATGGGTTGGCTCAACCGCATGACGCAGTTCAAGGAGAAGGCCGGCAAGGATCGCGAGAACGCCTCCGTCGGGCTGTATTCCTATCCGACGCTGATGGCGGCCGACATCCTGGTGTATCGCGCCACCCACGTGCCGGTTGGCGAGGACCAGAAGCAGCATCTCGAACTCGCGCGCGACATCGCGCAGAAATTCAACAATGACTTCGCCGCCTCGATCCACGCCCATGGCTACGGCAACGCGTTCTTTCCGCAACCGGAGCCGTTGATCACCGGGCCCGCGACCCGCGTCATGTCGCTGCGGGACGGCGCCAAGAAAATGTCGAAATCCGATCCCTCGGATTATTCCCGCATCAGCCTCACCGACGACGCCGACGCCATCGCGCAGAAGATCCGCAAGGCCAAGACCGATCCGGAGCCGCTGCCGAGCGAAGAGAAAGGCCTCGAGCCGCGCGCCGAAGCCGACAATCTCGTCGGCATCTATGCCGCGCTCGCCGGGACCTCGAAGGCCGCGGTGCTGCAGGATTTCGGCGGCGGGCAGTTTTCACAATTCAAGGCGGCGCTCGTCGATCTTGCCGTCGCCAAGCTCGGACCGATCGGGGCCGAGATGAAGCGGCTGGTGCAGGATCCCGCCTATATCGATTCCGTGCTCGGCGACGGCGCCGCACGCGCGCAGATCATCGCCGCCGACACCATGAAGGCGGTCAAGGACGTCGTCGGCTTCGTGCGGCGTTGAGCGCAATTCATAATACCGTCGTCATCGAGTGCTCAACCGGCCTGCAGCTTGTCCTGAACCGGTTCGCCGTGGCACCATTGTCGTTGACGTGCGTGCGTGACCGCCCCGACCCCGAGAGGACCGATGAGCCGTAAGCGCCGCAGCTATGAATCGGGTCACCGACCGAAATATCTGATTGTTATCGATGATACCTCCGAATGCGATCGCGCGGTGTATTACGCGAGCCGCCGATCCGCGCGCATCGGCGCCGGCGTGGTGATGCTGCGCGTGATCGAGACCAAGGATCGCAATCAGCAATGGCTGGGCGTCGCCGACATCATGCGCGCGGAGGCGCAGGAGGAAGCCCAGGCGGTGCTCGCACGCTTTGCGGCGCGCGCCAGCAGCGTCGCCGGCATCACCGTCGAGCAGGTGATCCGCGAAGGTGAAATCGCTGCCGAGATCCTCAATCAGATCGAAGAAGACGAGGACATCACGATCCTGGTTCTGGCGGCGGGAACCGGCAAGGAAGGCCCCGGGCCATTGGTGGCGGAACTCAGCAGCAGCGCCGGCACGTTCCCGATTCCGGTCACCATCGTGCCCGGCCATCTCGGCGACCAAGACCTGGATTCGATGACGTAGCGTTTTCGTCATTCCGGGACGGCGCACGCAGGTCGGCTATAGCTGACCTGCGCATTGTTATTTGCCGATCTCGGATAACCTGGAGATTGGTGCCCGCTCCCAGGGAATGACTCCGGAAAAGCGCTCCAGGCCGCGATTGACGCTGCCGGTCAAAAGCACCATCTATAGGCTCGCTACGTCCACGCCGGCCTTGAACCAGCGCAGGAACAGGAGAAGACAGGATGTTCATTCAGACCGAGGCGACCCCTAATCCGGCGACCCTGAAGTTTCTGCCCGGACAAGCGGTGCTGGCCGAAGGCACGCTCGAAATGCGCGATCCGAGCGAGGCCGCGCAGTCCCCGCTGGCTCAACGCCTGTTCGAGATCGAGGGCGTCAGCGGCGTGTTCTTTGGCTCCGACTTCATCACTGTCACCAAGAATGTCGGCGAATGGCCCCAGCTCAAGCCGGTGATCCTTGGCGCCATCATGGAACATTTCATGTCGGGTGCACCGGTCGTCGCCGTTGGCGCGACGGCAGCCCCGGCGAGCGAAGAATTCTTCGAGCCCAAGGACGCCGAAACCGTCGCCACCATCAAGGAACTGATCGAGACCCGCGTTCGCCCGGCGGTGGCCAATGACGGCGGCGACATCACCTTCCGCGGCTTCAAGGACGGCATCGTCTATCTCAACATGAAGGGCTCGTGCGCGGGTTGTCCGTCGTCGACCGCCACCCTCAAGCACGGCATCCAGAACCTGCTTCGGCATTTCGTGCCGGACGTGATCGAGGTCCGCCCGGTTTAGCCGGGGAAAAAATAGCGGCGTTAACCCATTTTGTTGACGCCAACCGGTATGCCCTTCACGCCAAAATGCTCTACAAGACATCGCATGGCTTGTGTGTCGCGTTGCTGAAGCATGCGTGTTCTCGCGATTGATACGGCGCTCGGCGCCTGCGCCTGCGCCGTGCTCGACACGGACCAGGGCGGCATCGTCGCGAGCGAATCGCTGCCGATGGTGCGCGGCCACGCCGAGGCCCTGATGCCGCTGGTGTCGCGTGTCATGGTCATCGCCAATCTGGCCTTCGTCGAAATCGACCGCATCGCCGTGACCGTCGGCCCGGGCAGCTTTACCGGCCTGCGGGTCGGAGTGTCCGCTGCCCGCGCCATCGCGCTTGCCGCCGGCCGGCCCGCGGTCGGCCTCACCACCCTGACCGCCTTTGCCGCCCCCCATATCGCCGGCGACGACACCACCCCGCTGATGGCGGTGATCGACGCGCGCAACAACAACGTCTTCATGCAGTTGTTCGGCACCGGCGGGCGCAGCCTGATCTCGCCCCGACTGATCTCGATCCCCGAGGCGGTCCGAGCGGCCGCCGGCGGCGCGGCGCGCCTGGTCGGCTCGGCGGCGGACGCCATTGCCGCCGCCTGGCCCGCCAGCCAGCCGCTGCCGACCCTGGTCGACCAACAGAGCGCACCCGACATCGAATGGGTGGCCCGGCTCGGCGCCGCGGCGACCGCCGACGGCAGCGCCGTGCCGAAGCCGCTGTACCTGCGCGCGCCCGACGCCCAGCCGCAGGATGCCGCCCGCCTGCCGCGCCGATGATCGCCTTCATCACCCGGCTGTTCGCGACCGGCGAGCCGAACCTGTCGGAAGCCGGTCTGCGCGACGCCCCCGACCTTGCCCAGCTTCACGGCGCCTGTTTCGGGCGCGGTTGGAGCGAGGAGGAATTCGCCCGCCTGCTGATCGAGCAGAACGTCGTCGCCCATCGCGGGACAATCGGCCGCGGCGTCGCCGGATTTATTGTGTCCCGGCAGGCGGCCGACGAGGCCGAAATCCTGTCGATCGCGGTTTCCGCCGCCCGCCGCCGGCGTGGGCTTGCCCGCCGCATGCTCGATCTGCATTTGCGCCGCCTCGCCGGTCTCGGCGTGCGCGCGGTGCTGTTGGAAGTGGACGAGGACAACGCCCCGGCCCGGCGGCTCTACGCCCGCGCCGGTTTCCATGAAATCGGGCAGCGGGAGGGCTATTACCGCCGGCCGGGACAAGGCCCGGCGCGCGCCCTCGTCCTGCGGCGCGAGCTTGCCTGAATACGCGCGTGGACGTATCTGGTGCGTCCAAATATGATCACTCCTTGCCGGAGCAGCGACGGATATGGTCGTGACCGAGCCGAAGTCGACCGATATCGAATCTCAGTGTGTTGCCAAGGGCATGCGCATGACCGAGCAGCGGCGCATCATCGCCCGCGTGCTCTCGGGCTCGGCCGACCACCCTGATGTCGAGGAGCTCTACCGGCGCTGCGCCGAAATCGACGACCGGATCTCGATCTCGACGGTTTATCGCACCGTCAAACTGTTCGAGGATTCCGGCATCATCGAGCGCCACGATTTCCGCGAGGGCCGCGCCCGCTACGAGCAAATGCGCGAAAGCCATCACGATCACCTGATCAATCTGCGCACCGGCGAGGTGATCGAATTCCAATCCGAGGACATCGAGCGACTGCAGGCTGAAGTCGCCAAGAAGCTTGGATACCGCCTGGTCGATCATCGGCTGGAGCTCTACGCCGTTCCGCTCGACAACAAGGTCAAGCGTTGATGCTGCGTGCGGTTTGCGTGCTGGTGACGATCGCGATCATCACCCTGGTTTTGATTCCGTTCCAGTGGTTGTCGGTGCGCCTGCGGCTGCCGACGCGGCGCTCGATCCCGGTGTTCTATCACGGCATGGTTCACGCCCTGCTCGGCGTGCGTATTCGCGAGATCGGCAAACGCATGCATGAGCATCCGTTGCTGATCGTTTCCAATCACGTCTCCTGGCTCGACATCTCGGTGATCACCGCGCTCGCGCCGGTGGTTTTCGTCGCCAAGCGCGAGGTCTCGACCTGGCCGATGTTCGGGCTGCTCGCCAGACTGCAGCGCTCGGTGTTCGTCGATCGCACCCGCCGCCACAAGACCCAGGAGGTCAATTCCGAAATCGCGCAACGGCTTGCCGAAGGCGATCCGGTCGTGCTGTTCGGCGAGGGCACTTCGAGCGACGGCAACCGCGTGCTTCCGTTCCGCAGCGCGCTGATCGGCGCCGCCCGCGACGCGCTGGCGGAAGCCGAACATGTGCAGCGGATTTGGATCCAACCATTGTCGATCGCCTATACGCGGCTGCTCGGGCTTCCGCTCGGTCGCCAGCATCGCCCACTCGTCGCCTGGTACGGCGGATCCCCGCTGTGGCCGCATCTGCTCGGCATTGCCAAACGCGGCAGCATCGACGTGGTCGTGACCTGGGGCGATCCGCTCGCCTTCGACGAAACCTCCGACCGCAAAAATGTCGCGCGGGAGCTCGAGACCACAGTGCGCGAGCTCACGCGAACGGCGATGCGCGGCGACGCCGGCACACCCCGGCCGCCGCCCGCCCAGGCGCCGCAGCCCACCCCCGCATTCCTTTTTGCGGCCAAATCCGCTAAGACCAAGGACGGCATCGGCGCCACCACCCAATTAATGTGGATTGCGAAGCGATTGCAAAGCACTAGGGCATGATCAGGAAAGTGGAACTGCGACTGGACGATAAGTCGGCGCGCACCAGGGGCCCGAATGGCCGGCCATGAACCACCGCCTGCGACCGCCATGAGCGGACTGCGCAAGCTCCACGTCAAATCCTTCGGCTGCCAGATGAACGTCTACGATTCGCAGCGGATGGCGGACATGCTGGCGCGCGAGGGTTACGTCGAGGCCGCAGCCGAGAGCGCCGATCTTCTGATCCTCAACACCTGCCACATTCGCGAAAAGGCGGCGGAAAAAGTCTATTCCGAGCTCGGCCGGATCAAGGAGATGAAAGATGGCGCCGCCCGCGAGGGTCGGCGCATCGTGATCGCGGTTGCCGGCTGCGTCGCGCAAGCCGAGGGCGAGGAGATCATCCGCCGCGCGCCGGTGGTCGACCTCGTTGTCGGACCGCAGAACTATCATCGTCTGCCGGATCTGCTCGCGCGCGTGGAACGCCACGACAAGGTGGTGGACACCGAGTTTCCGCTCGAAGACAAATTCGATCACCTGGCGCCGCCGAGCGCGGCGGCCACGCGCGCGCGCGGCATCTCGGCATTCGTCACCGTGCAGGAGGGCTGCGACAAGTTTTGCACCTTCTGCGTCGTGCCTTATACCCGCGGCGCGGAAACCTCGCGACCGGTCGCAAAAATCATCGCCGAGGTCGAACGCCTGACCGACGCCGGCGTGCGCGAGGTCACCCTGATCGGACAGAACGTCAACGGCTATCACGGTGTCGGACCGGACGGACGGGCGCACACGCTGGCAATGCTGTTGCACCGCCTCGCCGAGCAACCCGGCCTCGCGCGCCTGCGCTACGCCACCAGCCATCCCAACGACATGAGCGCCGACCTGATCGCGGCGCATCGCGATCTGCCGAAGCTGATGCCGCAATTGCACCTGCCGGTGCAATCGGGTTCCGATCGCATGCTCGCGGCGATGAACCGCCGGCATTCGCGCGCGGACTACCTCGCGATGATTGCGCAGCTGCGCGCGGCGCGGCCGGACATGGCATTCACCTCGGATTTCATCGTCGGCTTCCCCGGCGAAACCGAAGACGATTTCCGCGCCACTCTGGACATCCTGGATGAGGTCGAATTCGCCGGTGCATACTCGTTCAAATATTCCCCGCGCCCGGGAACGCCGGCTGCCGATCACGGCGACCAGGTCGACGAGGCCCTCAAGAGCGAGCGCCTCGCGCGCCTGCAGAAAGCCATCGACCGTCGCCAGGCCGCGTTCATCGCCGCCTGCGTCGGCAGCACCTTCGACGTGCTGTTCGAAAAAACCGGGCGCCACCCCGGCCAACTGGTCGGACGCTCGCCCTATTTGCAACCCGTCCAGGTCATGGCCCCGACATCAATGATCGGCACCATCGTGCCGGTCTTGATCGAAAAGGCCGGCCCGAACAGCCTGTTTGGCACCCTGGCACACCCTGTTCCCAATCACGCGGCACAGCCCGCACTCGCCGATGTAGGAGCCTGATGTCCTTGCACCCGCGCGGACCCGACGAAGACTCACGCGGTTCCTCCACCGACACGGTCGACAACGGCGCCGCTGCGCAGATCGTGCTCGCGTTCGACGACAACCGTCTGGCCTCGGCCCTGTTCGGGCAATATGGCCAGAACCTCGCACTGATCGAGCGCCGTCTCGGCGTCGTCGCTGATTCCCGCGGCAATCACGTCACCATCGAGGGCTCGCGCGATTCCTGCGAACAGGCCCGCCACGTGCTCGAGGGGCTCTATGAACAGCTCAAGCGCGGCGACGAGGTCGTGACCGGCGACGTCGAAGGCGCCATCCGGCAGGCGATCGCGCAGGGCTCGCTGTTCGAGCAGGATCCGGCGACGTCGCGATCGAATTTCGAAGAGATCAATCTGCGCAAGCGTCCGGTGCGCGCGCGCACGCCGGCGCAGGACGCCTATATCCGCGCGCTACGCCGTCACGCGCTGGTGTTCGGCACCGGCCCGGCAGGCACCGGCAAGACCTGGCTCGCAGTCGCTCACGCCATCATGTTGTTCGAGCGCAAGGAGGTCGATCGCATCATCCTGTCGCGGCCCGCGGTCGAGGCCGGCGAGCGTCTCGGCTTTCTGCCCGGCGACATGCGCGAAAAGGTCGATCCCTATCTGCGACCGATCTACGACGCACTGTTCGACCTGATGGATGCCCGCATCGTCGAACGCGCGCTGCAGGCAACCGAAATCGAAATCGCGCCGCTCGCCTTCATGCGCGGCCGCACGCTGTCGAACGCGGTGGTGATTCTCGATGAAGCCCAGAACACGACGTCGATGCAGATGAAGATGTTTCTCACCCGCCTTGGCGAAAACAGCCGCATGATCGTGACCGGCGATCCGAGCCAGGTCGACCTGCCGCAAGGCCAGACCTCGGGACTGGCCGAGGCGACCAAGCTTTTGAAAAACGTCGAGGGTATCGGACACGTGACGTTCACGCACCACGACGTCATCCGCCACGAACTGGTTGCCCGCATCGTGGAGGCCTATGACAAGGCGTCGGCCGCCGCCGTCCGCGGCCGCGAGGCCAGATGAATGAGCAAGGCCCGTCGCGGGCGCGCATCGCCAGCGCCTTCGGTCGAGATCGTGATCGAGTCCGCGTTGTGGAAGGCCGATCCGACCGCAAAGACGACGGTGCGGCGCGCTGTCCGCGCCGCGGCCCCACCGCAGGAACACGCCGCCGAGATCGCTGTTCTCCTCACCGATGACCAGTCGATCCGCGCGCTCAATCGCCAATGGCGCGGCCACGACAAGGCGACCAACGTTCTGTCGTTTCCACCCGCCGCGTCCGTCCGCGGCGATGGTGTTCTGCAACTCGGTGACATCGTGATCGCGTATGAGACCACAGCGATGGAAGCCGCCGCCGAGGGTAAATCTTTCCGCGATCATCTCTCGCATCTGGCGGTTCACGGCACGCTCCATCTGGTAGGCTATGACCACGAATCACATGATGAAGCGGAGATAATGGAGAGTCTCGAGCGGAGGATTCTCGCGCGACTGGGCGTGTCAGACCCTTATGCCGCGCGCGACGCCTAGTGTGGTGGATCTGAAGTTCCTTCAGTTGTTTCGGAACGTTCGCAAAGGAACTTCGGACCCCAAAACCACACTAGAAACTCATATTTGCTAGTGTCCCTTTGATTCTGAAGTTCGCATCAGAGGTGCCGCCAGGGTGTGCGAACTTCAGAATCGGGACACTAGGCTTGATGCCGCAGAACCATGCCTGACACCGACGGCCCCAGTCGCGACGAGGCAAGCGAGATTCCAGGCGACAACCGGAACTTGCCCGTTCTCGTCCCGCGTCCGAGCGAGATGGCGCGCGAGAATGGCGAGACCTGGATCGGACGCATGCTGCGATCCGTATTCGGGTGGAAGAGCGGCACGATCCGCGCCGATCTCGCCGACGTGCTCGAAACCGGCGATTTCGGCGATACCGGATTTTCGCCGGAAGAACGCACCATGCTCAAGAACATTCTCAGCCTGCGCGAGCGGCGGGCCGAGAACGTCATGGTGCCGCGCGCCGACATCGTCGCGGTGCAGCAGGAAATTTCCGTCGGCGAATTGGTGAGGGTGTTCGAGAACGCCGCGCATTCGCGTCTCGTCGTCTACAACGACACGCTCGATGATCCCGTCGGCATGGTGCATATCCGCGATCTGATCGCGTTCATGGCCGCGCGCGCCGCGGTCCCGCCGCAAACCCGCGCCAAACGCAAGAAGCCGCCGCCGGCCGGCCTCGACCTCAAATCCGTCGATCTTTCGGTGTCCCTGACCGCGACCAAGATCATCCGCGAAATACTGTTCGTGCCGCCCTCGATGTCCGCCATCGATCTGCTCGCCAAGATGCAGGCGACGCGCATTCATCTCGCGCTCGTCATCGACGAATACGGCGGAACCGACGGTCTGGTCTCGATCGAGGACATTGTCGAGGAGATCGTCGGTCAAATCGAAGACGAGCACGACGAGCCTGCCATCCACACCGTGATCCGCCAGCCCGACGGCTCGTATCTCGCCGACGCGCGCGCCAGCCTGGAAGAGGTCACCGGCACCGTCGGCGTCGAATTCGATGTCGGCGAGGCGACCGAAGAGGTGGACACGCTCGGCGGCTATCTGTTCACGCAGGTCGGGCGCGTTCCGGTGCGCGGCGAACTGGTACCGGGGCCGGGACCGTTCGAAATCGAAGTGCTCGACGCCGACCCGCGCCGGGTCAAGCGGGTCAAGATCTATCGCAGCAAGCATCCCCAGCGCGACCGCGAGCCGCTGCGCCGCGAGAGCGAGGCCGACAGCGAGGGAACGC
>Ga0265342_10000093_pt1 | contig 98424 bp, 99 predicted proteins | sample 4CB327metaG_FD_203125 | JGI IMG/M metagenome (GOLD analysis project Ga0265342, IMG submission 203125) | Rhizosphere microbial communities from Carex aquatilis grown in University of Washington, Seatle, WA, United States - 4-CB3-27 metaG | ecosystem: Host-associated > Plants > Roots >...
ATCGCCCGGCGCGGCCTCCGGCCGCGCCGGCCAGTCCGACAGATGGGTGATCGCACCTTCGAGCCGGGCGACCACGGCGCCGAGTTCCCCGGTCGTGATGAAGGCCCGCAAGGTCGCGGGGTCGCGGTCGTGGTGACTGGCGCCGGCGTCGAGGACGGCCCGCCGCAGCTGATCCGCGCCGGGATGCTGAAACTCCAGTTCGGCGATTTCCTCCGCATGGGCTTCTATCAGCCAGGGATGGTTTAAAATCGCCAGCAGGATCAGCGCTTCCCGGGCCGGCAGTGCGCTGCGTGAGCCGCGCACCAGGGGGCTTGAGGACAACCGCGGGCTGAGCGGCGCAAAGGTCTCGCGCACGTTCGGCAGGTCGGGCTTGCGCCGGCCGCCGAAGCCGCCGCTCCCTTGGCGACGGTCGGGCCGGAACGGTCCGCGCGATCCTTGGAGCCCCTGCGGCGCGCGCGGGGGAGCAAACAGGCCCCGCAGCCGGCTTTCGAGTTCCTGGCGATAGTATTTTCGTACCGCATCGTGGGCGATCCCCGCGGTCACCTCGTTGATCCGCATTTCGAGCCCGGCGCGACGCTCCGGCGTATCGAAACGTCCGTTCTCGGTCTCGCGCGTCCACAACACGTCGGCGAGCGGACGCGCGGCGCCCAGCACCTCGGCAATGGCGCTCGCACCGCCGGCGCGCGCGAGGTCGTCGGGGTCCTGCCCTTCCGGCAGGCTGGCGAACAGCAAGCTCTTGCCGGGCGCGAGCTTGGGCAACGCGATGTCGACCGCACGATAGGCGGCGCGGCGGCCGGCGGAGTCGCCGTCAAAACACAGCACCGGCTCGTCCGCCATCTTCCACAACAATGCGAGCTGGTCTTCGGTGAGCGCGGTTCCGAGCGGCGCGACGGTGGCGGGAAATCCTGCGGTGACCATGGCGATGACGTCGACATAGCCTTCGACCGCAATCACCTGGGCGCCCTCGTGGGCGGCCTGGCGGGCGGCAGCGCCGTTGTAAAGCATGCCGCCTTTGTGGAAGAGCGGCGTCTCCGACGAGTTCAGATATTTCGCCGGCGCATCCTTGTCGAGCGCGCGACCGCCGAAGGCGACAACCCGGCCGCGCAGGTCGCTGATCGGAAACATCACGCGATCGCGAAAACGATCATAGGGAACCGGAATGTCGTCGCCGGAAATCACCAGCCCGGCCTCGATCATGTCGTCAACCGAAACGCCGTGACCGCCGAGATGCTCCTTCAAGGCAAAGCGTTCGGGCGGGGCGTAGCCGATGCGAAACTTCAATTGCGTGGTCGGTTCGATGCCGCGATCGGCGAGATAGCCGCGGCCTTTGGCGCCGCCACGCGCGGCGAGCGTCGCCTCGAAAAATTTTGCCGCCAGTTCGACCACGTCATGCAGGGTGCGGCGGCGCACCTCCTGCGCTTCCGCCGCCTCCGACATCACCGGCATCGGCACGCCGGCGAGCGAAGCCAGACGCTCGACCGCTTCCGGAAACGTCACGCCTTCGGTTTCCATCACGAAGGCGAAGATGTCGCCGTGCTTGCCGGAGGAGAAATCGTGGAAGAAGCCCTTCTGATCATTGACCGTGAACGAGGGCGTGCGCTCCTTGCCGAACGGCGACAACCCTTTCCACTCGCGTCCGGCCTTGCGCAATTTCACACGCCGGCCGACGACGTCCGAGACCGGAAGCCGGGCGCGCAGCTCGTCAAGAAATTGGGGCGGGAATCGCATGGTGATTCGCAAGGTTAGCGTCAAACCTTCACGAAGATAGCGCGGATAGTAAGGCGACCCGGAAGCGCGCGAATTGTCCTAGTTATCCACACGACGCTTGCGGCGTTGCCGTCACATCACCGGCGGCGATGATGCGCGGGCCATCGGCAATCGGCGACGAGAGGTAAACAGATACGCGATTAACGCACGCGGCCAAGCGCGAGCCACACGCCGCCGCCGATCAAAAAGAGTCCGCTGGCGCGCGAGACCAGCCGGGCGCGGCGTACGGACAGAAATTCACGCGCGCGACCGGAGAGAACCGCGTAGGCGGAATCGAAGATGGCCGCGGTGGCCATCGCCGTCGCGCCGAGCAGGATCACTTGCCAGACGTAATCGGCCTTGGGGTCGACGAATTGCGGAATGAATGCACCAAACAGCAGCAAGGCCTTGGGATTGCCCATCAACACGAGAAAACCCTGCAATAAGAAACCGCCGCGCGGCGCCGGTGTCTGTCCCGGCGCGGCGAGCGCCCCCGGCGCACGCAGCAGCTTCCAGCCCAGCCACACCAGATAGGCGGCGCCGGCGAGCCGAAGCCAATCGAACCAGAATCCCATGGTTTCGATGATGGACGCGAGACCGATGAGAACGATCCCCATCATCACCGCAAGGCCGAGCTGGGTGCCCGCGATGTTGAGAAGACCGGCACGGGTTCCGTGGGTGATGCTGTTCGCCACGATCAGGGTGACAGTCGGTCCCGGAACGATGACGATCACGACGCAGGCGGCAACGTAGGCCAGATAGAATTGCAACGACATGGCTTCGCCTCGATTGAAAACGCGGCCGTGCGATCATAGCCGGAGATCGTCATTCCGGGGCGCGAGCGCAGCTCGCGAGCCCGGAATCCACAAGCAATTTGGCCGAGAGATAGCTAGCCCGCCAGCAGCGCCTTCACCACCGGGCTCGCCTTGCCGAAATCCATCTTGCCGGCGTAGCGCTCCTTGAGCGCCGCCATCACTTTTCCCATGTCCTTCATGCCGGCAGCGCCGATGTCCTTCACCACGCCGGCGATGGCGGCCTTGGCTTCGTCGTCGGACATCTGCTTCGGCAGATAGGCCGCGATGATCGCGATCTCCTCGCGTTCCTGCTCGGCGAGTTCGGCGCGGCCGCCCTTGTCATAGAGCTCGACCGATTCCTGGCGCTGCTTGATCATCTTTTGCAGCAGCGAGAGCAAATCTTCGTCGCTCAGCGCAGGCTTGCTCTGCCCGCGCGCCTCGATATCGGCATTCTTGAGCGCGGAATTGACCAGCCGCAGCGTCGAGACCCGGCGCTTGTCGCCGGATTTCATCGCATCCTTGAGCGCGTTGTTGATGTCGTCGCGGAGCACGTTGACCTCGTTCAGTTTTTTGGTGATGCGGGACACGTCCTGGTGCGCCAACGCGAAACCGCAATCAACGACCACACTGCTTCCACGAGCCCAAAGGGCCACGCCCCCTGAAGGAAACCGTAGATCGAACCCAACGCACAGGCACCAGCGAACGCCAGAACGAACGCCGGACTATGGTCCTCAAGGGTGTAGAAGATCAACATCGCGGTCACCGCGAACAATCCGAAGGCCGTGAGCCAGTCCAAGGCACGCCCCGTCGTTGTTTGGTCGCACGAACAAGTGCTTGCAATGGCGCTTTGACGCTTCGCGACGTCGCGGCTATGTAGTCCGCTCATGACATCCGAACAAGATCCATCCGGCTGGTCGGACCCGGTCCCGACCGCAGTCTTGGTGCTCGCCGACGGCACCGTGCTTGAGGGCTTCGGCCTCGGCGCCACCGGCCATGCGGTCGGCGAAGTCTGCTTCAATACCGCCATGACCGGCTACGAGGAGATCCTCACCGACCCGTCCTATGCCGGACAGATCATTACCTTCACCTTCCCCCATATCGGCAACGTCGGCACCAACGAGGAAGATATCGAGACCGTCAACATGGCGGCGACTCCAGGCGCGCGGGGCGTGATTTTGCACGCGGCGATCACCCAACCGTCGAATTACCGCTCGACCCGCCATCTCGATCAATGGCTGCGCAGCCGCGGCGTGATCGGACTGTCCGGCATCGACACACGGGCGCTGACCGGCCTGATCCGGACCAAGGGCATGCCGAATGCGGTGATCGCCCATGCGCCCGACGGCCGGTTCGACCTCGAAGCGCTGAAGCAGGAAGCGCGGCAATGGCCGGGTCTGCTCGGCATGGATCTGGTGCCGATGGTGACCTCAGGCCAACGCTTCACCTGGGACGAGACCGCCTGGCAATGGGGCGAAGGCTATGGCCGGCAGACCAACCCGGAATTCCACGTGGTTGCCGTCGACTACGGCATCAAGCGCAACATCCTGCGGCTGCTGGCCACGACCGGTTGCCGCGTTACCGTGGTGCCGGCCACGACGTCGGCCGAGGACATTCTGGCGCTCGCGCCGGACGGGGTTTTTCTCTCGAACGGCCCGGGCGATCCGGCGGCGACCGGGGAATACGCCGTCCCGGTGATCCGAACCGTGATTGATCAGGGCGTTCCGACCTTCGGCATCTGCCTCGGTCATCAGATGCTCGGGATCGCGGTCGGCGGCAAGACGATGAAAATGCATCAGGGCCACCACGGCGCCAATCATCCGGTCAAGGACCTCACCACCGGCAAGGTTGAGATCACCTCGATGAATCATGGTTTTGCGATCGACCGCGCGAGCCTCCCAAATAACATCGAAGAGACGCATATTTCGCTGTTCGACGGCTCCAATTGTGGGCTTGCGCTGAAGGACCGCCCGGTGTTCTCGGTGCAATACCACCCGGAAGCCTCACCCGGTCCGCGCGATAGTCATTATTTGTTCAACCGATTCATGAAAATGATGCGGGAACAACGGGCTGCCGGGCCCTAGATCGGGCCCCTAGGGGCGGCCGTTTAAGCCGACGTTAAAATTTCTCTTTGCAGTATCCCGGCGGGATGGGGCTGTTCCCCTTGTCCGGCCAGGTGCACCGCTGATGACGGCTTCGATGGAGCAGATCAAACCAGTCACCCTGATGTTCACGGGTGACGGATCGATTCCGAACAATCCGCATCTGCCGTTGCTGCTGTATCGGGCCTGCATCGATACCAAGGGCATTGCAGACCCCGAGCGCCTGATCTCCGGCACCTTCAGCCACAATCAGTGGGGCGAGATGTGGCAGAACGGCATTTATCCTTACGCGCATTATCATTCGACCACCCACGAGGTCATGGGCATCGCGCGCGGCCGCGCCAAGGTGCGCTTCGGCGGCGAGCATGGCCAGGAAATCGACCTGATGGGGAGCGACGTGGTCATTCTGCCGGCCGGCACCGGTCATCAATGCCTGTGGGCGAGCCCCGATCTGGTCGTCATGGGGGCCTATCCGCCGAACGGGCGCTACGATCTCTGCCGCGGCAGCAAAGCGGAATACACCAAGGCAATGGCGGCGATCCCGCATGTGCCGATCCCGGAGACCGATCCGGTGTTCGGCAAGAAGGGTCCGCTGCTCAGCCTGTGGCGGCGGTAACGCGCGCACCGATCAGCCCGATTTACTTTCGCCCGAGATGTCGCCAAAACACCGACGCCGCAGCCAGCGGCGGTCCGGGGACACAACCATGATTGGCGATTGGATCGCCTTCTGGGATTCCAAGCACGCCATCTACGTCAATGAGCGTCACCTCGACGTGCATTATCGGCGTATCGCCGAAGATATCGTCCGTTACGTTCCCTCGCGCACGGCGACGGTATTGGACTACGGCTGCGGGGAAGCGCTGCACGCCGATCAGATTGCCGCGGCCGCGGGCCAGCTCATTCTGATCGACGCGGCGCCATCGGTGCGGGCCAGCCTCGCGGCACGTTTTGGCGGCCAGCCCAACATCGCGGTGCGATCGCCGCAGGACGTGGCGACCATGGCCGACCGCTCGGTCGATCTCGTGGTGATGCATTCGGTCGCGCAATATCTGACAACGTCGCAGCTCAACGCCCTGCTGCTCCAGTTTCGACGGTTGCTGAACCCCGGCGGCCTGCTGATTCTCGGGGACGTGCTGCGTCCGAAAGTGTCCGGGGTCACCGACGTCCTGGCGCTGCTGACATTCGGCATCACCAACGGCTTTTTCATCGCGGCGCTCGGAGGCTTGTTCCGCACCGTGCTGTCCGACTATCGGCGGCTGCGATCGAGCCTGGGTCTCACCCGCTATGGGCAGGCGGAGATCGAAGCGCGGCTCGATGCGGCCGGATTCAGGACTTCCCGCGCGCCCCGCAATATCGGCCACAACTGGGCCCGGGTGACCTATCTCGCCCGGCCGGTTTGATTTTCGGCGTATCCGGCGGTTCAGCCCCGCTCGTCGATGGGCTGGTCTTCAACGGGCGGGCTTCCCTCCCCGGCAATTCTAGGCTAAGGCTCGCCCCGCCGTCGCGGACCCCTCGTTCGCGTGTGCGAGCTTGCGAGGCGCGCGTTCGAGCCCGCCTTTTTTTATGCTCGCAAGTCCCTCGACTCTGACCGGAACCGGATGCCGAAAAGAACGGACATCTCCTCGATCTTGATCATCGGCGCGGGCCCGATCGTCATCGGCCAAGCCTGCGAATTCGATTATTCCGGCACCCAGGCCTGCAAGGCGCTGCGCGAAGAGGGCTACCGGGTCGTCCTGGTCAATTCCAATCCGGCGACGATCATGACCGATCCCGAACTCGCCGATGCGACCTATATCGAGCCGATCACGCCGGAGATCGTGGCCAAGATCATCGAGAAGGAACGCCCGGATGCGCTGCTGCCCACCATGGGCGGGCAGACCGCACTCAATTGCGCGCTGTCGCTGCGCCGCATGGGGGTGCTGGAAAAGTTCGGCGTCAAGATGATCGGGGCGACGGCGGAAGCGATCGACAAGGCGGAAGACCGCGAATTGTTTCGCGAAGCAATGAAGAAGATCGGCCTTGAAACGCCGAAATCCTCGCTCGCCAATGCTTCCGATCTGAAAAAAGCCGACCGCGCGCATCACGCCGCGGAGATGGCCAAGATCAAGTTGCAGAACCTCGCGCCCGACGACGAGCAGCGCGCGCTCGATGCATTCGAAGGGCTGTGGGCGACCGGCGACGCCGAGCGCAAGCGGCGCTACATCGCCAAGGGATTGGTCGAAGCGCTGGAAGCGCTCGATCACATCGGGCTGCCCGCCATCATCCGCCCGTCGTTCACGCTCGCCGGCACCGGCGGCGGCATCGCCTTCAACAAATCGGAGTTCATCGAAATCATCGAGCGCGGGCTCGACGCCTCGCCGACCACCGAAGTGCTGATCGAGGAAAGCGTCCTCGGCTGGAAAGAATTCGAGATGGAGGTGGTGCGCGACAAGCGCGACAACTGCATCATCATCTGCTCGATCGAAAATTTCGATCCGATGGGGGTGCATACCGGCGATTCCATCACCATTGCGCCGGCGCTGACGCTGACCGACAAGGAATACCAGCTGATGCGGGACGCCTCGATCGCGGTCCTGCGGGAAATCGGCGTCGAGACCGGCGGCTCCAATGTGCAGTTCGCGGTCAATCCGGCCGACGGCCGGCTGGTGGTGATCGAGATGAATCCGCGGGTCTCGCGCTCGTCCGCGCTGGCGTCGAAGGCAACCGGATTTCCGATCGCCAAGGTCGCCGCCAAGCTCGCGGTCGGCTACACCCTCGACGAGATCGCCAACGACATTACCGGCGGCGCAACGCCCGCCTCGTTCGAACCGACCATCGATTACGTGGTCACCAAGATTCCGCGGTTCGCGTTCGAGAAGTTTCCAGGCGCCGATACCGTGCTGACGACCTCGATGAAATCGGTCGGCGAAGTGATGGCGATCGGACGCACCTTCCAGGAATCGCTGCAGAAGGCATTGCGGTCGCTCGAAACCGGTCTCACCGGTCTCGATGAAATCAATATCGAGGGCCTCGGCCAGGGCGACGACAAGAACGCGGTGCGGGCAGCGCTCGGCACGCCGACGCCCGATCGCATCCTGAAGGTCGCCCAGGCGATGCGGCTCGGCGTCGGCGACGAACAGATCCACGTGTCGTGCAAGATCGATCCGTGGTTCCTGGCGGAGATCCGCGGCATCGTCGAGACCGAGGCCGCGATCAAGACGAAGGGACTGCCGCGCACGCCGGTGGCGCTGCGCCGTCTCAAGGCGATGGGTTTCTCCGATGCCCGGCTGGCGAAGCTCAGCGGCACGCCGGTCGAGGAAGTGACGCAGCAACGCCACGCGCTCGGCGTGCGGCCGGTGTTCAAGCGCATCGACACCTGCGCCGCCGAATTCGCCTCGCCCACCGCCTACATGTATTCGACCTACGAGTCGCCATTCGCCGGGCAGCCGGCAGACGAAGCGCTGCCGTCGGATCGCAAGAAGGTGGTGATCCTGGGCGGCGGTCCGAACCGCATCGGCCAAGGCATCGAATTCGATTATTGCTGTTGCCATGCTGCGTTCGCGCTCAACGATGCCGGCTATGAAACCATCATGGTCAATTGCAATCCGGAGACGGTCTCGACCGATTACGACACTTCCGATCGGCTGTATTTCGAGCCGCTGACGGCGGAAGACGTGCTCGAGATCCTCGACAAGGAGCGCACCAAGGGCACCCTGCACGGCGTCATCGTGCAGTTCGGCGGCCAGACCCCGCTCAAGCTCGCCGCCGCACTCGAACAGGCGCAGGTCCCGATTCTCGGCACCTCGCCCGATGCGATCGATCTCGCCGAGGATCGCGACCGCTTCAAGAAACTGCTCGACAAGCTCAAGCTGCGGCAACCGATGAGCGGTATCGCGACCAGTCCGGACAAGGCCCGCTCGATCGCCGAACGCATCGGCTATCCGATCGTGATCCGGCCTTCCTATGTGCTGGGCGGACGCGCCATGGAAATCGTGCACGAGACCGCGCAGCTCGACCGCTATCTCGCCCGGCTTGCCTTCGATCTCGATCGGCCGTCGGAACTCGTCGTGTCCAGCAAACGCCCACTGCTGATCGATCGCTATCTGTCGGATGCGATCGAAGTCGATGTCGATTGCCTGTGCGACGGCAAGGACACCTACGTCGCCGGCATCATGGAGCATATCGAGGAAGCCGGCATTCATTCCGGCGATTCCGCCTGCTCGTTGCCGCCGCATTCGCTCGACGCGCCGATGATCGCCGAACTGGAACGGCAGACGCGCGCACTTGCGCTCGCGCTCGAGGTCGGCGGCCTGATGAACGTGCAATATGCCATCAAGGACGGCGACATCTACGTGCTGGAGGTGAATCCACGCGCCTCGCGCACGGTTCCGTTCGTCGCCAAGGTGATCGGAATTCCAGTGGCCAAGATCGCCGCCCGCGTGATGGCGGGCGAAACGCTGAAAAGCTTTGCGCTGGCGCCGCCCCATTTCAATCACGTCGGGGTCAAGGAGGCGGTGTTTCCGTTTGCCCGCTTCCCCGGCGTCGACACCGTGCTGGGACCGGAAATGCGTTCGACCGGCGAAGTCATGGGGCTTGATCGCTCGTTTGCGATCGCCTTCGCCAAGAGCCAGCTCGGCGCCGGTTCGCGGCTGCCGCGGGCGGGCACAATCTTCGTGTCGGTGCGTGATTCGGACAAGCCGCGGATTCTCGACGCGGTGTTGCTGCTCGCGGATCTCGGCTTCAAGATCATCGCGACGTCGGGCACCCAGCGATACCTGAGCGAGCACGGGGTCGCGGCACAAAAGATCAACAAGGTGCTCGAAGGCCGCCCCCATATCGTCGATGCCATCAAGAATGGGGAAGTGCAGCTGGTCTTTAATACCACCGAAGGGGCGACCGCACTGGCCGATTCCGGCTCGCTCCGCCGCGCTGCCCTCTTGCATAAAGTCCCATACTACACCACTCTTTCGGGCGCCGTCGCGGCGGCACAGGGCATCAAGGCCTATCTCGGGGGTGACTTCGAGGTACGCGCGCTGCAAAGCTACTTCGCAGGTTAAGCTGCGAGCGACGGCACAGGTTGGCAGAGAGTTCCACGATCGCGGCGGCGGGCAAAACGGCTCGGCCCGCGGTCGGAATATTTTTCTCTGTCGGAGGACGCAGGACCGATGGATAAGATTCCGATGACGGCGGCGGGATATTCCGCGCTCGAGACCGAACTGAAGCACCGCCAGCAGGTCGAGCGGCCGCGGATCATTCAACAGATCACGGAGGCACGCTCGCACGGCGATCTTTCGGAGAATGCCGAATATCACGCGGCCAAGGAGCAGCAATCGCATAATGAGGGGCGCATTGCCGAGCTCGAGGACAAGATTGCCCGCGCCGAAGTGATCGACGTCTCGAAGCTGTCGGGCGATACCATCAAGTTCGGCGCCACCGTGACGCTGGTCGACGAAGACACCGAGGAAAAGCGGGTGTGGCAGCTCGTCGGCGAGCCGGAGGCCGACGCCAAGCACGGGCGGATTTCGATCACCTCGCCGCTGGCGCGCGCCCTCGTCGGCAAGAAAAAAGGCGCTTCGGTCGAGGTCGTTGCCCCCGGCGGTGCCAAGGCCTACGAGGTCATCAAGGTTGAGTGGCGCTAAGGCGCGCTACACACATTGCGTCCATGCCTCTCGGGATTCCGGGTTCGCGGGCTGACACCCGCGCCCCGGAATGACTCCGGTGAGTTTCTCAGCAGCCCGCTAAGCCGGCATTTTCATTTCCAGCGGCACCATCGGCGCGTCCTTGGCGCTTCGCAGCGTCAGCGACGTCTTGACGTTGCGCACGTGCGGCTCGGAGGTGAGGCGGGCGACGAAATCCTGAAACGTGGTCAGATTGGGTGCAACGCACTTCAGGATGAAATCGATCTCGCCCGACAGCATCCAGCACTCGCGCACGAACGGCTCACGCCGGACGAAATCCTCGAATGCCTTGAGATCGGGCTCCGCCTGGCTGGTCAAATGCACCATGGCAAATACCGTGACCTCGTAGCCGAGTTTCTTTTCGTCGAGCAGCGCCCGATAGCCCTTGACGTATCCGGCCTCCTCCAGCGCGCGCACACGGCGCAGACAGGGCGGCGCGGAGATACCGACCCGGCGCGCCAGCTCGACATTGGTGATGCGTCCGTCCTCCTGCAGTTCGGTCAGAATCTTCCGGTCGATCGAGTCGAGGCGGGTCAAAGGGGTCTCCGGCAAGGGCGAACCTGGGGCACGAGGGGCCCGGTTGGGGCCTCGAATCTTAGCGGGGGAATTGCCTGTGCGAAAGATTATTGCGCGGTTTGACCTAAATCAGATTGCATGATCCTACCATGTCACCTCCGCGTGAAGTCCAGGGTTGCATCCCTTGCATGGCTGGGCTTATGACCTACATTGCTGCATCCCTGCGGAACATGGATTGCCCCTAGTCGCCTGCCCCCTCGGGAGAAAGGCGCGGCTAAGCTCGGGGCGCGGCCAAGCTCGGGGGCGGCCAAGGCTCGTCGCTGAAAGGACGTCGGATGTCGAATACAACTCAGGCAAAGGTTGTGATCATCGGTTCGGGACCCGCTGGCTACACCGCGGCGATCTACGCGGCGCGTGCGATGCTGGAGCCGGTGCAGATCCTGGGCGTGCATCCGGGCGGCCAGCTCACGATCACCACCGACGTGGAAAATTATCCGGGTTTCGCCGACGTCATCCAGGGACCCTGGCTGATGGAGCAGATGCAAAAGCAAGCGGCGCATGTCGGCACCAAGTTCGTCACCGCGCATGTCCACAAGCTCGACCTGTCGCGCCGGCCGTTCCGCCTCGAATGCGACGGCGGCGACCTCTATCTCGCCGACGCACTGATCCTGGCGACCGGGGCGCAAGCGCGCTGGCTCGACCTGCCGTCGGAGCAGACATTCAAAGGCTATGGCGTGTCCGCCTGCGCCACCTGCGACGGCTTTTTCTACCGCGACAAAAACGTGATCGTGGTGGGCGGCGGCAATACCGCGGTGGAGGAAGCGCTGTTTCTCACGAAGTTCGCCGCCAAGGTGACGGTGGTGCACCGCCGCGATGGATTCCGCGCGGAAAAAATTCTGCAGGATCGCCTGTTCAACAATCCCAAGGTCGAGGTGGTCTGGGACACGGTGCTGGACAGCGTGCGCGGCAACGACAATCCGCTCAAGGTCACCCACGCCCGGTTGCAGAACGTGCGCACCGGAGCAGTGGTCGAACGGCCGGTCGACGGCGTCTTCATCGCCATCGGCCACGTGCCGGCGACGGAGCTGGTGCTGGGGCAACTCGAACTCAAAGCCAATGGCTATGTGAAAACCGCCCCGTACTCGACGGCGACCTCGATCCCCGGCGTGTTCGCGGCCGGCGACGTTGCCGACGATATCTATCGCCAAGCGGTCACGGCGGCCGGCATGGGCTGCATGGCCGCGCTCGAAGCCGAGCGCTTTCTTGCGGCTGTTGCCGGCGAGCGTGCCGCAGCCGAATAGCGTTCATCTGGAGACATCATGGATTGGGACAAGCTCAAGGTTTTCCACGCGGCTGCGGAGGCCGGCAGCTTCACGCATGCCGGTGAGCAGCTCGGGCTGTCGCAGTCCGCGGTTTCGCGCCAAGTCAGCGCGCTCGAACAGGAACTTTCGGTTTCGCTGTTTCATCGCCACGCCCGCGGACTGATTCTGACCGAGCAAGGCGAGCTGTTGTATCGCACGGCTCACGATGTGTTCATGAAGCTCGAAGCGGCCCGCGCCAAGCTGACGGACAGCCGTGAACGTCCGCATGGCGAGCTGCGGGTGACGACGACGGTCGGCATCGGCGTGCACTGGCTCACGCCCCGCCTCGGCGAGTTCGTCGATCTCTATCCCGATATCCACATCACCTTGCTGACGACGGATGAAGAACTCGATCTCGCGATGCGGGAAGCCGACGTGGCGATCCGGCTGCGGCAACCGACCCAACCCGACCTGATCCAGCGCAAGCTGTTCTCGGTGCGCTTCCACGCCTACGCGTCCGCCGAATACTTGAAACGCTTCGGCACGCCTTCGACGCCAGAAGATCTCGACGCGCACCGCATCCTGCTGCTTGGTGGCCACGTGCCGAATTATCTGCAGAACACGCGGTGGTTGATCGACGTCGCGCGCGAAGGCAAAGGACCGCGCACGTCCCATATCACCATCAACAATATCCTCGCGATCCTGCGGGCGTGTCAGCGCGGTCTCGGCATCGCGATGCTGCCGGACTACCTGGTCGAGGACAACCACGGCTTGGTGCAGCTGTTCGGCAAGGAAGATCCGATCGCGCTCGACGCTTATTTTGCCTATCCGGAAGAGCTCAAATCAGTTGCGCGCGTGCAGGTGTTTCGCGACTTCCTGGTCTCCAAGGCACAGCGCTGGACGTTTTAGATCCAATTACATTTGTATCGAACGGACGCCGCGAGCACGCGTGCGCATTCCGCCGGAGACGCATCGACGGCATGGCTGGCATGCGACTGGTCTTGTTGTCTCGACGCGTGCGGGGCGACATATTTGTTTCGCGCTGACGGTGATGGCTTGTGGCATCCTCCCAGGTGGCAAGCTGTCGCAGTCAGCTGTTCCCCTCTGGAAGGTGGTTGTCGGCTTTCAGTCGACAAAACTGCGCCGGGCCGCTTGGCCCGGCTTTTTTTTGCTCAGCGCTGGTGGGCCGCATACGCGATTTTCACCACGCGAAGCATCGCAACTATTCAGCCGCGCGGCGCGACGTCACGATCTGATCGGCCTGCTTGCCGGTGAGCTCGGCCATATGATCGAACCGGAAGGTGAAGCTGCCGACGCCGGCCGTCGCCGAGCGTACCTCCACGATCAGGTCGCCGATTTCCGCTTCCGGCATCATGGCACGCACGGTGTCCCAACCGTCCCAACCCGCGCGGGTGTCGAACCCCAGGATTTGCCCACGGCGGCCGGACAGGATGGCGTTGATTTTCGCTGTCGCATCCGACGGACAAACGATCTCGACCACGTGGATCGGCTCCAACAGCACCGGCTGGCATTGCGGCAGCGCCTCGACGATGCCGATGCGCCCGGCCGCACGAAACGCCATGTCAGAGGAATCGACCGAGTGATACGAGCCATCGATCAGCGCGACCGCGACATCGACCACCGGGAATCCGAGCGGCCCATGCTTGAGCGCATCGATGACGCCCTCCTCCACCGACGGGATATAATTGCGCGGCACCACGCCGCCGGTGATCTTTTCAAGAAAGCTGAAGCCCGCGCCGCGCGGCATCGGCTTGATGTCGAGCACGACATCGCCGAATTGCCCGTGACCACCGGATTGCTTCTTGTGGCGGCCGCGCTGCTCGATCGGCTTGCGGATCGTCTCGCGATAGCCGACGCTCGGCGTCCGTCGCACGATGGCGATGCCGAAGCGGTCGGCGAGCCGCTCGGTCGCCACCCGCAGGTGCATTTCGCCCTGCCCCCACACCACCACCTCGTGGGTTTCCGGATTGTGGATCACGCTGAGCGACGGGTCCTCGTCGACCAGCTTGTTCAGCGCCTGCCCGAGCTTGACGTCGTCCTTGCGCTCCTTGGCGGAAATCGCAATCGCCAGCACCGGAGGATAGGGCGGCACCGATCCGACCGCCGGATGCGGCTTTTTTCCCGACGACACGGTGTCGCCGGTCTTGGCGTGGTCGAGCTTGCCGAGCGCGACGGTTTCGCCGGCGGACGCGGCCGCGCGCTTTTCGCTCGCCTGTCCCAGCAGCTTGAACACGCCGGAGACCCGACCGGCCTCGATGTCGGGTGAATTGAGCACGGTGCCATCGCCGATCTGGCCCGCGAGCACGCGGACCACCGACATCTTGCCGCCGTGGGAACTGTGCAGCGTCTTGAGCACGTAGGCGACGGCATCGCCGTTCGCCTTGACCGCGAGCCGCTTGCCGGTGTCGGCGACGCCCGGACATTCGTGCCGCAGCGCTTTCATCAGGCGCAGAACGCCATTGGTGCGCGCGGCGGCGCCAAATAGTACCGGACAGACCTGCAAGTCGCGCAGTTCCTTGGCGAGATCGTCGAACACCCGGTCGCGCGGCGGCGGAATGTCCTCGAGCAGTTGTTCCATGAGCTCGTTGTCATGATCGGCGAGCGTTTCCAGCATGGTGAAGCGCGCCTGCTTTTCGCGATCGAGGTTCTCGCCGTCCAGCGTGACCATTTCCGAGGGCGCGTGCTCCTTGTAAATAAAGGCGCGCTCCAGCGCGAGGTCGACGAAACCCGCGACGATGTCGCCGTTCCAGATCGGGATCTGCCGCAGCAGCAGCGGCTGGCGCGACGCCGGCTGCAGCAGCTTCAGGGATTCGCGAACCCGCTTGTCGGCCTTGTCGATTTTGTTGAGAAACAGAAAGCGGGGAATATTGAGCGCCTCGAGCTGGCGCAGAATGAGCTGCAATTGCGGAACCTTGCGCTCGTCGGCCTCGCACACCACCACCGCGGCGTCGATCGCCGGCAGCACCGCGCGCATGTCATGGATGAATTCGATCGAGCCCGGACAGTCGATGAACGTGTAACTGTCGCCCATGAAAGTCGTGGTGGCGACAGTGATCTCGACGCTCATATGATGATGGCGCGCTTCCCTGCTTGCGTCGCCAACACTCGATCCGGCATCGACGGTGCCTTGGCGCTGGAGCGTGCCGGTGCGGGTCAGGATTGCTTCCAGCAGAGTCGTCTTGCCGCTTTGGAACGGGCCGACCAGTGCGATGCACCGAGGGCCTCTGGGACTGATGCCGTCTTGTCCCATCACCGCCTCCCTGGGCTTGAACGCTTATGCTTTCATTCACCTTGCTTCGGTTGCGCGCGAGAACCGGGGTGCATCACCCCGGAGGCGTATCGTTTCAGGCGACGGGGGGGATTGGCAAGCCTTTCGTGTGTCGCACCGGCCATGCAACTCTGTTCAATGTGTCGACAAAAAATAACCCTGCCCGGCCGGCGGCCGAGCAGGGTCATGATCGCAAAACTGCGAGATGCGCGCCGTTAGCCGTGATGCCGACGGTGCACATGCTCCGGACGGGCCGGCGTCAACTCAAGGCCGGCGATGCCGGCGGCGACGTTCAAGCCGGTGCCGCCTCCAATGCTCACGGGCTGCAGACCAAACGTATTGTTCGAACCTCCGACCAGCGCATTGCCGCTCAGGCCGACGCCAACCGCAACGCCGGCGGACGGACCGACATAAGTGCCGGCGAGCGCGCCGTAGCCGACGTGCTGGCTCGGGGCGAACACCAGCCACGTCAGCACCGATTGCCCGCTGACGCCGAGATCGACGCCAAATCGGCGGATGGTGGCGAGGTAGCGGTGCGGACGACCGGCGCCGGGCCGGAAGACGCACGCGAAGTCATTGACCGAGCCGATGATGAAGCTGACGGCCCCGTTGCCTCGACACTCGAGAACACCAACCTGGACCCGCGACTGGGCGGCGGCCGGCGTCGCGGCTGCCAGCGTGAACAGGGCAGCAGCGAACGCAAAACGAGACCTGTGTCGAAACATCATTGCTTATCTCCTTCGGGCCGGCCACGCCGGCAATCGTGCATTGACCTCCGACGCCACCGATGCCGCGGTGAAGCCGGTCGAACCTTAGACCACGGCTGTCAGCCGCGTCGCAAATCTGCGTGCGCTGTCAGCGCATGTAACGAAGATGCAGCCCGGCGACTCCGGCCGCGACGTTGATTCCCAATTGGCCCTGCACCGAAAGCGGCTGCAGTGCGACGGTGCGATTGGATCCACCGAGCAGCACGTTGGCGCCGAGCCCGGCAACAAACGACGCCTCGGCTGCCGCTCCGCCGTACTCGCCCGCGAGCGCTCCGAGCGGGCGCGAGGTTGGCGCATAAACCAGCCAGGTCATCACGCCGCCGGTCGTCACACCGAGATCGACGCCGAATTTGCTGATCGTGCCGGTGTAGAATTCGATCGGACCAGGCGTCGACGGCGTGAACGTGCAGCTCACGGTCCGCTGTGAGCCGATGATGAGGCCGATTCCGGCCGAGATATCGCAGCCCAGCGTGCCGGCCTGCACCCGCTCCTGCGCCATCGCTTGGCCACCGAGCATGAACGACGCCGCCGCAATCGCGGTCAGCCACGTTGAAATTCGCGACATTATTCCTCCTCGCGCGCCAGTCAGCGAATGAAATAGCTGCTGCCGGGCGCCCCCATGCTGATCATTGTCATCGGCAGTGCGCCGATTCCCAAACACTGAATTCTAGAATAGAAGCCCCAGCGAGTCCCATTGCTGCTGTGTAAACATCCGCCGCGGTACTCACAAACTCCCGCACCGCAACACCCGAATATCCAGGCACCGCAACGTCACTGCGACTCCGAACGAATTTACGGAGGGATATCGGCACTCGAACTGTGGCGAGTTTCGGATCGGGACAAGGCGCAAGTCAGAAATATGTCGCAGGCAAGGAGCGCTGCCTTACTCCGAGCCCATCCGCGGCGGACACGGGCCGCTTCGCGCCGACGCCTACTTCAAGTTACCGCAGAACCGCTGGATCCGCCGACACGCCTCTTCGAGCTGCTCGGTTGCGGTCGCATACGAAATCCGGAATGCGGGCGCGAGCCCGAAGGCGGAGCCATGGACGACGGCGACGCCTTCAGCCTCCAGCAATTCGGTGACGAAATCCTCATCGGTTTTGAGCACCTTGCCGCTCGGTGCGGTCTTGCCGATGGTCCCCGCGCAGGTCGGATAGACGTAGAAAGCCCCCTCCGGCTTCGGACAGACGAGCCCATTGGCCTGGTTCAGCATCGACACGCAGAGGTCGCGTCGCTCCTTGAAGATCTTGTTGTGCTTGGGGATGAAATCTTGCGGGCCATCGAGCGCTTCGACCGAGGCCCATTGCGCCGCCGCGTTCGGATTGGTGGTCGACTGCGACTGCAGCGTCGCCATCGCCTTGATCAGGAATTCAGGACCGGCCGCGTAGCCGATGCGCCACCCGGTCATGCAATAGGCCTTGGAGACGCCGTTGAGCGTAAGCGTGCGCTCATAGAGGCGCGGCTCGACCTCCGCCGGGGTCGAAAACACGAAATCGTCGTAGACGAGATGTTCGTACATATCGTCGGTGAGGATCCAGACGTGCGGATGTTTCATCAGGACGTCGGTCAGCGCCTTCACCTCGGCGCGCGAATAAGCGGCGCCACTCGGATTCGACGGCGAATTGAAGATCAGCCACTTGGTCTTTGGGGTAATCGCCTTCTCGAGCATCGCCGGCTTGATCTTGAAGCCGTCCTCGATCCGGGCGGTCACCGGGACCGGGGTCGCGCCGGCCAGCAGCACAATGTCAGGATAGCTGACCCAATAAGGCGCCGGGATGATCACCTCGTCGCCCGGATTGAGCGAGGCGGTCAGCGCATTGAACAGCACCTGCTTGCCACCGGTTCCGACGGAAACCTGGCTTGGCTTGTAGTCGAGATTGTTCTCGCGCTTGAACTTGCGACAAATCGCGGCCTTGAGCTCCGGGATGCCGTCGACGGCCGTGTATTTCGAGGCCTTGCCCGACTGGATCGCCTTGATCGCGGCCTGCTTGATGTTGTCCGGCGTATCAAAATCGGGCTCGCCGGCTCCCAGACCAATGATATCGCGACCGGCGGCCTTGAGCGCGCGCGCCTTATCCGTCACCGCAATGGTGGGCGAAGGCTTAATGCGACCAAGAGCGTCAGCGAGGAAGGCCATCAAAAATCTCCGTTTTGCCGCATGACGCGGCGCGCCCGTGGTAATAGGCCGGCGGCCTTCGGGCAAGACTCAAAAAGTGATGCAATCATCAATCGCAGTGATGCATTCGCCGCGGTTTACCTTCAATATTGGACCTATTCTTAAGGTTTTTGCGACCACGCAGCAGACAGTGTGACGTAATCGCGCCAGGCCCGGTCGGACGTGCGGCAATAGCCCCCGGTCGATTGCGATTGCAAAAGCCGTTTCCACTTTTATCGAATGCGCTTTAGGATATTGCGCGAGCCCGATCACTCGACGCCCAAGTATCCGCTACGTCCAAGATCATGCGGACCGACGTTGTGTCCGCGACGGGAATGTCGAGACGCAGCGGCACAGTCGATCGGCAGCAGGCGAACTTGCCAAGGACAGCGAATGTACACGCTCTATTCGATGCAGCGTTCGGGAAATTGTTACAAGGTGCGGCTCGGGCTGGCGCAAGTGCGCGCGCCCTATCGTCTGGTCGAGGTCGACATTCTGAAAGGCGAGACCCGCACGCCGGAATTTCTCGCCAAGAACCCGGGCGGCCGGGTGCCGCTGCTTGAAGTTGCGCCCGATCGCTATCTGCCGGAATCGAATGCGATCCTATGGTACATCGCCGGCGGCACGCCGCTGGCGCCGGAGGATCGCATCGATCGGGCCGAAGCGCTGCAATGGATGTTTTTCGAACAGCACAGCCTGGAGCCCAATCTCGGCAGCGCGCGATTCTGGCTCACCATGGTCAAGGGCGGGCGCCAATTGCAGCTTCACGCCCTCGAAGAGTGGATGGAGAAGGGCTATCAGGCGCTCAACGTCATGGAACAGCATTTGCAAAATTACGAATTTTTCGCCGCCAACCGCTACACCATCGCCGACATCGCGCTCTACGCCTACACCCACGTCGCCAATGAAAGCGGATTCGATTTGACCGGTTTTCCGGCGATCCGACGATGGCTCAGCCGTGTCGTCGCGCAGCCGGATTACGTCACCATGGACTGGCATCCCGCCAGCATGGCGATCGCGGAATAACCCGAATTCGTCTCAGGCGGGCGCCAGGCCCTTCGCCTTCATCACCGCCGCCGCTTCCGGCGACGCCATGAATTTGAGGAACGCGGCGACGGCGTCCGGCGCCGCGGGCGCCTTCGCGATCCCGGCAGAAAACACCAGGACGTGCTGGATTTCGCCCGGCAGCGGGAACACGTCGACACCGGCGACCGACATCAGTTCGGACACCTGCTGCGCGCCGATCTCCGCGTCGCCCTTGGCAATCAACTCCGCGACATAGCCGCTGCGGACCAAGGTGGTCTTGTCTTGCATCGACGCGGTTATTCCCAGCCGGTCGAGCAGGCTCGCCATGTAGATCCCGCTGTCGGCGCCCTCGTTGCGGGCAAAGGACTTGGCCGCCAGCAGCGTGCGCTTGAATCCCTCGACCGAGGAGACATCCGGCGGCGGCGCCCCATGGCGCACGCCGATGCCGATCATCGAACGCACGAGATCGACGCGGCCCGCGGCCAACAACCCGCGCGCGCTCAAATCGTCGATGTTGGGCGCGGTCAGGATGGTGAGGTCAGGCACCTCGCCGCCAGTGACGTGATCGATGATCGCTTTTGAGGGCTCAAAACTCACCAGCAGCCGGTGGCCGCTGGCGTGCTCGAACAGCGGGATCAATTCGGTGAGCGTCGTACGCAGGGGCGGCGGGCACATCACATGGATGTCGGCGGCGAGCGCGGCGGGGGTCCCGGCAACCGATAAGGCAATCGCCACAGCTGCCACAGTCCTGGCCGCCATCCTCCCGCACCATCGACTCATCCTGACCTCCTCACGCGCGCCTGCGGCGCCGATCGAACTTTGGAGGATGATTCCACCGCTCACAAGGCGATGGCCAACGGCGTTAACCTTTTTTTAACCGAAATCACCAATTTGCCATCAGTTTTCAACGGCTTCGCCTCAGTCCGGCCGGCTCCGCGCCGGCATCCCGCGCGCAAATGGACGCAATACCGAAGGTGATTCGCGGGAGGTTGAAACATGTCTGCGGAATCGGTCGCGTGTGTTGGCTTTGCCCACCCCGACCGCCGGACGCGGCAGCGGGATCGTCGCGGAGCGGTCGTGGTGCACCTGATCGCAACGCTGGCGCTGAGCGTCTCGATTGCAGTCGCGGCAATCGCGGTGTCGATCGGCATCGCCCGCGCGGAGCCGCTTCCGGCCATGGCCGCGGGCGGCCGCACCGCCGACGCAATTCACACCTATGTCCGCGCCCCTGTTTTGTATCGAACCGCGGAGAGATGCCGATGCGCCGCCGCCTTCCGGTCGCCACCCTTGTTGCCCTGACCACGATCGCGGCATGGGCCGCGGGTGGTGCACGTGCCGAGCAGAACCGGCCACCTGGACCGCCGCCGCTGGCGGCATCCGATATTCTTAAGCTCGTACAACAGGGCGCACCGCAGGCGGCCGCGCCGCAACCTTACAATTCGATTCCGATCACGCTTGCGACGCCGGCGAACGATCCGAGCTTCGAGGCGTTCCGCAAGCAGCTCGCCGATGTCGCTCAGCGCAAGGATCGCGCCGGGCTCGCGAAAGTGGTCGTCGCCCAGGACTTTTTCTGGGAAGGCGAAAGCGGCGACAAGGCCGACAAGAAAAAAGCCGGCATCGACAATCTGGCGGCAGCTGTTGCGCTCGACGACAAAGACGGCATCGGCTGGGACGCGATCAGCGGCGCGGCGCAGGAGCCGACGCTTGAACCCTACGCGGATCGCAAGGGCGTGATGTGCAGTCCGGCCAGTCCGCAATTCGACGAGAAGGCGCTCGCGGCGGCGACAAAGGCGACGCAGACCGATCAGTCCGAATGGGGATTTCCAACCATTGCCGGCATCACCGTCCGCGGCGCCGCGCAGGCAAGCGCGCCCGTCGTCGACAAGCTCGGCTTGGAACTGGTCCGTGTGATGCCGGAGGCACCCGCAGCGGACGCCAAGCAACCGCCGGCGTTCATGCGCGTGGTCACGCCGAGCGGCAAGGTCGGATACGTGCCGACAGAAGCCATTCTGCCGCTGACCTCCGATCAGGTCTGCTATCTCAAGGACGCCAGCGGCTGGAAGATCGCCGGCTATGTCGGCGGCCAGTAGCGCTGCGGCAGCGCCTGGTGCGGACGGTGGACAAGCGCGCGCCGTACGTTGAGCGACTCGCCCGTTGAATTAAAAGTCGTCGTGCAGTCACAACAGGGCCAGCGCCCGCTACGGCCCATGGGGGTGCCATGCCAGTCCGTGTCGAAACCCATCCGCCGAACACATGGCTCGTGCTGCTGTCGCTCGCGATCGTCATTCTGGCGATCGTCGCCCACCTGACGCGCATCCCATACATCAGCCAGCATGAGTTTTGGGTGGCGGCCGTCGGCTATGGCGTACTGCTGTACGCGACGCTGTACTAAGCGACACCGCATCGAACCCGATCAGCCGTGCCGCAGCTTCAGCGCCAGGATCACCATCATCAACGCGAGCGTTACCGCACTCGACACGATCAGGGGCCAGTCAATCAGCGCGACGCCATAGATCAGCCAGAAGCCGATCCCGATGGTGAAGGCACTCGTCGCCGACAAGGAGATCGCGCGGGTGTCCCGGTCGCGGATGATCTTGCTGGCCTGGGGCAACCAGCACGCCGTGGTCAGAACCGCACCAAGGGTTCCAGCGGCATCGACAAAGGGAAATGACATTAACGTCTGGTCTCGGTGTCGTTTCTCCGCGACATGCGGTGGTATCGCTCGGGCGAAGGTGTGGACGGTCCGGACCTGCAAGGCAACCGGACCTGCAAGGCAACGGATCTGCGCCCGGTAGCGGTGTTTTGCAAAGAAATTGTGACAAGGTCACTTTTTTCGCGCCCGGCGCCTTTCTAAGGTCACGAATACGCGCTAAATCGCCCGCACGTCAGCAATTACAGAGAACCCCACCGCGTCGGCGTGATTTCGCGCCGAACGTGGTATTTTCGCTTTTTTATCCGAGCCTTCCGATGTTCCGCCTGTTCGAAAAGGTCCTCAATCCGACCGAGCCCCCGGCCGATCCCGAACCGCCGGCGAAGCTCGCGGCGTTCTATTGGCATTTTGCACGCCAGGCGCGCGGGCTGCTGATCGCGCTGTTCGTCACCGGCTTTCTGGTCGCGGTGCTCGATTCACTGATCCCGGCATTCATGGGGAATGTGATCGCATTGGTGACCACCACGCCGCCGGACCGCGTGCTGGCGCAGTCCTGGCCGACGCTTGCCGGCATGGCCATCGTGCTGCTGGTCGCCCGTCCGCTGGCGTTGACCGCACAAAATCTCGTGGCCAACCAGGCGATCGCGGCCAATGTCAGCAATATGATCCGCTGGCAGAACCACTGGCACGTGGCGCGGCAGTCGTGGGCATTTTTCCAGAACGACTTTGCCGGCCGCATCGCCAACAAGGTGATGCAGACCGGCCCGGCGGTGCGCGAAAGCCTGGTCTCGCTGCTGACCGCGGTCTGGTACATCCTGGTCTACGGCAGCAGCGCGGTGTTCATGCTCGGCCGCGCCGATCCCTGGCTCGCGCTTCCGATCCTGATGTGGTTCGCGGGCTACCTGGTGCTGCTGCGGGTGTTCGTGCCCAACATGCGCGACCGCTCCCAAAAGATGTCGGAAGCACGGTCGGTGCTGACCGGCCGCATCGTCGACACCTACACCAACATCCTCACGGTCAAGCTGTTTGCGCGCGCCCGCGATGAGGACGCCTATGTGCGCAAGGCGATGGACGAACACACCGGCCTGTTCCACGCCTCGCTGCGGCTGAACACGCTGTTCAGCTTCAGCCTGATGACGCTGAACGCGCTGCTGGTCACCGGCACCTCCGCGCTCGCGATCGCGCTGTGGATTCGCGGCAGCGTCAGCGTCGGAACGGTTGCGACCGCACTGCCGCTGACCTGGCAGATCGTCAATGTCGCCGGCTGGGTGGCGTTTCAGGTGACCGCGATCTTCGAGAATATCGGCGTGGTGCAGGAAGGCATGACCGCGATTGCGCGGCCGATCGCGCTAGCGGATCAGCCGGACTCGGTCCCATTGGTGGTGATGCGCGGCGAGATCCTGTTCGACGACATCCGGTTCGGCTACGGGCGGGAAAACGGCCTGATCGACGGCCTCACGCTGAAGGTGCAGGCCGGCGAACGCATCGGCCTGGTCGGCCGCTCGGGCGCCGGCAAGTCGACGCTGGTGAACCTGCTGCTGCGCTTTTTCGCGCTCGAGGACGGACGCATCCTGATCGACGGACAGGACATCGCCCATGTCACCCAGGAGAGCCTGCGCGCACAGGTGTCCGTGGTCACCCAGGATACCTCGCTGCTGCATCGCTCGATCCGCGACAACATCCGCTACGGTCGGCCGGAGGCCAGCGATGCCGAGATCATCGAAGCGGCAAAGCTCGCGCACGCGCACGAGTTCATTCAGGAACTCGAGGATTGGCGCGGCAGACGCGGCTATGACGCCCAGGTCGGCGAGCGCGGGGTGAAACTGTCCGGCGGCCAGCGCCAGCGCGTCGCGATCGCGCGCGTGATCCTCAAAAACGCGCCGATCCTCATGCTCGACGAAGCCACTTCCGCGCTCGACAGCGAGGTCGAGGGCGCGATCCAGCAGAGCCTCGGCACCTTGATGGCGGGCAAGACCGTGATTGCGATTGCGCATCGGCTGTCGACCATCGCGCGCATGGATCGTCTGGTCGTGATCGACCGCGGCCGCATCGTCGAACAGGGCACGCACGACGAACTGCTGCACGCCGCCGGCCACTATGCCAATTTGTGGAAACGGCAATCCGGCGGGTTCATCGACAAGGCCCCGGACGACGCCCACGCGAACGCGGCGGAGTGATTCCGCCGCGCGTCCGGCGTTTCGGCAATCGTCATTTGATGCCGGCCGCCTTGACCAGCTTGCCGGTGGCAGCGATCTCATCGGCGACATAGGAATCGAACGCGGCCGCGCTCATCGGCATCGGGTCGAGCGCGAGCCGCGCCAGTTTCTCCTTCATGGCCGGTGATTCCAGCACCTTGGCGGCAGCGTCGTGGAATTTTTCCACGATCGCGCGCGGGGTCTTCACCGGCATGAATACGCCGTACCAGATCGTGTAGTCGGAATTGGCATACCCGGCTTCGAGCGACGTCGGCACGTCCGGAAGCGCCGGCGCGCGGGTCGGCGTGCTCACGGCCAGGGCCAGCAATTGACCGTCGCGGACCAGGGGAATGGCGGTGGAGATCGGACAATAATAGAAATCGATCCGTCCTCCGAGCACGTCTGCGAGCGCCTCCGGCCCGCCCCGATAGGGAACGTGAACCGCGTCGAAGCCCGCGCTCAGGCGAAACTTCTCCGCGCTCATATGCGTCGCCGTTCCGACGCCGGCGGATCCATAGGTGAATGTGCCGGGCTTGGCTTTGGCCGCGGCGACCATGTCCTGCACGGTTTTCCAGCCCTTGGCCGGCGACACCACGAGGACGTTGGCGTTCTTGCCCAGCGCGATCACCGCCGACAGATCCTTGGCGGTGTCGTAGGGCAGATCGGGGACGATCCACGGCGCCACTGCGTGGGCGGAGGAATTCGCCAGGATGGTGTAGCCGTCGGGATTGGCCTTGACCACAACGCCGACCGCCAGGGTGCCGCCGGCACCGCCGCGATTTTCCACCACGATCGACTGCCCGAGTTCGCCGGCGAGTTGTTCGAACACGGTGCGCGGAATGACGTCGGTCGCACTGCCGGCGCTGAATGGGATGAAGGCCTGGATCGGCTTGGTTGGCCATTCCTGCGCCGCCGCCGCGCCGGCCCACACCGTCAACAGAACAGTCAGCGCACAGCGCCGCCAATGAGCGATCATGATCCCCTCCGCCGGCGGCCGCGATGAGCGTCGGCAACCGCCAGGGACCAAGCAAGTCAAATGCCAAGGTCGGTGGCAAGCCTGAGAATCGGCAGTGCGACAGTCTGCCGATTCTGGTGCGGGCCCGGCATGGCAACTTGTCTGCAGTTTGCGCTGCCCAATTTCGGGCTGCGGGCAGACTAGGCCGCCCGGACGGCACGGCAAACGACGGCGACAGAGTAAAGGAATTCGCGGTCAGGATCGCGAGGTCATCGTGACGTGGGAGGTTCGTCGAATTCCTGACGTATCCGGCCAATTGAAGAAATTGCAGGGATCGCCGAGGGCCCGGGCGAACGCCATCGTCGTTTCGTTCGGCATCGTGACGCCGTGAACTGACCAACGACCTCGCGCGACCAAAGATGCGAGCAGATCCCCAATGTCCACGGCAGAGGAATAGGAATAAGGGCTCGGCCCGTGGGGTTTGAGATCCGAATGGAGGATTGGATGCGCGTTGGCGCGATTTTAGCTGTGGGCGTTGCCATTGGGCTTATGGCGACGCCGGCGCTTGCTGCAGGCGAATGCCGCGATCAGGACACCGAACGCCAGATCACCGGCTGCACCCGCGACATCGATTCCGGAGCGTTGCACGGAAAATCGCTGGCCGAGGCTTACATGTTCCGCGGGCGCGGGTGGTCGCGCAAGGCCGACTTCGACCATGCGCTGGCCGATTTTAGCGAAGCGCTGCGTCTCGATCCCACATTTGCTGCCGCCATGAACGACCGCGCCACCGTCTGGTATCGCAAAGGCCAGTTCGATCGCGCCATCGAGGATTTCGAGGTGGCGGTTCGCCTCAATCCCAGAGACGGCGCCATCCGTTGCAATCTCGGCACGGCTTTGCGCGACAAGGGCGAGTTCGATGGCGCGATTATCGCATACACCGATGCCGTTCGTATTGATTCACGCGTCACGTCTTGCGTCGGCAACCGCGGCGAGGTGTGGCGATTGAAAGGTGATCTCGACCGCGCGTTGGCCGATCAGAACGAGGCGATCAGGACCAATCCCAAACTCGCCCTCGCCTATGTTCAGCGCGGCGACACCTTGCGCTACAAGGGCGACCTCGCGCAGGCGCTCACCGACTACGAGCACGCTTTGCAGCTGGAGGCGGAATTCGTTCCGGCGCTCACCGGCCGGGGGCTCACCTATGAGAAGATGGGCGACCTCGTCCATGCGCGCGTCGAGTTCCAAAGGGCTTTGGCGTCGCAACACCGATTGGCGAAAGTCGATGTTCATCGAAAGGCACAAGAAACCGCCGCGGCTCAACTCGCCGCCATCGATTCTGGGGCGCCGCTGCCGGTTATTCCGAACGCTCCGGCGAGAGCGGCCAGCGCCAACGCGATTCCGACGCCGACTGTAGCTATGCCCACGTCGACGGCCCGAAGTCATCAAGGGCGCCGGATCGCGCTCGTCATCGGAAATGCCGCCTACCGCAACGTCACGGCCCTGCCAAATCCCGAGCGCGATGCTGAGGTCGTTGCGGCCACCTTACGCGCTATCGGCTTCGAGGCGGTCACGCTGGTGCACGACGCGACTCATCAGGTGTTGGTGGATGCGCTTCGCAAATTTGCCGATGAGGTTGAAACGGCCGATTGGGCGTTCGTCTACTATGCCGGCCACGGCATCGAAGTAAACGGCGTGAATTATCTCATTCCGGTCGACGCGAAGATCGCGGTCGATCGCGACGTGGAATTCGAAGCGGTGCGGCTCGATCAGATCATGACATCGGTCGAGAGCGCCAAAAAGCTGAAGCTCATCCTGCTCGACGCCTGTCGAAATAATCCTTTCGTGTCCCAAATGCGCCGCACCGCGGCGCCAGAAGCCGTCGCGGCGGGGACGACCGGCGTCGGCACAACAAGCACGCGCTCGATCGGACGCGGGCTCGGCGAAGTCAACGTCAGCGGCGCAACGCTCGTCGTGTACGCGGCAAAGCACGGCCAAGTTGCGCTCGACGGCGAAGGCGGCAATAGTCCGTTCGCAGTCGCGATCGTGCAACGGCTCGCCACTCCCGGTGTCGAGATCACCAAGCTGTTTCGGCTCGTGCGCGACGACGTGATGGAAGCGACAGCGGGGCGCCAGGAACCGTTCACCTATGGCTCGCTGCCCGGACGCGAAGATTTCTTTTTTGTGCAGCGGTGATCCCGGCCTCGGCCGTTGAGGGCATCTGCCCACCCCAATTCCAGGCCATTGTGACAGGCGCGCCCTGCCCGTTCCTGCCTGAACCAAAGGAGCTTTCGTCGCACCCTCGGCCATCTTGAAGGCGGTCGTGAACACGGGCATCCTAAGGGCCGGTGTCGAAAAGCGCCGCTGGCGCGCGAACAAGACCAAGCAGGGTGGGAACAATGGCGTTAACCGTCACAACAATTGTCCGCGTGGGCTTTGCGCTCCTTCTGTCGGCGTTCGTTGGGTCGGTGACCGCATCGGCGGCTGACACCTGGCCGCAGCGCAATGTCCGATTCATTCTTCCGCTGCCGCCCGGCAGCGGCGTCGATCTGGCGGCCCGCCTGTTCGCGGAGCGACTGCAAGCGCGCTGGGGCCAGCCGGTGGTGGTCGAGAATCGACCCGGCGGCGACGGCGTGGTCGCTATCACCGCCTTCCTCAACGCGCAGGACGATCACACCTTATTGTTTGCGCCGGTGTCGTCGTTCACCGCCTACGCCTATCTGCATCCGGAAGACAAGCTGCCCTATGACCCGCGCGACCTCTCGCCGATCGCGCGCGTTTCCAACACCGTGGTCGTGGTCGCAGTGCCGGTATCCCGCAAGATCGGCACCATGAAGGAGCTGGTCGATCTGGCCAAGGCGCAGCCTGGCAAACTCAACTGGGCGACCGCCACCGGCGTCAGCGATTTCCTGTTCGAAGGCTTTCAAAAAAGCGGCGGGGTGAATTGGAGCCGCGTGCCCTACCGCGACACGGTGCAAGCACTCAACGATCTCGCCGATGGCCGGATCGACATTTACTCCGGCGCCTATGCGATCACCCGGGCACAGGTGCAGGCCGGCAAGGTCAAGCTGCTCGCCGTCACCAACCGGGAGCGCGCGCCGATGCTCGCAGACTTGCCGACGGTGGCCGAAGCCGGATATCCGACCCTGCACTTCGATGGTCTCGTCGGCCTGTTCGGTCCGCGCAGCATGAGCGACGAGCTCCGCACGAAGATTGCGAACGATATTCAGGCGGTCTCCGACAAGACCATGGAGGACAAGCTCGCCGTCAGCGGGCAGGTCATGAGCCCAGGCAAGGCCGCGGAATTTTCGGCGTCGATCGAGGAACAGCGCGCGACTGTCGCCAAGATCGCCAACGAGCTCGGGATCAAACCAGCACAATAGGCCCGGCCGCAGACAGGCCCATGAATTTCACGGTCCGGGGGCTGCCCTGATCGCGCCAAACATCTGTGTACAACAAGCCCCTGCATCATTGCTGCACTACAGCTTTAATGTAACTAAATACCGTCGACAGCGTTGGCCGGCGACCTGTAGTGTTTGAGTTCAAGGAGGGGCCATGTCGAATATCACGCACATTTCGGCGTCTTTTCCCGCTGCGTCCTCACGATCCTCCAACCGGGCCAGTCATCATGCGCATGCCGTGGCGCTGAGCGCCGAGCTGCGCGACGGCCTCGACGAACTCAAAAAAGAACTGCAAGCATTCCTCAAGAGCGAGGAACGGCAGTGACCGAGTGGCGCGAGCAGGTCACCGAGAAAACCACCTCTGACCTTTGGGATGCGCGACCGGACTGGCTGATGCTGGCCATCAGCGCCGCGCTTGTGGTGGGCTGGGTTTTGTGGATCGCGGTGACGGCCTACCGCCTGCTGGTCACATAAGCCGCAAGAGCGCCATTTCCGACGCGCCCTGCCCTCAAGGCACTGTCACCGCCAGACGTTCGAGCAACGCCGCGGTCGGATGGCCGTCCGGCACTATTCCGAATTTGACCTGCATCTCACGAATCGCGTCGCGAAGATCGAAATCGATTCGGCCCTCGAAATCGTGGACGGCGTAGCCGAGATCGGCGAGCTTGTGCTGCAAGGCGATGCGCGCGTCGCGCGACAATTGGCGATCGTCCTGGGGCCAGGCCGCCCGAATCGGCGCCCCGCCGTGCAGGCGATCCGCGAGATGGGCGACGGCAAGCGCGTAGGCGTCGGAATTATTGTACTGCTTGATGACCACGAAATTCTCGGTCACCAGGAACGCCGGCCCCGCCGCCCCACTCGGAAAAAACAAAATGGCGTCGCCGGCGGCCGGTAGCGGATGTCCGTCCGCCCGGCGCACGCCGAGCTTGCTCCAATCCGCGAACGACGCGCGACTGCGTCGATAGTCGAAGCCTGACGGCACCATCACTTCGAAGCCCCAGGGAAGTCCGGGCTTCCATCCCGCCTTCTGAAAGTAATTGGCGGTCGAGGCCAGCACGTCGGGAACATTGGTCCAGATGTCACGTCGGCCGTCGCCGGAAAAGTCTACCGCATAGGCGACGAAATTGGACGGCATGAACTGGGTCTGTCCCATCGCGCCCGCCCAGGAACTGACCATGCGGGCGCGCGGCATATGCTCCGATTGCAGAATCCCAAGCGCGGCCAGGAGTTCGTTGCGGAAATAAGGATCGCGATAGCGCGCCTGCGCCAGGGTCGCGAGCGAACGGAACACATCCCAACGATCCTTTTCAGCGCCGTAGGAGGTCTCCATCCCCCAGATCGCCAGGATGGTCCAGCGGTCGACGCCGTAAGTCTTCTCGACGGCATCGAAGACCGCGGCCCACTCCGTGGCCTTGCGCGCGCCGATCGCGATGTTGGCGGCGGACACAATCGAACCGACATAGGCGCCGACCGGTTTGCCGTATTCGGGCTGGCGGCGGGTCGCCGCGATGACGCGCGCATCCGGGGTCAGACCTGCGAAGGCAGCGTCGAACGTCGCACGCGAGATGCCCTGCGCCTTGGCATCCGGCCACAGCGCCTGCAGGAAATCGCCGAACCCGGCATCGGCGCCCGGCACGCCCTGGGCGCCTGCCGGCGACGCGATGCAGGCCAGCAGCAGAAGGAGGAACAATCGACGGATGATCATTGCCCTAGCTTACGGCACCGCGCGCGCACGGTCAGCAACCGTCGGCACGGGATGCGCAACGCTACGCGGGCCGGCTCGGTTCACGGCGGCGAGCCGCCGGATTGGCTTCGCCGACGCGAAGGAGATCCGATGGTCAGAGCCGCACACAGGGCGGCCCCAAGGGCGAGCACTGCCGCCACCAGCATGGCGACGCGAATACTCTTTGCCAGCGATGTCCTGATTACGGTCTCGGCCATGGTCCGGTCGGCGGCGGCGACATTTGCCGCAACCGGCTCGATCACGAATTTTCCGCGTGCGTCGGCGATCAGTTGTTTCACTTCGGGGGACGCGGTCGTGGTGATGGCACGATCGAGCGTGGAATCGAATGTCCCGATCGCGACGGCGCCGAACAGCGCCACCGCCAGCAGGCTCGCAACCGACGCGACGGCATTGTTCACGCCCGATGCAACACCGGTCCGGCGCGCCGGCACGGCGTTGAGCACCGTCGCCGTCAACGGCGCGACACTCACCGCTAGGCCGAGACCGAGAATCGTCATCGGCAACAAGAATGTCGTCCAGTAGGACCCGTCGGCGCCCGGCAGCGCGAGTATTCCGAAGCCGACGGCCGCAATGGCCGGCCCGACAATCAGCGGCAATCGCGCGCCGACGCGATCAAGCAATCCGCCCGACCATCGCGACAATGCTCCCATCACGATGGTGAACGGCAGGAAGACGGCGCCGGCCATGGTGGCGGAATAGCCATGGACCTGGATCAGGTCGAACGGCAGGAAGAAGAAGGCGCCGCCGAGCGCCGCGTAGAGCAACAGAGTCAGGACATTAACCCCGGTGAAGATGCGGGAGCGAAACAGGTCCAGCGGCATCATCGGCGCCGGTGAGCGCGCTTCCTCCCGTACGAAGGCGATCAGCAGAATAATTCCGACAATGATCCCGCCGATGATTGCGGGATTGCGCCAGCCGGACACCGGCAGCGCAATCAGCCCGAACACCAAACTTCCCAATCCGCACAGGACCAGGAGCGCGCCACGCCAATCCAGACCTGGCGGCGCCTGCGCATCCGAGGTTTCCGGAACATGCCGCAGCGCGATCCAGATCGTCGCCGCCCCGATCACTGGATTGATGAGAAAGATCGCACGCCAGACCGCGTGGTCGATAATCCAGCCTCCGAGCAGCGGACCAATGGCTGCCGCGATGGCGGAAAAGGCCGCCCAGGTTCCGATCGCCTTGCCGCGCTCGGCTTCGCTGAAAAACGCGCCGATGATCGCGAGCGAGCACGGGATCAGACAGGCCGCGCCCAGGCCCTGGACCCCGCGCGCGAGAATCAATTGCAGGGCGTTGGGCGCGAGGCCGCACCAGATCGAAGCGGCTGCGAAGATGACAATCCCGATGACGAACAGGCGACGACGCCCGAACTGATCACCGGCGGCTCCGCCCACCAGCAGCAGCGCGGCCAGGCAAAGCTCGTAGGCATTGACCACCCACTGAATGACCGTCACCGAGGTCGCGAGATCTTTTTCGATCGCCGGCAGCGCGACGTTGACGACGGAGCCGTCGATGAAGGCCATGGTCGAACCGAGCGTGGTCGCGACGATGATCCAAGACTTCTGGCGCGCCGTGCATCGTGCAGCCTCCGCGACCGAGCGGATCGCGCCTTCGTCGCAGGGCGCCGTCTTGGCGATGATCATGGTCCGCCCTGCCGATCTGTCGCGACATCGCGCGGCGCCGGCCCGGCGCCGGACGGAAATCCCCGATCCAGGCCGCGCAGCAGCGTGAGGATGGCGCGATTGAGCGGAACGTCGATTCCCTTGGCTTCGGCGGTCCGCACGATCACGCCGGTGATGTACTCGTGTTCGAGTTTATGCCCGGCGAGGCGGTCGTACAGCATCGAGGTGCCGCCGTCCTCGCGGTAGCCGGAATAGAGTTCGAGCGTGGCATCGACATCCGCAGTGGTCAGCCGCGCGCCGGCGGCGCGCGCGACCGTGACCGCTTCCGCGAGCATGCCACGGGCGAGCGCGCGAATGTCGGGGTCACGCATGATGCGCATGCGCTGAAGCGTCAGCGCGGTGATCGGATTGGCGGCCGCGTTGCTCAACAGCTTGCGCCACGCCGCGGACAGAAAATCCTCTTCCTGCACAACCTCGGCCGGACTGCCGGCGAGCAGATCGGAAAAGCGCTGACCGAGTTCGCCCGACGGCACCACGATGCGATGCCCGACGTGGTGCTTGATGTGACCAGGCGCCACCCGCTCGACCGCGGCATAGACGAGCGCCGGCAAAATGGCCGCGCTGGAGACAAACGGGGCGACCCGCGCCACATGATCCATGCCGTTTTGTGCCACCACGACGACGGTCGAAGCGTCGGCCAGGCGCGCAAGCCAGGGCGCTGCGCCGGGCGTGTCCTGCGCCTTGGTGGCGAGCAATAGCCACGGCACCGGTCGCTCGCGGGCTGGATCGGTGGCGATCCTGACGTCGATGGCGCGCTTGCCGTACGGTCCGTCAACGATCAACTGGTCAAATGCCGTTCGCACGCATAGAACCACCGCGTGACCGGCAGCGGCGGCTTCCGCCGCCAGCAAGCCACCGACCCCGCCGGCCCCGACCACCGCCACGCGCATGTCCGCCGTCATCTCGTCGTCCTGGCTGTCTTATCCACTCGCATGCTCCGTGCCGTGAGGATCGGCGCCGCATCGACTATAGGGCGTTCGGCGTGGAATTCAGAGTGCAGGCCTCGCCGCCCGACGGCAAGAAACGCTAGATTGGCGGCACGACCGCTTGAGGGGAGATCATGACACACCAACAACGCCTGGCTGCCGTGCTCGCGCTGGCCGTGTTCGCCTGGTTCGGCGCCGTCGCGCGGGCCGAGGAGACCTATCCGATCCGCCCCGTCCGCATCGTGGTCGGCTTCGGGCCGGGTGCGTCGGCCGACATCGCCGCGCGGGTGCTGGCGCAAAGGATGGGGCAGACGCTGGGACAGCAATTCATTATCGAGAATCGCCCGGGTGCCGGCAGCAATATCGCCAGCGAATATGTCGCGCGCGCCCCGAAGGATGGTTACACGCTGTTGTTCGGGACGGTCGCCAACACCATCAACACCACGCTGTCGAAGAATCTCACCTTCGATTTCAGCCGGGATTTCGCGCCGGTCTCGCTCGCGGTCACGCTGCCGAACATCCTGGTGGTGAACCCATCATTGGGGGTCGACAGCGTCGCGGATTTGATCAAACTCGCCAAATCCAAGCCGCAGCAGATCTTCTTCGGATCGTCCGGCGTCGGAACTTCGCCGCATCTGTCGGGAGAGCTGTTCAATGAAATGGCGGGAGTAAAGCTTGTCCACGTTCCCTATCCCGGCAGTGCGCAGGCGGTGACCGATCTGCTCGGCGGCCGTGTGCAGGTGATGTTCTCGCCGGCTTCCACCGTGCTGCCGCACGTGACCGAAGGCAAGCTGAAGGCCCTCGCCTCGACTCAGCTGAAGCGCGCGGGCGCGGCACCCAACCTGCCGACCATGACCGAGGCGGGCCTTGATGGATTTGACACCAGCGTGTGGTTCGGCCTGCTGGCGCCGGCTGGCACGCCGCCGGAGATCATCGCCAAGCTCAATCGCGCCGTGAACGATGCGCTGACATCGGACGAGGTGCTGGCCTTGCTGCGGGTGCAGGGCATGGATCCGCTCGGCGGCACGCCTGAGGCGTTCGCGCACACCATCACCAGCGAGACCGCCAAGTGGGCGCACGTGATTGCGGCTGCCGGGCTGCAGAATTGATCACCAGAACCAGGACGCGAATTCGGAGCGACGAGGACCATGAGCAAACTGCGCGCGATCGAGTGCCGACCGTTTTTTGACGCGGTCGATCAGAAGGCCAAAGAGATGGGCGTCGCGGTGACGACCGCGGTGGTCGGACCGGAGGGCAATCTGATCGCGCTCGAGCGCATGGATGCGGCCGGGTTCATCACCCCGGAAACCGCCATTGCGAAGGCCTACACCGTTGCCGCCTTCCGTTCGATGAGCCCGCGGTTTCCGGACGGCCTGGTGATCCACAAATGGTTCATGGAGCGCAATCCGCAGATGATGATGAACGCCGCGGTGTTCACCGGCGGAAAGGTTGCCGCATCCGGTGGATCGGCCCCGATCTTTCAGGGCAACGACATGGTCGGCGCCTATGCCATCAGCGGCGCCACCTCCGGCCAGGACGAAGAGATCGCGGAATTCGCGCGGGCGCGGGTCGGATGGGCGAAGACGCCCGCCCAGGATGACACCTCGGACGGCGTGAAGCAGCACATCAACGAGATCTACGCCCGGATCGGCATCGGCGAGCACAAGCTGTAACCAGCGGCGGCATCGGCATTCGCGTACCGATTGTGGCGGTTATGTGTATTTTCAGTATATTTTTGCGGCGCAATATGTTATACAAAATATATGGGCGGCTTTCGGCGGGGTCAGGGACCGGGGTGCCGATGCAAAGCGGCTCAGAGGAGAAACTCTAAACTAATCAATTCACTAGCCGGGGAGACTGGAGATTTAGGATGGCTGAGTCAGGCCAATCTCACGTGGACCCTCCTGCTGCGATGCCGAGCGGCTTGAAAATTGTCGGCACATTGGTCCGGTCGGTTTTTATCGTGACGCTGATTGCCGTCACGGCGAGCATCAGTCTTCCTGAGCACCTGACGGCGACGGCCCTTGCCCACTATTCCGTCCCCGATTTCATTCGCGCCGCCATCGGCATCGCGATTTGCGCCGGTATGATCGTCCAACTGATCAAGATTCCGAAGGACGACGAAGGCCACAAGACCTGGGTCTTTATCGGTCTGGGGCTGATATTCGTCGCCGCGGTTTTCACCATCCTCAAGCTGGCCATGCCTGACGTCGTCTGAGCCGTCGCGGTTCCCTCCGATCCGTTTTCACGCCAAGTGTTCGGCGGATGTCCGGGCCGTCCGAATATGCGATAGTCACGACCTGTCTCCCGCGCCCGCGGGACTCACCTGGTCAGGAGAACGACATGTCGCTGTCCCGGCGTCGCGCGCTCCAAGTCGGCACCGCGGCCCTGACCGGCGCGTTTGGCGGATGGTCCCGGCCGGCGCGATCCGAATCGTCGGACCTGCGAGTCAACTTCGCACTCAATCGCGCGCCGTTCGACGCTTCCAATGCACCGTTTCTATTGGCGCAGAAGAACGGCTATTTTCGTGACGCGCACGTCGACATCAACCTGTCGCTGTCGAAAGATGCGCTCGATGCCCTGCATCGGGTCGCGTCCAATGAATTCGATCTCGGCTTGCTGGATTTTCCGGTCCTGCTGAAATTCGCCCTCGACAAACCGGAGCGCGCCCCGCTTTACGTGTTCACGATCTTCGATCGTTCACCGGCGGCCGCCGTCACCTGGCGATCGAGCGGCGTGACCAAACCCGCCGATCTCGCCGGCAAGACCCTCGCGGCGACACCGACCGACGGCGCGTTCCAATTGTTCCCGGCATTCCTGCGCGCCGCCGGGGTCGACCCCGCGAGCGTCACGCTGAAACTGGTGGAGTTGGCCGAACGCGAGCAGCTCATGCTGGACCACCAGGTCGACGGCGCAATCGGTTTCGACTCGACAATTTTCTACAAGCTGCAGGCCAAAGGTGCTTCGCTCGACGACGTGACCATCACCTATTATGCCGATGGCGGGCTCGATCTCTATTCCAACGGCATCATCGTCTCGCGCAAGATGCTGGCCGAGCATCCCGATCGCATCGCCGGCGTGGTGGAGGCCTGCGCTAAAGGCTGGCGTGACGCCCTTAAGCAGCCGCAGGACGCGATCGCGGCGCTGGTTGAGGCAAACCCCAAGGCGTCTGCGGAATTGGAACTGGCGCGCTTCGCGTGGATCCGCTCACGCCAAGTGGCGACCGCCGCGGTCCTGCGGAACGGATTGGGGCATGTGGAGCGTGCGCGGGTGGAAAAGATCATCGCGCAGATCCGCGCGCAAGACGGCAAGAACGGGCCGTTCGACGTCGCGCAGGTCTATAGCGACAAGTTCATGCCGCCGAAAATCGACGTGAGCTAGGCGGTGGGTACCACGCCAGCAACAGCCGCCCGGCGGCTTACCTGCGCACGCTGCGGCAACGCGTTCGACTGCGGGCTGTCCAAGGAGTGCTGGTGTAGTAAAGAGGACTTTCGATTGCCGATGCCGGTCGGCGATCAAGCGGACGATTGCGTGTGTCCCACCTGCCTGCGCGCGAGCGCCGAAGCCAGCCGCGAATCGACGTGAACCCTTCGGGGCTGGAAAACGACCCACGCTTAGCTGCCCTCCCCTCGACCCGAACTTTCACCCACGCTGCACCAGGAGATCCGATGTTTGGCAAGAAGACATTGTTGACGCTTGTCCTGCTCGCAGCGCTCGGGCTGGTCGCTGCCACCTGGCTCGACGCCATCGCGGCGGAAAACCCGCTGTTTGGAAAGTGGCAGATCACCGACGCTGCCGCCGCGCCGTGGGCCGGCAAGCAGAGGGGGCAATCGGCAGAAACGCGCAAGCTGTTGAACCTGCAAATCAGCTTTGCCGCCAAAACGATGAAGTCGAATTATCCGACGCTCAATTGCACCGACGCCGCGTTCGAGATCAGCAGCGATCCCCCCGATGTGCTGTTCCAGGGCATGCTGTCCGAGCCGAATCAGGAAAGCGTCGCGCAATCGCTGGGCTTTCCCCGCGGCGATGTCCCCAGCGTCGAAGTCAATTGTTCGAGCGGCGACATCCCATTCCATTTCCGCGACGCCAACACCGTGCTGTTTGCCCTCAACGACGTGATCTACACCTTGACCCGGCGCTGACGGGAACGTTCACCCGTCAAATCAATCCGGCGGTCCAGATCACCAGTTCGGTCGCCGCCTTGCCGAACGCCTCATCGAGCGCCGCCGCCGCAGCGGGAACGCTGGTGTCCGGCGCCGGCACCGTTGCCTCGAACGTGCGCGAACCCAGGATCCGCCCCTTGTCGGACAGGATCTTGGCGCCAAATTCCACATGCGCGGCCGGCGTTCCGGTCCCCGCGATCTGGAAGCTGCGGATGTCGATCAGGAGCTGGTCATCGGCAATGAGTCCGTCCATCGGCCGAGCCACAGCCCGCATGGCGTTTGAATTTTCCAAGCTCTGAATGATCTTGGCCTGCAGGAGTTTCGGAATGTTGTCGCTCCACTGAGCGGTGTCCACGCTCGGCCCCTCGCCGCCCGCGGTTCGCACCAGGATTTTCTGGGTGTCGAGCGTCAGCACGGTGGTCGGCTCCGGCACGACGAGCTGACTCTTTGCCACCTTGTCGGTTTTTGGAAACGTGCGCGGCGCGGTGAGATCGTAGATGACGGGCGACGACTTTGCGGCCCCGCCGGTCATGCGTTCGAGCCCCGCCAGAATTCCATCGACTCGGCCGGCATTGCGTGCGAGCGCCTCCGAGAAGGTGTTGAGATTGCCGATCGCGCTTTTCAGCGGATCTGAATTGTCCGCCAGCACCGCGTCGAGACGGCGCAAGGCCTGTCGCGCCGCCTCCGTCATGCTTTGGCCGGCGTACGGATCGGCCACAATGACGGGCGATTCCGATTTCGATGCGGATGTCAGCGCGGTCCCGGAGGCCCCGCCCTGCAGCGAGATCACGGGCACGCCGGTGAGGCCCTGAAATTCCAACCCGGCCTGGGTATCGCTGCGAATCGGCGTCGTTGCGGTGACGGAGATCGTCGCCATGACCTCTCGCGGCTTGCCGGGACTGAGCTGCAGATCCGTCACCTCGCCGACCCGAATGCCGTTGAAGAGCACCGCCGCTCCGGTCAGCAGGCCGGAAACTGTATTCTCGAAACGAACCCGATAGACCGTTCGTTCGCTCAGACCGCCGGTATTGTTCAGCCAGAACACAAAGCCAAACACCGCCGCGATTGCGGCCAGCACGAACATGCCGATCAGTGCATAGGGCGCGCGCGTTTCCATCAGCGTAACCTCAGTTTGACGCGGCTTTCAGCGCGCGTCCGCGTTTGCCGCGGAAATAGGATTTTACCCAGGGGTGCTCGGAAGCCATCATCGCCGACATCGGCCCCTCCGCCACCACCTTGCCGTCGGCGAGGGCTGCGATTCGGTCGCAGACCGCATGCAGGCTGTTAAGGTCATGGGTCACCATGAAGACAGTGAGACCGAGGGTCTGCTGCAGGGTCCGGATCAGGGAATCAAAATCCTGCGCCGAGATCGGATCGAGCCCGGAGGTCGGTTCATCGAGAAAGACCACCTCCGGATCGAGCGCGAGCGCGCGCGCAAGCGCGGCGCGCTTGGTCATCCCTCCCGAGATCTCGGAGGGAAATTTGTCGCCGTCGTGCGCATTCAATCCCACCATTTCCAGCTTCGCGATCGCCAACTCGTCCAACAGACGCTCCGACAGTTGCAGGTTCTCCCGCAGCGGAAACTGGACGTTCTGGCGCACCGTCAGCGAGGAGAACATGGCGCCTTGCTGGAACAGAATGCCCCAGCGCCGCGCGATTGCCCGCATTTCGAGCTCATCGGTGCGATCGAGGCTCATGCCCATGACGTCGATACGGCCCGATTGTTTGGGAATCAGACCGATGATGGTCCGCAACAAGACCGACTTGCCGCTGCCCGAGGCGCCGACGACGCCGAGGATCTCGCCGCGCCGAAGGTCGAGAGACAGGTGGTCCAGCACGGTCTGCTCGCCGAAGCCAACGACGAGGTCGCGCACGCTGATGAGGACCTGATCGGCCGCGGCATCCATCCCGTCACATTCCAATCGACGCAAAGAACACAGCAAACACGCCATCGAGCACGATGACGAGGAAGATCGATTTGACCACCGATGCGGTTGTCTGCAATCCGAGGGATTCCGCGCTTCCCTGCACCCTCAACCCTTCACTGCAGGCGACGATGCCGATCACCAGCGCCATGAACGGCGCCTTGATCATGCCGACCTCGAAATGCGTGACCGAAATCGCTTCCCTCAGGCGCGCGATGAAAACCGCCGGACTCATTCCGCCGTAGAGCCATGCCACCAGGCCACCGCCATAGAGCGCCGCCATCGAGCCCAGGAATGTGAGGATCGGCAGCGCGACGATCAAGGCGATGACACGCGGAAGAACCAGGACCTCGACCGGGTCGAACCCCATCGTGCGAAGTGCGTCGATTTCCTCGCGCATCTTCATGGAGCCGAGTTCGGCCGTGTAGGCGCTGCCCGAGCGGCCCGCCGACATGATCGAGACGATCAACACGCCGAGTTCGCGCAACACCAAAATTCCGACCATGTCGACCGTGTAGGATTCAGCGCCGAACTTGCGAAAGTGAAAGATGCCCTGTTGCGCGATAATGCCGCCGATCAGGAATGTGATGAGCATCATGATTGGAATCGCCTGCCAGCCGACCCGAAACAGCTGGTAGATGGCAGAGGTGAGCCGAAAGCGACCGGGATGCAGGATGACGTTAAAGAGCACCACGCTCAGATTGCCAAGCATCTCGACAAAGATGAGAAAATCGGATTTGAGGCCGGCGGTGCCACGTCCGACCGTGTCGAGCAACGTCAAGATTCGGTTCTGCTCCGGCGCAGCCGCCGGCTGGTCGCGATTGACCCGGTGCATCTCATCGATCAGCCCGCGGTAGTGCTCCGGCAGTCCCTGCAGGCTTGCTTCGTTTCCGGCGACCCTGCAGGCCCGTACCAAGCGTTCGAGCAGCCAGGCGCCGAGCGTATCGAGCTCATGCACGCGCGCGACATCGATACTGACGCTTTGCGCATCGGCCGCATGGGGCGCGGCGGCGTCGACCAGCCGCTCGAGCATACCCGCATGAACAGCGATCCACGCGCCCGATGCCACCAGTTCCAGGCGCCCGGCCGTCATCGTCGTGTCAAGGAACGGTTCGGGGGCCATCGGATCCATTTCGGGAGCGTTCAACAAGCGGCTAGCAAGACCGCGTCGCCTCCATTAGGACATTGACCTAGCTCAACGCCCTCGCGGGGCAACGCCATCATCGCGATAAAGCCAGCTTTTCTGACATCGATCGCGCCGCCATAGTGCACTATAACGCGCCGACATTGGGAACCGAATGGAAACGTCATGATCCTCGAAATCGCACAAATCGACGTCAAGCCGGGAATGGAGACCGCGTTCGAATCCGGCGTCAAGAACGCGGCACCGATTTTTCAGCGCGCCAAGGGCTGCAGAGGCATGGCATTGCAGCGCTCGATCGAAAAGCCCCAGCGCTATCGTTTGTTCGTGCAATGGGACACGCTGGAGCACCACACCGTGGATTTCCGCAATTCCCCCGACTTCCAGGAGTGGCGCAAGCTGGTCGGCCACTGCTTCGCCTCGCCGCCCGAGGTGGAACATGTGAGCGAGGCGGTTCGCGGGTTTTGACCGCCAATCTGTCTTCGCAGCCACCCTTCCATCGCTGCCGTCCGCAGCCCATATTCCCATCGCGATGGCGAAGCTCCCCGATAAACCCAAAAAGGCCAAGGACCCGGCGCGGCCGACGCGGTCAAAGGCTGCCCGTCCCGACACGCCGGCGATGGGCCGCGAGCTTGCCGACCTGCTGAACCCGGCGATCGGCCGCGGCGAGGCGGGCGTCGGCTCGCAGACCGGCCTGCAACCGCCTGCCGACAACTCGCGCGACCGCCGCGCGGCCTTTGCCGACGCCCACAAGGCGCGCGCATCGACCCCGCGCGGGTTCGAGGAAAAGCCGCAGGCCGGATACCAGGACCAAGGGGCCGGCCTCGATCCGCAACTCACTGAAGCGTTGCGGCTGGAGCCGGACGCGGACTTTGTCGGATCGAGCGGACTGGTCGCAACCGCGCAGGCGCTGGAGACCTTGCTGCGCGAAGGCCGGGCCGAAATCACTGAACAGCCGTGGACGCCGCACCGACCGCCGCGGCCGGAAAAATCCGAGGGTGGCCGCCCGCTGGTGATCAAGTCCGATTTTGAACCAAAAGGCGACCAGCCGCAGGCGATTGCGGAACTGGTGGAGGGAATCAAGCGCCACGACCGCATGCAGGTGCTGCTGGGCGTCACCGGTTCGGGCAAGACCTTCACCATGGCGAAGGTGATCGAGCAGACGCAACGCCCGGCGCTGATCCTCGCTCCCAACAAGACGCTCGCCGCCCAGCTCTACGGCGAGTTCAGGAGCTTCTTTCCGGACAACGCGGTGGAGTATTTCGTCTCCTACTACGACTACTACCAGCCCGAAGCCTACGTGCCGCGCACCGACACCTACATCGAGAAAGAATCCTCGATCAACGATCAGATCGATCGCATGCGGCATTCGGCAACGCGCGCGCTGTTGGAACGCGATGACGTGGTGATCGTCGCCTCGGTGTCGTGCATTTACGGTATCGGCTCGGTCGAAACCTATTCGGCGATGACCTTCACCCTGAAGCGCGGCGATCGCATCGACCAGCGCCGGCTGATCGCCGACCTGGTGGCGCTGCAATACAAGCGTACCCCCGATTTCGCCCGCGGCGCGCTGCGGGTGCGCGGAGACACCATCGACATTTTCCCGGCGCATTACGAGGACCGCGCCTGGCGGGTCAATCTGTTCGGCGACGAGGTCGAATCGATCGACGAGTTCGATCCGCTCACCGGTCACAAGACCGACGAGCTCTCGTTCATCAAGGTCTACGCCAACTCGCACTACGTGACGCCGCGACCGACCCTGATCCAGGCGATCCAGGGCATCAAGGCCGAGCTGCGCTGGCGGCTCGAGCAATTGAACCAGACCGGACGGCTGTTGGAGGCGCAACGGCTGGAACAGCGCACGCTCTATGATCTCGAAATGATGGAGGCGACCGGCAGCTGTGCCGGCATCGAAAACTATTCGCGCTACCTGACCGGCCGCCGGCCGGGCGAGCCGCCCCCGACGCTGTTCGAATACGTGCCCGATCACGCGTTGGTCTTCGTGGACGAGAGCCACGTCACGATTCCCCAGCTCGGCGGCATGTATCGCGGCGACTTCCGCCGCAAGGCGACGCTCGCGGAATACGGCTTCCGGCTGCCCTCCTGCATGGACAATCGGCCGCTGCGGTTCGAGGAATGGGACGCCATGCGCCCGCAATCGCTCGGGGTGTCGGCGACGCCCGGCCATTGGGAACTGGAGCAATCCGGCGGGGTGTTCGTCGAACAGGTGATCCGACCGACCGGGCTGATCGATCCGCCGGTCGACGTGCGGCCGGCCCGCACCCAGGTCGACGATCTCCTCGGCGAAGTGCGCGCGGTCGCGCAAAAGGGCTATCGCAGCCTGGTCACGGTGCTCACCAAGCGGATGGCGGAGGACCTGACCGAGTACCTGCACGAGCAGGGCATCCGGGTGCGCTACATGCACTCCGACATCGATACTATCGAGCGCATCGAGATCATCCGCGACCTGCGGCTCGGCGCCTTCGACGTGCTGGTCGGAATCAACCTGCTGCGCGAGGGTCTCGATATTCCCGAATGCGCGCTGGTCGCCATTCTCGATGCCGACAAGGAAGGTTTCCTGCGCAGCGAAACCAGCCTGATCCAGACCATCGGCCGCGCCGCGCGCAACGTCGACGGTCGCGTGATCCTCTACGCCGACACCGTCACCGGCTCGATGCAGCGCGCAATGGAGGAAACCAGCCGCCGGCGCGAAAAGCAGGAAGCCTACAACACCGAACACGGGATCACGCCGGAAAGCATCAAGAAGTCGATCGGGGACATTCTGGATTCGGTCTACGAGCGCGACCATGTGCTGATCGAGACCGGCGCCGGATTCGCCGAGGACGCGGCCACCATCGGTCATAATTTCGAGGCGGTGATCTCCGATCTCGAAACCCGCATGCGCGAGGCAGCCGCCGACCTGAATTTCGAGGAAGCGGCGCGGCTGCGCGACGAGGTCAAGCGCCTGCGCGCAACCGAGATGGCGGTGGTCGACGATCCGACCGCGAAATATCCGTCCGGCGGCGGACGGCCGGGATCGTCACCGCGCGGCCCGCGCAAACCCAATCTCGATGAGATGGGCCCGGGGGTGGAATCCATTCCGCACCGGCCTGAAACCACGCCGCGGTCGACCGCCGGCAAAGGCGGCACCAGGGCCTGGCGCGGTCCGAAGCGACGGTAGGCCGATCGCGTGTCCCGTCCGATTCAGGACGGACGACCACAATGGGCTATGCTCGGGGCTATGCTTGCCGCGCCTCGCCTTCAACCGTCAGGACGTTCATGGCCACCTATTTCATCTTCGGCGCGGTCGGGCAGTGCCCGCATTGCGGCGACCATCGCTTTTCCGGTCCGATGACGATCGATCCGCAGAGCAGCGTGACCTGCCACAAGTGCAAGCAGGTCAGCACCGTGGAGAAGGCCGTTGTGACAGCGCTCGAAGCCGGCACGGTCAAGAAGCTCAGCGACCATCGCGTGGTGCAGGGCCCCTGAGAGCGATGTTGACATGATCGCGTGGCAGGCTGGGAAACATCGGGCGCCCGTGGCATAGTTCGGCCATTGCCTGCTTCGCCAAAGCGGCCGGGCATGTCAGCAGGTCGAAACGGATCATCGGAGCCGTTCGACCGGGAATGCGGGCCCGCACGCGATGCGCCGCATTCGCTCACCAGATTGGATCGACAGGAGGAAGCCATGGCCAAGGGTCAGATGCGGAGCAACAAGGAAAAGAAGAAGCCGAAGGCGGACAAGAACAAGAAGGCCAGCGATTCGCCGTCGTCCTACGCCTCCCAGTATTCCACCGGGCAAGCCAAGCCGAACCAGAATCCCTTCGCCAAAAAGGGATAGGGCCGGGATAACGCGCAAAAGCGGGCGCGCGGTCTTGACGCCGGCCGCGTTCCCGATGTTGCCATACCGGAAGTTGTCATACCGAATGGTGTGATGCCGATCGCCCCGGCGACGGTGAGTGACGGTTGTGTTCGAGTGTCGGGGCGACGAGTGTTCAACTCAGGTGCGTGATGATTTTTCGATGCCTGCGCTTTGTTATTGTCGCCGCAATTCCGTTTACCCTCCCCTCCACCTTGTTCGCGCAGCAGTCGCTGCAGGACCGCTGGCCGGTGCAAGACCAGCCAAAGCCGGCGCAGCCAGCGACCTCCGCCACGGCCAAGACCGCCACGACCAAGACCGCGGCGGCGAAACCCACAGCGCCATCCGACGCACCCGCCGGCCGTCGCGCAGACCCGCCGCGCCTCATCGTCTGCGGACCGGGGGTGTTCGCGAAGGATACGAGCCACCTGAAACTGGCCCAGATGGTCGAGGCGCAGAACATCACCTACACCGAAGTGGACGGTCCTGAAGGCACCAAGATCATGGCATCGGTGCTCTATCCCAAGGATCCCAAGCGTCGGCTGGAGGTGTTGTGGCAGAACGACGCCGGGCGCAGCGATCTCGCGGTGATCTCGATCAACGGTCAATCCGGCTGGGTCGCTCCGAAGGGTCTCAAGCTTGGCATCCCGCTCGCGGCGCTGGAAAAGCTCAATGGCAGGCCGTTCAAGCTCGCCGGCTTCGATTGGGACGGCGGCGGCGCCGTTCGCGACTGGATGGGAGGCGCGCTCTCCACGCTGCCTGGCGGCTGCGTGGCCGGAATGAAGCTCGCGCCGGATCCTAAGGCGTCGGGAGACATTCGCAGCCAGGTATCGGGCGACAAGGATTTCATGTCGAGCGATCCGCTGATTCGCGCCACCAAGCCCACGATCGAAGAGATTACCATCGGGTACCCGCAATAGCGCCCCCCGGTCCGCCGGATCGCCCTTTGTTTCGAGATGGAAGGAACTTTTCCCTAACTTGAAACATTGGTAGGGTTGGTGTCGACGAGCGGGAGGCTTGTCATGCGCCGCGGGCGGGTATTCCTCAGCATCCTATTGGCAGCGTCGGTTGCGCTTCCGACAGCGAGCGACGCGCGGCCGCGCTTGTTCGGCGCGCTAAGCGCCCTGATGGGCGGAATGGCGGGGCTTGCCGTCGGTCACCATTACTATCGCCAACATCATCGCGCGATCGCGCGGCACGACAGCGAGCGCCCAGTGGCGGCGGAACCCCAACCGGTGGCGGAAAAATCGCCGGCCATGCAACTCCCGCCGCCTCCAGCCAGCCTCGCCAATCTCCCGGCCGCGGATTTCGGCACCACCGAAGACCAGTTCTTCGGCTACGTGGTCGCGCCGGCGAGTTACGACACCAAGTTCTGGGCTCATGGCGAGCGCGATATGATCCAGGCGGTGTTCACCAAGGGCAGCACCGCCATCGCGCCCAATTGCGGCGAAACCAGCCAGCAGCGTGCTGATCCGCTGATCGAACGGATCGCGCAGACCACCCACCCGAACGATGAGCAACGTGTCGCCCTGCAATCGCTGCAGGCGGCGCTGGTGAACGCATTTGACCGCATCAACACCACCTGCCGGGACGTTGATCCGATCACGCCGACGGCGCGGCTGAAGGCCATGCAGGAGCGGCTGTTCGCCATCCGCGATTCCGGACTTTCGATCCGCACCTCGCTCGCCGCGTTCTACGACATGCTCAGCGACGAGCAGAAGACGCAATTCAACGCCGGCGATGTCACCGGCGACATCACCGGCGGCAGCGATCCCGGCGCCAAGCCCAAACCCGTTGCGCCCAGCGCGATGCAAGTCTGCGAAGCGCAGGCGCAGGCCGCGTATGCATGGCCAACCGCACTGATCGGACGACGGGTGCGGCCGACTCAGCAACAGGGCGCCAGTCTTGCGGCGTTGCAAAAGACGTTGTTCGGCATGGCGATGTATTTGAAAGGCGCGTGCCCGAATGAAACGACGCCGACGCCGGTGGCGCGGCTCGATGCCGCGATGCGGCGCATCGACGGGATGCTCTACGCCGTGATCGCCATCAGTCCTGCGCTCGACGATTTTTACGGTCAGCTCAGCGATACGCAGAAGGCGCGATTCAATTCGATCGATCGCGCCTCGACCTGATCGTCATTCTCGACCTGATCGTCATTGATGACAGCGCGCGAGCAACACTGTTGCCTGAGTCACGCGCGTAGCGAGGCGCGGCGAAGCAGGATCGCCAATCAAAATTCGGGGCCGGCGTTCGATTCATCGCGATATCCGCGCGACCTTGAATGCGACCCCCATTCAAAATTACCACCACCGTAACCTCCGCAATAACGCGATATTCAGGGCGCGCGAATGTCCATCGTCCGCAGCCTGCAATCGGCTTAGCGCGGCCGCGGCTTCGAATATGGCCAAACGCCCCGAAATGGTCCTTGTGTGGTCGGATTCCCATGGAGACATGAGGTCAGAGCGGTCCGGGGGCGCCGGCCGCCGCGTCATGGTCCACGCAGGAGGTGTATCCCATGAGTAGTGCTATCAGAACCGAACGGCCTGCCAACGATGCACAAGTGAGTGCCGCCGAAGTGGAAGGGGAGATCCGCGAATTCGTACGCAAGGACGTCGCGTCACTGCGGCGGTTTCCGGAAGCCGGAAGCGACGTGTTCGTCAGCAATCTGAATTCCATTGTCCAGCGCGTCGCCGGATCGTCGGTCGCAGAAATCGACAATCTGATCGGCGAGCTCGAGCAGCTACGCGAGCATCTGCACAACGAAGGCCAGCGCGTGCAGCGCGAAGTCGTGGCCTATGCGCAAATGAGTCAGGCCGCGATGCGATCAACCAAGATCATCGTGGAGAGCATGGCGCATTTCAAGCAACAGAACGATCGTCCCCGCCCCGCCTGAAGCCAGCACAACGCAAATCTTGACGATAGCGTTCTCTTGACGACAAGATTTTTGGCGTGCGCGCGATCAGCCGAGGGGTTGGTCGCGCGCGCCGGCTTCAGCGCCAGTTTCAAGACTGCCCGAAAATGAGATTTAAGAATTTGTTTACCAGGGCGGCATCAAAGCGCGCAACGGCCGTCGGTGGTGGTCGCGAAGCGATCCGACAAGCGATCTAGCAGAACATCAATGACGTAGAACGAAGGCAGCGCCGGAGATCTCGGATGCCAACCGTTCTACTCGCCCGTGCAATCACGCTTTGTCTTGTTGCCGTCGCGGTGCAGGTTGCATCGCCGTCGGCGCTGGCCGAGCCGCAAGGCACGGCCGATCCATGGGCGCAAATCCGCCCGGTGCCGGATGCATCGACGGAGCCTGCTGAGCAGGACGCGGCCGCGCCGGATCCAACCGCGCAGGAGCCGCCGGCCTTGGATCCGTCTGCTTTCGATCCATCGGTGCTGGCATTGCCCATAGAGATACCGCCAACACCGAGCGTGTCGCCACCGACGCGTGCGGCGAAACTCCAGGATCCCGCGTTCACCAGCCGCAAGGACAACAAGGACGGATCGTCGCTGGTCACGGTCGGCACCAATATACCGATCGATTGGCAAACCAAGGTCGGCGTCGATCTTGGTCTTGTTCCCGCATCCAGCCTGCAACCGGCGCCGGTTGAAATGCTGTCATCAGGATCGAGCACCCAGGACGGATCATCCGGCGCCGCGTGGGCCGCGCTCAGCGTTCCCGGTTCTCCGGTGCCGCTGGCGTGGGACAAGACGTCGGTCGACGCGCGCGTCGACCCCGTGCACGAACAGAGTCGATTGGGCACGGTTTTGAGCCGCACCGTTCCGCTGGGGAGCGACATGTCGATGACGGTGCAGAACGGCTACGCGGTGACGCAGGCGCTGACAAACCTGCCGCCGATTCAGCAACCGTTCGATCCGCTGGCTGTTCCACCGCGTCCGTCGCCTGGGGCGGCCAACGCGCCGCCCGTGGCGCAAATCTGGTCGAACGAAGACGCGATTCGTCTCAGCCTTGCATCGACCGGAACCACGTTCTCGGTCGGCGCTAAGTCCCAAAGCACGGATGATCGATGGCTGCGCTCGCTGTCGGCGGAGCAAAAATTATTCGACTGGCCGGTGAGCATCACCGGTGCGGTGACGGAAAGGTCCGCGGGCGATGCCAGCAAAAGCATTATGGCGGGATTCAAGCAGGCCTGGTGATCTCTCAGCCTCGCACCCGCGATCGGCGTTTCACTGCGCCACCACCACCGCGACCACGCGCTTCGATTTCGGATCGACCAGCATGACCTGCTTTTCGACCATGGCCACGTCATAGTTCGCGGTTTCGGGAATCAGTGTCGCCAAGGTCGAGGGCATCGGCTGCAGTTCGACGGCGTCGGGCACCTGCGCGCCGATGGCGGCACGGAAGCCGGTGGGCGCCGGATTGTTCTTCTGGGTGGCGCTGACGCTTTGGTAGATGGTCTGCTTTTGCGCCGCGCTCAACTCCAATGCCGGTCCCACCGAGGAATCGGCGGCCGGCGTTTGCGCGGAAGCACAAGCCGGCGCGCACAGCGCGAACACCAGCGCCAGCATGCAAATTCTGGATCCTGAAACCATGTCCCGCTCCCGCCGCTGGCATTTTGAAAATGGAATTACCGGTTGATTTCGCCGAGAACCAAATTGGTGGCGGGATCGATCAGTAGAAAGCGGCCATCGATTTGAGCGTAGCTCAGACGCCTGAGCGCCGGAACCTCAACCCCGATCGAATCCGGCACCGGCGTCAAGGGCAGCGTCTCCGGCACCGCGGTGCCGACGACGATATCTCCGGAGGGAGACGCCGGCAGGGTGCGGGTCGAAGACGCCGGTTTGCTCGGTTCACTGATCACGCGGTCGATTCCGGCCGGGTCGTTGGCGCCGCGATCGGAGGTAATCGCGCGCAAGATCTTGGCGCGCTGCGCATCCGTCAACGTCACCGATTCGCCGGACGAAAATCCTTCCGCCTTGACCGAAGCAGCGGTCAGAACCGACGTGCCCATCGCGCCCGCCAGCAAAACCAATGCGGCAACCCCGCGAAAAAGATGCGCCCTCATGATGAACTCCCGACCTGTGGCTGAAGTCTGGGTTAACGCCGGTCTCTGCTCATCGTTCCATGGAACCCCAAACCAGGGTTCCGCCAACAAGTCCCGCTCAAAAGAGAATCAAAATAGAAATGGCCCCAAAAGGTCTTCCGAATTCGCGGCCTTTAAAAAACCGACGGCAAAAAACCCATCGCAACGGCGCATCGTCCAAGGAACTTTTGGTTCGGTGTGTCGCATAATTTTCGCAATCACGACGCAGAAACAGCCACTTTTCAGTTCAGATACGAGCCCGGCGGACGATCGGGATGCGTGAAATCGAGCACTGGGTGCTTAGATTTTGCCGGCCGGAACCGGGTTCCCCCTTGAGCGGAGCCGCCCGGCAGGTCGTCACGGCAGATGACGCGGGGGCTCCGCACTATGTCTTTTTTGGATGCCAAACCCGCAGAGGATCAATTAGAGTTTGATTCTGTCGGGACTGGGGAGATCAGATGATACCTGCACCATTCGTCGGCCTGTCGCTTCTCGTCACCATCGCGACCGGTCCGATCGCCGACCCCACGGGGCCCGACACCCACCTGTCGGCGCAACAAAAGAACAGCGCGATGCAGCCGTTCCTGCGCACCGCGACGGAATGCGTGGCCAAGACCGTCGCCGCCGATCCGCGCTTCGGCGACCGCAAATCCGAGGGAGACCTCGGCGACCTGATTGTGGATTCGATGCCGTCTTGCGCCGCGCCGGTGCGGGCAATGATCGAGGCCTATGATCGCTATTACGGCGACGGTTCCGGCGAGGCATTCTTCATGGGCCCCTACCTCGACGTGCTGCCGACCGCGGTCAACAAATGGGTTCAGCAGATCAGCGCGAAATGATTGCCGCGTCCGGCGGCACTAAGCGGCCTACCGGATGATGTCGACCACGCGCATGGTGGTGGGGTCAACCAGCACGACCTGGTCCTGCACCATTGTGTATTCGTATTTCTGCCCGGCCGGGATTGCGGCGACGGCGTCATCAGGCAGCATATAAAGCGCAATCGACGCCGGGGCCTCCGCACCGATCGCGGCGTGAAAATTGGGCTGCGGGCCAAGCTTGGCTTTTTCCTGATCGATCGCCTTGACGATCGCAGCCCGTTGTTCCGCCGAAAGTCGCAGGCCCGCGCCTTCGCTGATCCCCGTTTCGCCCGGTGCGGGCTGGGATTGGGCAAAAGACAGTGTGGCGGCCGGGCCCAGAGTGCCCAGAAGCGGCAGAACGGCTGCGGCGAGGCGCAAAAGTTTCATCGCGGTCCTCCTGACAAGCGTGATCGCTCCTGCTCAACGCTTGAAAGGCTCAGGCGTGCCCGACCGGCGCAAAGATTCTCGCGACAGCGAGACGAGAAATATCGGAACAAATCGCGAGCGAGCGTAGCGCAGGCGGGGACGCCGCAGCCGCGCTAGCGCACCGGAAAATCAAAATAGCGGTCCGCGAACGGCTCGTCCCGCAAGGTGAAATGCCACCATTCCTTGTCATAGGGCTTGAAACCGCCTCGGCCCATGGCGGCCGCGAGCGTGGCGCGATGCTCGCGCGCCTCGCGGCTCACACTGCGATCCGACGGCCACGATTTGGGACTGAAGAAATCGAAACGCGTGCCCATATCGAGTTCGCTGCCGTCCGTTCGGACCAATGTCAGATCCACGGTCGAGCCGCGCGAATGGCCGGAGCGAGAGGCGATATAGCCGAGCGCAAACAGATTGCGCTTGTCGATGTCCGGATAGAATTCCGCTTTGCCCCTGACATCGGCGACGTCAAGCGCCCAGCGCACGAAATGCGCGACCGCGCGCCGCGGCCGATAACAATCGAACACCTTGAGTGCGAGTCCGTGGGACTGGAGATCGCGCTGCACCAGCGCGAGCGCGTTGGCCGCCTCGCGCGTGAGCAGACAGGCGGGCCGCTCGTAACCGGTGATCGGTTCGCCGACGAAATTATGGCTGCCGGCGTAACGCAGCTCGACGACGAGGCCGGGAACAAGTTGCGTCGCCTCGACAAAGCTCGCCGGCCGCAGATCATCGGCCTGCGCAATCGATCCGGACAGCAGCGCAGCGGTCGCCAGCGATCCGACGCCGCGCTTCATCCGCTGATGCGTGCGATATCGGCGCCACAGCGCGCGAGTTTGTCTTCCAATCGCTCGAATCCGCGATCGAGATGATAGACGCGATTGACGATGGTCTCGCCCTCGGCCGCCAGCGCCGCGATCACCAGCGAGACCGAGGCACGCAGATCCGTCGCCATGACCGGCGCGCCCTTGAGCTTGTCCACGCCCTCGATGGTCGCGGTCTCGCCGTCGAGGTGAATGTGGGCACCGAAGCGGGCGAGTTCCTGCACGTGCATGAAACGGTTTTCAAATATGGTTTCGGTAATCCGCGAGGTACCGCGGGCCCGCGTCATCAGCGCCATCAGCTGCGCCTGGAGGTCGGTCGGGAAGCCGGGGAACGGATCGGTCACGACATCGACCGGCGCAAGCCCGGCGCCATTGCGGGCAATGCGGATGCCGGCATTGGTGGTCGAGACCGCGACTCCGGCTTGCGTCAACACGTCGAGCGCCGCCTGCAGCAGTTCGGGCCGCGCGCCTTCGAGCATCACGTCGCCGCCAGCCATCGCCACCGCCATGGCATAGGTTCCGGTCTCGATGCGGTCCGGCAGCACCGAATGACGGGCGCCCGAGAGGCGGGGCACGCCTTCGATCACGATGCGCGCGGTGCCGGCGCCGGTGATCTTGGCGCCCATCTTGTTGAGACAATCGGCGACGTCGCGGATTTCCGGCTCGCGTGCGGCATTCTCGATCACCGAGGTACCGCGGGCGAGCGCTGCCGCCATCATCGCGGTGTGGGTGCCGCCAACGGTGACTTTCGGAAACACCACCTCGCCGCCGCGCAAGCCGCCTTTGGCACGGGCAATCACGTAGCCGCCGTCAATCTCGATATCGGCGCCGAGCTGTTCCAGCGCCATGATCAACAGATCCACCGGGCGGGTGCCGATCGCACAACCGCCGGGCATCGAGACGCGGGCCTCGCCCATGCGCGCGAGCAGCGGCGCGATCACCCAGAAGCTCGCCCGCATTTTCGATACCAGCTCATAGGGCGCGGTGGTGTCGACAATCCGCGCGGCGGAAATGTGCAAGGTCTGGCCCTGGTATTCGCTGTCGCCCGGGCGCTTGCCGTTGACCATCACGTCGACGCCGTGATTGCCGAGGATGCGTTGGAGCTGCGCCACGTCGGCGAGGCGCGGAACGTTATCGAGGATCAGGGTGTCCTCGGTCAGCAGACTGGCGATCATCAGCGGCAGCGTCGCGTTCTTCGCGCCCGAGATCGGAATGGTCCCGGTCAGCGGTCTGCCGCCGGTAATACGAATGCGATCCATGCCCTCTCCGAACTCTGCCGCCTCAGGCCGCCACCGACCCTCGCCTGTGCATCTATAAGGTCCAGTACTTTAAGGACTAGCTATGGACGAGCCGGCAATGCCTGCAAAGCCACAAAACGGTGCATTCTTACCGTAGAATGCTAGCGATCCTGCTTGTCGGCGCTAATTCCGGCAGAATCGTGGGCCGGTGTGGATGGCCTGACCTCGCCGGCCAAGCCGGAGGCCTCCCGCCCCTTGGCCTGCGCCTTGCGCCGTTTCAGGTTTTCCCGCAGGGCGGAGCGCAGCCGCTCGACCTTGCGGGATGGCTTTGCTGGCTTGGTCATGGCCAGAAGACTATTCATCCCGTGGGCGCCCGCAAGAGCGGTCGAGCCCGCGGGGCGCTGCTTGCGCCCTCCCTGCCCTTGTGGCAAGGATCGCGTCACTCTGGCCGGGTCGTTCCGCATTGCCATAGTCCGGCCAACTCCCGGCGCTGCCGTAGCTCAGTGGTAGAGCACTTCATTGGTAATGAAGAGGTCGACAGTTCAATCCTGTCCGGCAGCACCAGCATCAACACATTGATGCATCAAAGTTATGAGTTACCGGCCGCCGACCCGGAAGAACGCCTTGTCGCACTAAATTCTGCATTTCGTCGGCGACATGCATCAGCCGCTACACAGCTCGGATCACAACGGCCGAGGCGGCAACTCGGTCACGGCCATCGTCGACGGCTTCAACCACAGACCGAGGGATGAGCTGCATGGCTTTTGGGATACGGAATTCGTCGATGGGCTCGGGCGTGCGCGTTTAAGATTTTGATTAGGGAAATCGGCGCGATACGCAGGCCATTCTAGTCGCAGCCCGGTTGTCCACCGCCCGATATCGCGCCGCTGTTTTCTGCCGCAACCTGCGATAGTCTACGCTAGGGGCGTCGTCGTAGGCATGAGGCACGCGCCATGCATCAATCGACGTTGGCAATTCTTGTCGGTGCCGCAATCAGCAGCGCAGGAGTTACGCACGCGAAGGACCTACCCGCGCCAACAGTTGCGCGGAACACAGAGGTCGCTCGCGTGCCTCCACCACCGGAGAAGGAGGGCTGCTACCAATACGGTTCAAAAGGATGGGAGGCCGTTCCGTGCGCCGCCGATGCCGACGTTAAGCGCCGGCACCATCCGATGCAGCCGTTCGCGATCAATTCCGACAGACGGCGAGTCGGTTCGGGTGGGCGCACGGCAGCGCCATTCTCGCTGGTTTCGAGCGTCCTCGACCTGTCCTTCTATATCGTCAACGCGATGTCCGACAGTCTATGGGGCGCGAACGCATTCGGCATTCAGTTGAATACTAATTCCTTTACGGCAAACAACGGTCATCTGATTGGCGTGCAATTTACCTATCAATCATGGCCGGGCGACCCCGACCCGAGTGCAACTGACCAGCTTTGCATATGGAACAACGACCTTACGATCATGGATTATTCGCACGCTTCGTGTGTCACCGTAAAACGGGATCGTGGCTTCGGGTTGATTGCCGGCGACGAACCGCAAATCCAAGCCTTTGTTAAGCCGGCCGGCCATTTAACCGTTGTTGCTCATCTGCCATGGACGCATGGCGGCCGTGCAACGCCATGGGCTGTGGTCTCGAAGGACGTTTTCGGACTGGCCGGGAACTGGACTCAAACAAGCGGCTCGGTGATGGGCGAAGGAGACGGTTCGTTTCTCTCCTTCACGGACTACGCGGAAGTCGCGACAACGCTCAATGCCTCTACCTGTCTTGGCGATATCACCAGAAGCGACAAGCCAAGCGTTCTCTGTCCCGGCCAAGGGCAGTTCAAGCCCACGGCAATGCCCAGCTATAGCGACATCACGAATGAAGACAGCAATCTCGTTCCTGTTATCGGAAATCCGCCCACGAATTATCCTACGCTGGTTTGGTTGAATTCCGACTTGGCGCAGATCACCTACATCGCGACATCAACCGGCGCGTGCCCGGGTGGAACATCGGGGCCTCCGAACTGCACGCCCGTTCAGCCGCCTCCGGGCGGAATTTGCCCGCCTCCGGGGTGTCATGCGCCTCCGCCGAACATCACCGTCATCGGCTCGCCGCCTCATTGAATGGGACCATCCGCATTTCGGTGCGCGGTACGGGAGCGGACGGTTACCCGGAGTCCCCTCCTTGACAAGCGTGAGCTGCAAACGGTCAATGCATTGTCTAAAATTCATATGGGATCGTCATGAAAATAATGACCTTCGCATCGTCGGGTGATTTCCGAAGCTGGCTTGCGAAAAACCATGACCAATCCGACGGAATCTTGCTGCGCATTTACAAAAAGGATCCAGGTGTCTCGACGGTGACATACGCAGAAGCACTTGATCAAGCGCTTTGCTTCGGATGGATTGACGGACAAAAGAAGCCAAATGACAAAGAATCGTGGCTTCAGAAATTCACACCAAGACGACCTAAAAGCGGGTGGTCTAAGAATAACACCCGGCATGCTGAACGCCTTATCAAAACCGGAGAAATGGCTCCCTCCGGGCTGAAGGAAGTGAAAGCCGCGAAGGCGGACGGACGTTGGAAGGCCGCATATGAATCCCTTGCCAACGCCGTTGTTCCAGATGACTTCGTTAAGGAGCTTGCTCGAAACAAAAAGGCGAATGCCTTCTTTGAAACCCTCAACAAGACCAATTTGTACTCAATAGCGTACCGGCTCCAGACCGCGAAAACGCCCGAAACCAAACAGAAGCGGACGCAGGCCATCATCGAGAAGTTGGCTCGGGGCGAGAAGTTTCATTGAAGGCAATGCTTTTGCCACCATCAACCTTTTAAGACTGTTCGACGGCCAGAACGCTATATGCATAAGGGTCGCCTACGCATTCAGGCCGTTTCGTTCGCGATCGCACGATCGACGTCCGGCCGTCCCAAGGGAGGTTCTCATGCGAATCAATTTAGTGATGGCGTGCGTGCTCGCCCTGTCGCCCTGCCTGATTTCGGGGGCGAGCGCGACATCCGCCAAGCACCGGGCGCACCGGCAGCCGCAGATTCAGTCGACGCCCAATGGGCCCTACAACCCGTGCCTGGATCCCAGGGTGGCAGCGGCCGACCCCAAAATTGTGTGCGTGGCCGGCGCCTACGCCGGCAGCGATTCCGATCCGAGGATCCGCGCCAGCCTGGCGCGCGAGTTCCAGTTCCTCAACTCCAGCCGATAACGCGACGGCGGAACTTCGAGGGCTCCCGGAGCCGCAGCGCGCGGACTGTCGCCGCTGATCCGATGATCAGAACAGATCGCCGTTAGTTCAATCCTGATCGGCCGCATCATCGAACACACTGGGCGAATCGACGTTTCTTGCAATTGCAAGAGACGGTGCGTTCGCAGCGGGCAGGCCCGGTAAGCAATACCCCGAAGCGCGAGTTGAGAGACGACGAAGCCCTAAATCCTATATGTCTGACTGCCGACCTATCCGACGGCCGATGCGCCGTTGAACAGATAATCGCGGTCTCAGATTTCGCATTTCACGATAAATATGGCCGTCGCCGGTTCAACATGACGCGTTGCCGTGACGCTCGGTATCGCGGTGCCGTTATCTCTGTTCAACAAAATGAGAGCCAGTCGTATACGTACCAATCCTGCCTCGACACAATCATACGTATCGTTGTCTAATCTTGAAATGGACGATCGGGTCTCGGCGTTCTTCGAGCAGTTTTATGGTGTCGACGCCCGCCGGTTGTTGCGGCGCTATCCTAATGAAGAGCTGCTACGCTTTTTCGGTCGCAATTTTCTTGATATGCCGTTTGAACGGCGAAGAACCACTCGTGTCCTTGAAGTCGGCTGCGGTTCCGGCGCCAATCTTTGGATGATTGCGCGGGAAGGTTTTGACGCATTCGGGATTGATTTCTCGCGCGACGCTCTAGCGCTTTGCGAGCAGACACTTTCCGAATGGGGTTATCCGGCATCGCTGTCCGTCGCCGATATGACGGCGACGCATCTGCCCGACCAATATTTCGATGTCATAATCGACGTTTTTTCATCCTATGCGTTGGACGAAAGCCACTTTTGCTGCTTCGTCAAAGAAGTCGCCCGACTACTGAAACCAGGCGGCATATTTTTCTGCTATACGCCGGCAAAAACGTCAGATGCCTATCGCAGCCATGCCCCGTCGAGACTGATCGATGCCAGCACCCTTGACGGGATCAGGCGGGAGGATTCTCCCTACTCCGGGAACCTGTATCCGTTTCGATTTTCGACAGGTGAAGAGCTATGCTCCTGCTTTTCGGCTCACGGTCTTCAACGAGCTTATTGCGAAACCGTTGGGCGCACTTATCGTGGAATGCAGGAAAGGTTTGAGTTTGTCGTCACAGAGGCCGTGCGGCAATAAAAGAAAATCCGCAACTGGGCCGCTAGTCTGCTCTGCAGAGAGCCTTGGCTACTTCGGACATCACGTTAGAACGGACCAGAGATCGTCGCGCTGGCTGATCGCCCCGCCTCATGCCGCGATCAATGATCGGCGTGCGCGGGGTCGTATGCTTCGCTCTTGGTATTGGCGAGCTTGATCAGGTCCTCAGCGGCTTTGCGGTCTTCCTTGAGAAAGGCGACGAAGCCTTCCGGGGTCGTCGGCGCCGAAACCACGAAATTCTTTTCCAGAAACGCGACGAACTTCGGCTCACCGAACAGCTTGACGAATTCGGTATTGAGCTTGGCGACAATCTGCGGCGGCGTGCCTTTGGGAGCCGCGAGGCCCCACCAGCCGCGCGCCGGGAAATCGCCCCAGCCGACTTCCTTGTCGGTGGGCACATCGGGCAATAACGGCGAGCGCTCGGCCGAATTCACCGAAAGCGCCTTGACCTTGCCGGCATCCACCAATCCCTTGAAATTGCCGACGCCGAACCGCGTCATTTGGATGTCGTTGGCCGCCAGCGCTTGCGCGGCCGGTCCGCCGCCTTTGTAGGGGATGCCGACGACCTGGCTGTGCCACTGATTGTTCATCCAGCGCAGGAACAGATCGGGCGAAGAGCCATCTCCCAGCGTTCCAAAATTCAATTTCGCGGAGTTGGTCTCCGCCGCGCGCTTGAGTTCGGGCACCGAGTTGATTTTCGAATCGACCGAGACGAACACGCCTTCGACCAGAAAGAACAGTCGCGTGATCGGCACGAAATCGGTGTCGGCGTTATACGGCAGATTGCTGAACAGCAGCGGATTGTAGGACAGCGTGTTGTGGTAGATCACGCAGATCGTGTAGCCGTCGGGGGTCGCCTGCGCGCACGCCTGGCCGCCGAGAATGCCGGCCGCGCCGCCACGATTTTCAATGATGATGGGCTGTCCGAGGCGCTGCTGCAGTTCGTTCACCGCGCCACGCATGATGACGTCGGTGACGCTGCCGGCGGCGATCGAGACGATCATGCGGATTGGACGATCCGGATAGCTCTCGGCCTTTGCCGTGCACGCCCAGCCGGCGGCCAGAACGGATAAAGCAATCCTGGTAAGCCCCTTCATAGCGCTTCCTTTCCGTGGGCGGCGGCGTCGATGCGCGCACCAGCTCCAAGTCTTTTGAATTCGAGTCTTCTGAACTCTTATTGCAACCGCCGGCGAAACGGGGACCTGTTCATCAGCGGGACCGATGCTGTCCCACGATGTGGTCCAACCGGAATTGCATCGCGGGTCAGTTTTGCGCAAAAGCCCAAAGCTGTCAAACCGCGCGCGGACGCTGCCGCCGGCTTCGAGCCGGCAGCAATCGGACAAGTCCCGGGTGTTTTAAAGGGTAACCGACAGACGCCTTAGTGCGATCCGGATTTGGTACTTTGCCCCGCAACCGCGACCCAGAAGTCCACCACGAAGTCGAGCCCCATGACGCCGAGGGTGCTCTTGGCGTAGCGCAATTGCTCGAGCGGCAGGCGTTCGAGGTTGCTCCAATGCAACATCAGCACATAGAGCACGAGCAGAAGCGGCAGCAACGATGTGAACGTGTCGAGCCAGGCTTCGCCGGAGCTGCCGCCGGAGGCACTGGCCGGAATCAGCACGATCAGCTGAACCGCGAGATATCCCAGCAGAAACCAATGCACATAGGTGGAGTAGTCGACCTCTTCGCCGGCGGGCGGCGTCCATCCCCGCATCTGCATGAAGAAGTACCAGATCGCCACCGCCGTGAACGTCGACAGCACCATGCTCAGACGGCGGCCGAACAGAAACCGGCGCACGGCGCCCGAACGCCGCGCAGTCTCGATCGGTAGACCACGGTCGGTCATCTGCCCCTCCGGCCCCTCATTTGCCTGCCCGCACCAGTATCGACCATTCGTCCGATGAGAGCCATGCAGGGTGGCAAAATTGGGTGTGAATTGCGGGCATAGCGGTCGCAAAAAACGGATGAAGCGCGGGCGTCAATTCGTTGAGGCGGCGGGGGATTGTCCGAGAAGGGCCAGTGTTTTTGGCTCACCCTTTCGGGCCGGCCTTGCCATCGGACGGCGAGGCGCTGACGTCGGCAATGTCGTCCTGGGAGAAATTCAGATCGAGCAGCTTCCATTCCTTATATTTTTCCACCGGCAGGCTGCTATACGGCTGGCATTGCGCAAGAGCGCGCATCGCGCTTTCGACCAACGCCGGACCATTGAGCGACAAGGTCGCCGCCAGCAGCGTTGGCTTTCCCATCAGTTTCCCATCGGGCCCCAGCGCGACGCGGATAACGACCTTCAGCTTTTTGACATCCGGAACGCCGGTCGGGGGTGTCCAACACGTCTTCAAATGCCCCTTGAACGCGGCGATCTCGTCGGCGGACAGCTTCGCCGCGCTTTCGGTCGGCGGAGCATCCATGCTGGCGCTGCCGACCTGCACCGGAAGGTGCAGCATTTCCACGATCCGCTCGGGATCCGGCACCTCTTCGGATTTTGCCGCCTGCTGAGAAGACTGCGCGTCCGTCTTCTGGTCGCCCTTCTGATCCTTTTGTTCGACCGGCTGCGGCGGAGGGGTCACTGCGGCGGGCGGACGTTGCACCGGCGGCACCGGTTGCGCACTCGCCCTGAGATCGGGTTTCGGTGGGAGCCTCGGTTCGGTCTTTTGTTCCGTGTTCGGTTCGGAATTCGCCTCTGTCTTGGTTTCGGCCTTGGTCTCGGCCTTGGGCGCGGATTCGACGGCGGGCTTGGATTCTGCTCCGAGTTCCGTTGCGGCATGGGGCTCGCCCTTCGAGGCCAACTCGAACTCCTTCGGGGTGACGAGATCGACCATGATGGAATTCTGCGGCACGGTTGCCAACAACCGCGGACTGGCCAGCAAGACCACGCCGCCAAGCGTCAGGTGCACGATCACCGATGCCGCGACGCCGCCGCCGATCAGCAGGCCGCCCGATCGCGCCGTAAGCGCTGGCGGTGCCTCTTGCGGCTCAACCGGTTTGACTTCGATGTCGGTCATCGCGTCCCTGGCTCAAGGCCGGACTATCCCACCTTGCGTGGCTTGAAACCACCCTACTCCATTATCATCGGAAGGGCCGACATGTGTTGGAAATGTCGCCATTTTCACGGGCGCCTGCGGATCCCGCGCGGCTAATCCAAATAGCCCTTGTTCTTGATGCAGCGTTGTATTTCCGCAGTGCGCATGGCGGTCGACAAAGTCCCAGGTCCCCGGCGCGCGAACGACGCCGCCTTGCATTGCTGGGCAAAAGGCCGGGTGTCGTTGTTGAAGTCGGCGGCCGCGGGCGCCGCCGCGCCGACAACAAGCACAAGAACCAGCAATGCTATTTTCGATCGCATGGGCGTTCCTCGAATCGATTATGGACAGCGCCAGTCTAACTTGCTTTGCATCGGGATGGACGTGGGCGGGCGAACGGCAACGAAACTTTCGGCACGGCGCCGTTGATGCTTGATCGACAGGGCTAGGAAAAACGCCGCCACGATATGCGGGAGCGATGGTCGATGGATAATGCGAATCTTGCTGCAAGGACATCGGCAGTTTTCTCCTCGGTCAAAGAGGAGCTGAGCTGGTTGCCCGACTGGATGCTCGGCCCGGCGGTGATCGCGGTCGCGCTGGTCATCGCGCTGATCCTGCATTCGCTTGCGGTCGTCATGGTTCGCGCGCTGGTCAGCCCGCGTCGGATTTTTCTGCGCCAACTGCTATCGCGGACCAAGGGGCCGACCCGACTCGCGCTCGTCATCCTGGCGCTGGCGGCTGCGGCCCGCATGGCGCCGCTTGATCCAGGCGTGAGCGTCGTCCTGGGCCAGGGGTTGACGATCGCGTTCGTCATTCTTCTCGGCTGGGTCGCGCTGGTCGCCATCGACCTCGCGACCAACCAATATCTGCAACGCTTTCGAATCGACGTCGAAGACAATCTGCTGGCGCGCAAGCACGTCACGCAGGTCCGCATCCTCAAGCGCGCGACCGACACGCTCGCCGTCATCATCACGATCTCGCTCGCGCTGATGACGTTCGAATCGGTGCGCCAATACGGCGTCAGCCTGTTTGCATCGGCCGGCGTCGCCGGCATCATCGCCGGCCTCGCGGCACGGCCGGTCTTGAGCAACATGATCGCCGGAATTCAGATCGCGATGACGCAGCCGATCCGGATCGAGGACGCGGTCGTGGTCGAAGGCGAATTCGGCTGGGTCGAGGAAATCACCTCGATCTATGTTGTGCTGCGCCTGTGGGATCTGCGGCGCCTGATCGTGCCGCTGAGCTACTTTATCGAGAAGCCCTTTCAAAATTGGACCCGCCAGAACTCCGAACTAATCGGCAGCGTGACGATCGAGGTCGACTACTCCGCGCCGATCGACGCCATCCGGCAGAAGCTGGGCGAGATCGTCTCCAGCAGTCCGCTGTGGGACGGCAGGGTCGTCAATCTGCAGGTCACCGACGCCAAGTCCTCGACCATCGAATTGCGGGCGCTGGTCAGCGCACGCGGCGCCGGAGCGACGGGGGACCTGCGCGCCCACGTCCGGGAAAAGTTGATCGGCTTCCTGCAGCAGGAACACCCAGGCGCCCTTCCACAGCAACGAGCAACAGTGGCATTGCCACCCGACACGATCTCCCGCCCAGAGCGGACGACGCAGCCCGCTACCGCCATTGCCGGGGCACCGGGGAGTGGCGGCTCCGAGCGCCGATCCGGGGACAAGAATTAGGAGATTGTTAGCCAAACTGTGATCACCCTTGCCGCGCGCCTGCCGCCGCATCGATCGCGGCGCGGCCAACGGGATCGACGGGGTTGATGACATCGCGTTCGCGGCTCGGCACGGCGGCTGTTCTGCTGGCGATCACACCCAGCATTGTCTGCTGTGCCTCGACCGCGCAGGATTCCCCCCGCGCCCAATCAGCCCGATGGTTGGCGGAGACATGGCCGGGCTGGGCCGGCGGGGAGCCGGTAGATGCTCCGGCACGGACCAGCAATACCGCGTATCCGAACGTCTACGATCATCCGCCGACGCGACCGCTGCAGGCGCTCAGCGTCGAGCAGCAGCGGACCTCGGCGAGCGATCTCGACGCGCTGCGCAGCCACGTCTCCGATCAAGTGAAAGCGGCGCAGGCGTTCGACGACAAGAACACCGCAACCGCGCTGTCGGACGTCACCCGGGGCAAAGTGGCAGCCGACACCGGCGCGACGCCGAACTGACGCATCACTTGAGCTGATCGGCGACCTTGTCGATTCCGGCCTGGGAGCACACGTCGTCCTTTCCGGGGGTTCCGGAAACGCCGACCGCGCCGACGACGTCATTGCCGACCTTGATCGGCAGCCCGCCGGGAATTGCAATCACCCCGGAAAGATTGGTCTGCGCGGACCGTTCGGGATTTTCGGCGAGCAGGCGGCGGAACTCGGCCGTGGAAACCTTGAATGCCTGCGCGGTATAGGCCTTGCGCTGGCTGTTTTCCAAAGTGTGAAGCCCGGCGCCATCATCGCGCAACGACGCACGGATCAGCCCTGCCCGGTCGATCACCGTGACCGAAATCTGATAACCCATTTTGCGGCAGGTATCGACCGCGGTCTCGGCAATCGCCTTCGCCATGTTCAACGACAGGTTCCGCTGGGTGACCAATCCGTCCTGCTGAGCCGACGCAGGCGCTGCGAGCAACGCCCCCGCGACCACCAGGCCCGCGACCATTTTCACGTTCGTCATCACACGTCTCCACTGTTTGTCGCCCGTCGCCACCTCAGCTCATGCGGTTGGCCAACTCGCCGATCTTTTCGATGCTGATCCGCACGTCGTCGCCCGCCTTCAGAAACTCCCCGCGCGGCGTCCCGACGCCCGCCGGTGTTCCCGTCAAGATCACGTCGCCGGGCCGCAGCGTCAGCTTTTCAGACAGGTGCGAGACCTGCTCGGCGACGGTGAAAATCATCACGCTGGTATTCGAATTCTGCTTGACCACGCCGTTGACGCTGAGCGCGATCGCGAGCTTCTGCGGATCCCCGATCGCCTCGGCCGGAATGATCCACGGACCGAGCGGGCAGGATTTGTCGAAACATTTGTGCGCGACCCAGTCATACCTAAATGGCGAGGAATCCGGCACCTGCGCACGCTTGGTGAAATCGCGGGCGGAGAGATCATTGGCAATGGTGTAGCCGGCGACGTAGTCGAGCGCCCGCTCCAATGGAACGTTTTTCGCGGTGCGTCCGATCACGACGGCAAGTTCCGCTTCCCAGTCGACCTTGCTCGAACGCGGCGGCAGTTCGACAACCTCGCCGGGTGCGGCGACGCAGCCGATGGTTTTGATGAAATGCCAGGACTTGAGCCCCACGCTGTGGGGGTCCGGTTCCGGCGCGATGTTCTGGGCCGTGGCCATTTCGAGCACATGGTCGGCGTAATTCGCACCGGCGCAGAAAATCGCGCCCGGATTGGGAATCGGCGCCAGCAGCGACACGCTGTCGAGCGCGACGCCTGACCCGGAGGGCGCGGCCGCAAGCGTCGCCAATCGTGTTTTGGCATTGGGCCAATCGGCGAGCAGCGCGAGGACGGTTTCGTCCGCCTTGCGGCCGGTCGCTTCGGCGACGTCGTACACGCGTTCATTCACGACAATGCCGGCGCGCGCCCCGCGGCCGGCATCATAGGTCACCAACTTGTAACTCATGCGTCTCGATCCCCGATTTTTTTTGATGGTCGCGCCGGCGCGACGCCGGAAGCGCCGACGCGTCGATCCGAAGAACGATCGTTCTAGCTCTGCCCGCGCGCCCCGATCGCGACCGCCATCAGCGCACTGCCGCCGAACACCATGTCGATGCCGACCAGCAGCCCGAGTGCCCATGCCGCGGAGCCGGGGAGCCCGGCCAGAATGATGACGCCGACAGCCAGCGTCACGACGCCGCTCGCAAGCATCCACATCCAGCCGCCGGTCAGCTCGCGCCGGTGTTCGATCGCATACATGATCGAGGCAATGCCCTCGAGGAAAAAGAATGCAATCAGGACATAGGTCAGCGAAAAGATGCCGGCGACCGGCGAGGCCAGCAACACCACGCCGACCACGAGCGCGAGCACCGCCGAGAGCAACGACCACCAAAAGCCCGGCGCGTGCCGCGCATAAAAACTTGCCATCAGGCCGAACACGCCGCTGACGATAAAGAGCCAGCCGAGCAAGATGGTGACCGCGAGAGAAGCGAGCTGGGGGACCAGGATCGCAAGCAGTCCAAGGATGACGAGAACCGCCCCCTCGAACAAGTACAGGCCCCAATGATCCCGAACAGATTTGCGAATCGCATTCGCCGCGTCGTTGGCGGTCAGGGTCGGATCGGTCATGACATTCTCCTCGAGCTTTCGCGAAATGATGAGCGCACGCGAACGCCATTGTCGCCAGTCTCTACCAAAGGACCATGACATTCCAGTGGGGCATCGCGGAAATCGCGATCCGCGCGGGGGCGCAACCGGATGTCGATGACGCGGTCAAACCGTCGTCGGATCCTGGGCCTCTTGGTGCCACAGCAGCATGCGGCGGCGCAGCAACGCCATGCATTTGACCATGACAAATCCGATCACCGCAATTTCAACGATGCCGGCGAACACGCCGCGCGAATCCGCCAGGCGCGAGGCATTGATCATGGCGCCACCCACCCCGTAGCCGCCCATCAGCATCTCGGTCACGATCGCGACGATGAGCGCGATCGGCAGCGCCACCTGCAGCCCGGTCATGATCTGGGGAAACGCGGCCGGCATCACCACGTGCCAGACCACTTCGCGCTCGTTCGCCCCCATATTGCGCGCCGACCACAGCAGTTCCCGTTCCACTCCCTGAATGCCGATGAGGGTGGCGGTGACGATCGGAAAGATCGCTTCGACCGCGACCATGGAGATTTTCGGCACGTCGTAGAACCCGAGCCAGAGAATGACGATCGGCAGAAACGCGATCTTCGGCATCGGGAATCCGACCGAGATGATCGGATCGAAGAACCACCGAACCAGCCTATTCCGCGACATCAGCGTTCCGAGCGCGATGCCGAGCACGGTCGCGATCGCGAAGCCGGCAATCGACCGATAGATGGTGACGCCGAGATTGCCGAGCAGTTCGCCCGACAGGGTGTCGCTCCAGATCCGGGTCATGGTGGCGGTGAAAGTCGGCAACAGGAACGGGGTCACTGAACCGCTGCGCGCGACCGCTTCCCAGGCGACGATCAGGAGAATGATTCCGAGCGAGCGCGCGAAGACAGAACGCGCCGCGATCAACATCCCGCCGACGGGACGCTCGAGCGGCAGCGAGGCGTCCGGACGCATGGAAGGCTGATCGCTTACTCGCGCCATGCCAACGCCCTTTGCATCAGCACCTGATAAAGCCGATCGGCAGCGAATCCCAGAAACGCCACCGTCATGACCACCGCGAACATCGCGTCGTAGGAGCCGTTGGCGCCGAGATAGCCGATCAGATAGCCGAGGCCCTGGCGGGAGACGATCTGTTCGGAGGTTACCAGCAGGATGAACGACAGCGCCAAGGCGGTGCGCACGCCGTTGAGGAGTTCCGGCATGGCGCTCGGAATGACCACGTCCCACAGCACTCGCAGCCGGCTCGCGCCCATGCTGCGCGAGGACCAGATCAGCGTGCGGTCGCTCGAGCGCGCGCCGTTATAGGCGCCGAGCGTGACCGGAAGCATGCAGCCGAGAAAGATCAGCAGGATCTTCGAACCGTCGCCGAACCCGAGCCAAAGCGCCGTCACCGGAATCAGCGCCGTCTTCGGCATCGGATAAAACATCTCGACGACCGAACTGAGCAGCACATTCAGCGGCCGCCACCAGGCCATGGCGATGCCGAGAGCGGCGCCGACGACAATCGCCAGCAGCAGGCCGCTGCCCGCCCGATAGAGCGAGGCGGCGGTGTTCGACCAAAAATCCGGTTCCTTGATCAAGGCGAACCAGGCTTGCGCCACCGAACTCAGCGCCGGCAAAACCAATGAGGAGACGATGCCGAGCCGCGAGACCGTTTCCCACGCCACCGCCAGCAGGAGCAACGGCAGATAGCGGACAAACGTTTTCATCCGCCTTTCCTCTCCTGGACTTTGAGCGCTTCGATGCGCACGAGGCGCCAGAGTTCGTCGACCTTTTCCACGAATGGCTTGGCCTTGAGGATCTCGGGATCGTTCTTGTCGAACTTGGTATCGACAATGGTCTTAATCCGCCCCGGCCGCGCCGACATCACCGCCACGCGGTCGGCGAGATACACCGCTTCCTGCACGTCGTGGGTGACGAAGATCACGGTCTTCGGCGAGCGTTGCCAGATGTTGAGCAGTTCGGTCTGCATCAGGCTGCGGGTTTGCGAATCGAGCGCGCCGAATGGCTCGTCCATCAGCAGAATGGCCGGATCGAGCGCGAGGGTCCGGGCGATGGCCGCGCGCTGCTTCATGCCGCCGGAGAGCTGCGAGGGATAGCTGTCCTCGAAGCCGCTGAGCCCGACGAGATCGATGAAGCTCTGGGCCCGCTGCTCGCGTTCCTTGCGCGGCAGGCGCATTCGCTCCAGACCGTAGAGCACGTTGTTGCGCACCGTCTTCCACGGGAACAGGGCAAAATGCTGGAAGACGATGCCGCGGTCCGGGCCCGGCGAAGCAACCGGCTTGTCGGCAACCGTGATCCGGCCCTTCTCGATCGGGAGAAAGCCACCGATCAAATATAGCAAGGTAGACTTTCCGCAGCCGGAGGGTCCGAGCAACGCGATGAACTCGCGGGGCCGAATGTCCAGCGATATGTCGTCGAGCGCCACGACGGGGCGGCCATTCAGCGGCCGATACATGTGACTGACGCGGTCGACGACGATTTGCGGCTGCTCGGTCATTGACGATCTCAGGTCTGGGGCGATCTCAGGTCCAGGACGGTCTCAGGTCACGGGCGTGAGCAATGGCCGCTGTTCAAATCGCGCGCTGATATTGTCGATCATCAGTTGACCCATGGCAGATCGGGTTTCGACCGTGGCGCTGCCGTGATGCGGCTGCACGATGACGTTCGGCAGCGCCAACAGCGCGGCCGGAACATGCGGCTCGTCCTCGAAAACATCGAGCGCGGCGTGACCGAGCCGCCCCTCCGCCAACGCCTTGATCAGGGCGGCCTCATCGACGACCGATCCGCGCGCGACGTTGACCAGCGTACCTTTCGGCCCGAGCGCATCCAAGACGTCAGCAGAAATCAAATGCCGGGTTTCCGGTCCGCCCTTGCAGGCGACCATCAGGAAATCGCTCTGGCGCGCCATGTCGACGACGTCGGCCACATGGGTATAAGGTACGCCCGGCTTCGCGCGTGGCCCCGAATACAGGATCCGCATCCGGAAGGCGGCGCCGCGATCCGCGATCGCCCGCCCGATGCCGCCGAGACCGACGACACCCATGGTCTTGCCGCCGACGCTGCGGCCGAAGGAAATCGGCCCCTTTTCCCAATGCCCTTCGCGAACGAAGCGATCCGCACTGGCGATCTGCCGCGCCGATGCCAGCATCAGACCGATGGCGAGATCACCGACCTCATCGGCAAGAATGCCCGGCGTGTTGGTCACCGCCAGCCTTCGCTCGCGGGCGGCCGCGAGATCGATCGCATCCAGCCCGACGCCGAAGACCGAAATGATTTCGAGTTTCGGCAGTTTCTCGATCAAGGCGCGATCGGCGCCATTGTTGGCCTCGGTCGCGATCGCGCGCACGCGGGCCGCAACCTCCGGCGTCAATCCGTCGCGCGCCAATGCCAAGCGCCGGTAGGCATGAAGATTGAAGCGGTCGGCGAGTTCCGTCCGGGTCGCGTCGGGAAACGAGCCGATGGCCAGCACATCGGGTTTCATCGCAGGATCGAGTCCTTTGGAAAAGCAAACGACCGGGTCGGTCTGTGCGTTCGACCCGGCCGCAATTGCGCAGGTTGGTCTAAGTGCGGAACACCCGGCTCATTTCAGCCGTTTTGCGGCCTCTTGCACGATGCTGAGATCGGAATGCGCCTTGACGTCGAAACCGGTCTTGAGGAATCCGAGATCCTTCTGCATGGTCACGTTGGCCTGCAGCGCCTCAATGTTCGGAATCATGTTCGGATCGCGATAATAGTCCTTGTGGGTGAACAGCCAAGCATCGAAAGCTTCGGGTGGACGCTTGGTGAGCTTGGCCGCGATCGCGACGGCCTCGGCGTGATTGGCCGGGTCCGTGTACCATCGCACGATGCGCAGCACATCTTCCATGAAGTCGACCATGGCAGCGCGATTCTTGTCCAGGAACGGCTTGCGCACGGCCCACACGATCATCTGCGTGGTGTCGACGCCTTGCTTCTGCGTAAACAGCACGCGGCCGACCTTGCGCAGTTCCGGGTCGTAGGAGAACGGCGTGACGCCCGGAATCATGTCGACCTTTTTCTCGGCCAGCATCGCCTTCATGGTGGGAAACGGCGCCTCCACCACGGTGTAGTCGCGCTTGTCTTCCAGACCATGCTTGCGAAGCATGGCCCGCATCGCAATGTCGACGGCGCTGCCGACGGCGTTGGTGGCAATCACCTTGCCCTTCAGATCTTCGATCTTTTGCACCGGACCATCGGCGAGCACAAAAAACTCGTTGGTGTAGTAGCCGTTCACACCGTCCTGGAACTCGTCCGAGATGACCCGCAGATCATCCATGCCGGCGTTCTCGACGGCGAGTGCGAGCGAGGAATAGGCCAAGTCGCCGATTTCAATTTCGCCGGTCGCCATTGCGGTGATCATCGGCGGCGTGCCGTTGAAGCGCACGTCCTCCAGCACGTAGGACTGCCCCATGTGCTTGGCGAGGTCCTTCTTCTCCAGCAACAGCGATGCCCAATTGGCGACCGGGACTGTCCAGGAGGCCCTGATCTTGACCGGTTCGGCGGTGCTCTGCCCGATGCTTGCGCCCAGCATGCCGATCGCGATCAGACTCAATCCGACAGACTTCAGAATTCGCATAAGATCCTCCGTGGTGTGTCTCAGCTATTGGATTGCTGTTTCTCTGGCAGCTTAACCGAATCTCTACGGCAACGAGCGAGACTCTTTGCCGCTCACATCGTCGCCGGCGGAACGACGCGACATCCCGCGTTGACGTCGGCTCGCACGTTCAAGTCCGAATCGGGTCGCAATGGGCTGTGTCGGAGAGCGGCGCGCTGATGCTTTCCCCCGGTCATTGCATCCCCATTCCCTTGTTGCCCTGTATCATAATTTGGTTATGCTGTATCAGAATGTGAGCTAGCCAGCAAGCGCGGCCGGACCGCGTGTGGAGATTTGGCTGCGGTGCTCCGGGAGAAACGTTGGATGAAGCAGACCATTCGGCGCAATACAGTCAACAAGAGCAGCGACAAGAGCCAGGTGCAGGTGATTGCGCGCGCGGCCGCCATTCTTCGCGCGCTCGAAGATCAAGCCTTGGGGTTAAGTCTCGGACAGATCGCCCAACGGGTCGGTCTCGCGCGCTCCACGGTGCAGCGCATCGTCTCCGCACTTGAATCCGAAAACATGGTGATTGCGGCCTCCCCCAACGGGCGGGTCCGGCTCGGTCCGACGATCGCGCGGCTCGCAACATCGGTGCAAACGGACTTTGTGTCGATCGCGCGACCGTATCTGGTCAAGCTGTCGGATGAACTGCGCGAGACCGTCGATCTTGCGACCGTCAAGAAGGATCAACTGGTCTTCATCGATCAGGTGATCGGCTCGCAACGGCTGCGTACCGTTTCCGCGGTCGGCGAGACGTTTCCGCTGCACTGCACCGCGAACGGCAAGGCCTACCTCGCGGAACTCGACGAAATTGCGATCGCCCGCCTGATCGGCACCAAGTTCGAGCGCCGGACGCCGGCGACTTTCACCCGCCTCGATGATCTGCTCAAAGACTTGAAGACGGCACGCAAGACCGGCATCGCGTTCGATCGTGAAGAACATACGCCGGGAATTTGCGCCGCCGGCATCGTGATGTGCGATCCGCTCGGCAATCACATCGCGATCTCGGTCCCGGTTCCGGCGCAACGCTTCGACGAGAACCAGACCTTGATCGCCGATCGCTTGCTGGCGACCAAGCGCTCGCTGCAGGAGCGCCTCGCGGCCGCCGCGGCGTAATCGCGGCGTGGGATCACTTGAATTTACGACCATAGATCGATACAGACGCACCATATAACGGTACGACGCTTCAGGGAGGAAACCGTGGCCAAAAAAATTCGTGGGGTTCTGCTGGAAGAAAACCTCAAGAACAGCATGGGGCTGCAGTTCTACAACCTGTCCCATCGCTTCGGTTATCAGTCCCCGAACTGGCCGTACTTCGAAGACGTCAAGATCGAGCGCATCCACTACATGGCGAAGTCGGGCGTGCTGTCGCAGCGCATCACCACCTCGATGCACAACACCACGCATATCGACGCCCCCGCTCATGTCATCCAGGGCACGCCGTTCATCGACGAGGTTCCGTTGCCGCATTTCTTCGGCAGCGGCATCGTGATCTCGATACCCAAAAAGAAATGGGAGCAGATCACCTATGACGATCTCGAAAAGGCGGCCGGCAAGATCGTGAAGCCGCGCGACGTGGTGATCGTCAACACCGGCTGGCACAAGTTCTACGAGGACAGCGAAGATTATTTCTGCCGCTCCCCCGGCTTCGTGTCGTCGGCGGGCAAATGGTTCGTGGAAAAGAAGGTGAAGGTCGTCGGCCACGACACCCAGGCCAACGATCATCCGCTCGCCACCGCGATCGGCCCCCAGCGCAACGGCCCGCTGCACCCGCATCTCGCGGAAGAATACCGGGAATGGTCCGGCGGACGCGATTGGAAGGACGACTTCCCGGAATGGGAGCCGGTTCACCGCATCCTGTTCAAGAACGGCATTCTCGGAATCGAGAATGTCGGCGGCGATATCGACAAGGTCACCGGACGGCGCTGCACATTTGCCTTCTTCCCGTGGAACTGGGACCGTGGTGACGGGTGCATCATCCGGCTGGTCGCAATCGTCGACCCCGATGGCAGCTACCGGATCGAACGGGGGAGGAAATTCTGATGTTGGTCAAGCGATTTACCGAGGCAAAGTCCTACGAGGCACCCAATCACCGGCATTACTCCTCGCTGCGCCTGTTCGGCGCCGATGCCGGCGGACCGCAGCAGTTCGTAGTCGGGCTCTCGCATTTTCTCCCCGGCGGTGGCGCCGGCCCGGACGCGTCGCCGACGGAAAAAGTCTATGTGGTTCTGTCCGGCCAGCTGACCGTGATCGTCGGCGGCAAGGAGACCATTCTCGGCCCCAACGACAGCTGCTTCATCGCGCCGAACGAAAGCCGCGAGATCATCAATCGCGGCAATGATGTGGTGACCATGCTGGTCGCCGTTTCCGCCCCGCCGAAGTAATACGTCTTCTATTTCCGATCGCCCCGACCACGGGTTCGGAGTGCGTTGATAGGACAAAGCCGCCATGTCCGACGATTTCCTGAAAAATCCGCACGCCCTGTTTGATATTCGCGGCAAGACCGCGATCGTCACCGGCGCCTCGGGCGCCTTCGGCGCGCTCGCGGCCAAGGTGCTCGCCGGCGCAGGCGCTAATGTGGTGCTCGCCGCCAGCAAAGTGGACGAATTGAAGAAGGTGGCGGCGGAGTGCGTCGCGCTCGGCGCCAAGGCCGAGATCATCGCCAAGCGTCCGAGTTCGGAGGCGAATTGCGACGAGATCGTCAATGCCGCGGTCGGCAAATTCGGTCGCGTCGATATTCTGGTGGTGGCATCCGGTCTGAACAAAGTGGCCAAGATCGTCGACCAGAAAGCCGAGGACTTCCTCGACGTGATGGACGCCAATGTCACTCAATCGTGGCTGATGGCGCGCGCGACCGGGCGGCAAATGCTCAAGCAGGGGTCCGGCGGCAAGGTGATCCTGACCTCCTCGGCGCGCGGTTTGCTCGGTCATCCCGCCGGCTACACCGCCTATTGCGCGTCGAAGTCGGCGGTCGACGGCATTACCAAAGCACTGGGTTGCGAATGGGGAGAGACCGGGATCACGGTCAATGCGCTCGGTCCGACGGTGTTTCGGTCGCCGCTGACCGCGTGGATGTACGAGGATACTGATCGGGCGCGCGACGTGCGCAAAGGCTTCCTGGCGCGCGTTCCCAAAGGACGTCTGGGCGAACCGTCCGATCTCGCGGGCCCCCTGCTGTTTCTCGCTTCCGCCGCGTCCGATTTTTACACCGGACACATCCTGTACGCCGACGGCGGCTATACGGCGGGCTGATCATGGCCAAGGCCCGCATCGCCGTCATCGGCGCCGGCCTCATGGGGCACGGTATCGCGCAGGTGTTCGCGCTGCACGGCCATGACGTGGTCATCTACGACTCCTTCGCCGCAACGCTTGCGACTGCGAAAGACCGCATCAAGACCAACCTGATCGACCTCGGCGAGGATGTCACGGCCCTCGACCACGTGCGGCTCTGCCCGGATTTGGGCGAAGCCGTGCGCGACGCCGACTACGTGGTCGAGGCGGTGCTGGAAGATCTGCCGCTCAAGCAGAAGCTGTTTGGCGAAATCGAGAGTGCGGCACGGCCGGATGCCATTCTTGCCAGCAATACGTCGGTCATTCCGATCACGGCGATCATGCAGGGATTGCAGAAGCGGGCGCGCGCGGTCGGCACCCATTGGTGGAACCCGCCCTATCTGGTGCCGCTGGTGGAAGTCATCGGCACCGAATGGACCTCGCCCGAGACCATCGACTGGACCATCAAGCTGCACGCCGCCATCGGCAAGACACCGGTGCATGTGAAGAAGGATGTGCCGGGATTTGTCGGCAACCGGTTGCAGCACGCGCTCTGGCGCGAATGCATTTCGCTGGTCCAGAACGGAATCTGCGATGCGGAGACGGTCGACACCGTGATCAAGGCGAGCTTCGGCCGCCGGCTCGCCGTGCTCGGGCCGCTGGAGAATGCCGATCTCGTCGGCACCGATCTCACCCTCGCCATTCACAAGACCGTGCTTCCCGATATCGACCGCACGCCCGGCCCGCTGCCTTATCTCGAAGGCCTGGTGCAGCAGGGCAAGCTCGGCATGAAATCCGGCGAGGGCTTCCGCACCTGGACGCCGGAACAACAGCAAGCCCTGCGCCAGCGCGTGCTGGCGCATCTCAAGCAGGCGCGCACCAAGGACGCCTGATCGATTGCGCAACAAGCGCATGACAAGAGACGTGAACCCGGCGACGGGTCAAAAGGGAGGTGATCATGACGAGTATCGACAAGACGTCACCCGTTCGAGGCAAGCAGCTCAGAGACATTTCTCGCCGCGCCCTGGTCCAAACCGGGCTCGGCGCACTGGCCGCGCCTTTCGTCCTGCGCACGCTTCCGGCCAACGCGCAGGACCGCGTGATCAAGATCGGCTTCGTCAGCCCGCGCACCGGCCCGCTCGCGGGTTTCGGTGAGGCCGACCCGTTCATCCTCGAACAGGTTCGCGGCGTGCTGGCCAAGGGCCTCTCCAATGGCGGCAAGTCCTACCAGGTTCAGATCATTCCGAAAGACAGCCAGTCGAGTGCGAGCCGCGCCTCGGAGGTCGCGGCCGAATTGATTCTCGGCGACAAGGTCGACCTGATCCTCGCCACGGCCACGCCCGACACCACCAATCCGGTCGCCGACCAGGCGGAAGTCAACGAAGTCCCCTGCATCACCACCAATTGTCCGTGGCAGCCCTATTTCTTCGGACGCAAGGGGGATCCCAAGACCGGCTTCAAATGGACCTATCATTTCTTCTGGGGCCTGGAAGACGTGATCGGGGCGTTCCTGGCGCTCTGGGACTCGGCGCCGACCAACAAGGTGGTGGGCGGATTGTTTCCCAACGATGCCGACGGCAACGCCTGGGGCGATCCGGAACGTGGTCTGCCGCCGGCGCTCGCCAAGGCGGGCTACAGGCTGCTCGATCCCGGTCGCTATCAGGTGATGAACAACGACTTCACTTCGCAGATTTCCGCATTCAAGGCCGCCGGCGCCGAGATCGTCACCGGCAACATGATCCCGCCGGACTTCGGGACGTTCTGGTCGCAAGCGGCCCAGCAAGGCTTCAAGCCGAAAATCGTGACGATCGGCAAGGCGCTGCTGTTCCCCTCGGTGATCGACTCGCTCGGTCCGCGCGGAAACGGCCTCACCAGCGAAATCTGGTGGACGCCGCACCATCCCTACAAATCCGGCCTCACCGATCAGAGCGCGGCGCAACTCTCCGACGCCTACACCAAAGCCAGCGGACGGCCGTGGACGCAACCGATCGGGTTTCAGCACGCGCTGTTCGAAGTCGCAATCGACGTGCTCAAGCGAACCAAGAACCTGCAAGATTCCAAGTCGGTCCTGGAGGCCATCGTTGCCACCGACTATCACTCGATCGTCGGCCCGGTGAAGTGGAGCGGCCAGCCGGTGAAAAACGTCACCAAGACACCGCTGGTGGCGGGACAATGGCAGCGCAAGGGCGACAAGTTCGAACTCGTCATCGCCGAAAATAAAACCGCGCCGGACATTCCGGTCGACGGCAAGCTCGAGCTGCTGTCGTAGCCGGCCGCGGGCGGACGCATGTCGGCATAATTCGCCGGATACCGGGACTTCTCAATGGCGCCGATCCTCGCGTTTGACGGCATTTCGAAGAGGTTCGGCGCCATCGTGGTGGCGGATCATATCGACCTTGCGCTGTCCGATGGCGAGGCGCTCGGCGTCATCGGCCCCAACGGCGCCGGCAAGACGACGTTGTTCGGGATCGCGACCGGGACGATCACGCCCGACAACGGCCGCATCCTGTTCGACGGCGCCGACGTCACGCGGCTGAAACCGGAGCAGCGCTGCCGCCGCGGCATCGCCCGCTCGTTCCAGGTGCCGCAGCCCTTCAGCGGCATGACCGTGTTCGAAAACCTGGTGGTGGCGGCGGCGTTTTCCGGCGGCCATCGGGAGCGCGACGTCTATGGGCGATGCATCGACCTGCTGGAACAATGCGGGCTCGCGAACAAGGCCAACCGGCTCGCCGGCGCGCTGACGCTGCTCGATCGCAAACGCCTTGAGCTTGCACGCGCACTCGCCACCCGACCGCGCGTGCTGCTGCTGGACGAGGTCGCCGGCGGCCTGACCGAGCCGGAATGTGTGGCGCTGGTCGCGCTGATCCAGTCGATCCGCGCCGGCGGCGTTGCCATCATCTGGATCGAGCACGTGGTGCATGCGCTGCTCAAAATCGTCGATCGCCTGGTGGTGCTGCACCAGGGCCGCTTCATTGCCGCCGGCGATCCGTCAACGGTGATCGGCAGTCCCGCCGTGCGCGACATCTACATGGGCATTCCCGCCGATGCCTGAGCCGCTGCTGGAGGTTCGCGCGCTCGACGCGCATTACGGCGATTTCCAAGCCCTGTTCGGCGTGTCGCTTAATGTCGCCGCGGGCGAGGTCGTTGCCGTCATCGGCGCCAACGGCGCCGGAAAAACCACGCTGCTGCAATGCATCGCCGGGCTGATCCGTGTGCGCGACGACGCCATCAGGTTCGACGGCGTGCCAATCGGCGCGCAGCCCGCGCACGCGGTGGTCGCGCGCGGCATCGCGCTGGTCCCAGAAGGCCGCCGGCTATTCCCCTCGCTGAGCGTGGAAGAAAACCTGTTGATCGGCGGCCAGCTCGGCCGTGCTGGAGCTTGGAACCTGGAGCGCGTCTACGCGCTGTTTCCGGTGCTGTCGGAGCGGCGCAACCAGCCGAGCACGTCGCTGTCAGGCGGACAGCAGCAGATGGTCGCGATCGGCCGGGCGCTGATGTCGAATCCGAAGCTGCTGCTGTGCGACGAAGTCAGCCTCGGTCTGGCGCCGATCGTGGTGCGGGACATCTACGCGCGGCTGCCGGCGATCGTCGCCGAGGGATTGTCCCTGGTGATCGTCGAGCAAGACATCGTGCAAGCGCTCGGCGCCGCCGACCACGTCTATTGCCTGCAGGAAGGCCGCGTGCGGCTGCAAGGCGCCGCGCGCGCGCTCAGCCGCGAGGCGATCGCGGCCGCGTATTTTTCGGTGTAGGCGATGAACTGGGTCAACATCATCTTGCAGGGCGTGCTGACCGGGGGCCTCTACGCGATGTTCGCGGCCGGGCTGTCACTCATTTTCGGCGTCATGCGTCTGGTCAACATCGCGCACGGCGATCTCATCGTGCTCGCGGCGTATCTGGCGCTGGTGGTGACGACCACCCTCGGCATCAATCCGCTGCTGTCGATCGTCATTGTCGCGCCGCTAATGGCGGCGATCGGCTACGGGTTGCAGCGGCTGCTGCTCAATCGCACCCTGGGCGAGGATCTGCTGCCGCCGCTGCTGGTGACTTTCGGACTGTCCGTGATCATCCAGAATGGCCTGTTGGAGGTCTTCACCGCCGACAGCCGCAAGCTGCAGGCTGGACCGATCGAAGTCGACAGCATCCAGATCGGCGGGGGACTGGCGATCGGCACCCTGCCCCTGATTCAGTTTTTGACCGCGGTCGCGGTGATTGCCGCTTTGCAGGCGACCTTCTACCGCACCGCCATCGGCCGCGCCTTCCGCGCCACCTCCGACGATCGCGCCGTCGCGCAGCTCATGGGCCTCGACAACCGCCATGTCTACGCGCTCGCCATGGCGCTCTCGATGGCCATCGTCGGCATCGCCGGCGTGCTGCTCGCGGTGCGGGCGAACTTCGATCCCTCGATCGGCCCGGCGCGGCTGATCTTCGGGTTCGAGGCCGTCATCATCGGCGGCCTCGGCAGCATGTGGGGAACGCTCGCCGGCGGCATCATTCTCGGTGTTGCACAGGCCGTCGGTGCGCAGATCAATCCGGGCTGGCAGCTGCTGGCGGGGCACATCGCATTCCTGGTCATTGTCGCGCTGCGGCCCGAGGGCTTGTTTCCGAAGGTGCAGGGATGAGCGCGGCCGCCTTCCGGATCGAGCACGCGACGCCGTCGAGCCGGATCGGCACGGCGATCCTGATTGCGCTCGTGATCATCTTGGCGCTTGCCCCGCTGTGGGGCGGTCGGGATGACCTCCGATTGCTCGCGGAAATCTATTCCTATGTTGCCCTGGCGAGCCTCTGGAACCTGCTTGCCGGCTATGCCGGCCTGGTGTCGGTGGGGCAGCAAGCCTATGTCGGCATCGGCGCCTATGCCCTGTTCGCGCTGACGATGTTTGCCGGCCTTCATCCGCTCGCGGCGATTCCGATCGCCGGCGCTGTCGCCGCCGCGATCTCGGTGCCGACCGCAGCGCTCCTGTTCCGCCTGCGCGGTCATTACTTCGCGATCGCGACCTGGGTGGTGGCGGAGGTGTTTCGCCTGCTGGCGGCACAGATTTCGGTTCTCGGCGGCGGATCCGGCACCAGCCTGCCGACCGCGATCGTGATTGCGATGGCGCCCAGTCGCGAGATCCGCGAGTACACGATCTATTGGGTCGCGCTCTTGCTCATGATGGCGATCATCGGCGCGATCTTCATCCTGCTGCGATCGCGCTACGGGCTGGCACTGACCGCCATCCGCGACAACGAGCTGGCGGCCCGCAGCAACGGCGTCGACGTCGCGCGCACCAAACTCGTGATCTACGTGATCACGGCCTGCGGCACCGCCATGGTCGGCGCGCTCATCTTCCTGCAGAAGCTGCGGATCTCACCCGACACCGCGTTCAGCGTCAATGACTGGACGGCGTTTGTGATTTTCATCACGGTGATTGGCGGCGTCGGTCGCATCGAAGGGCCGTTGATCGGGACCGTGGTCTTTTTCATCCTGCGCCAGCAGCTGGCCGACTACGGAAGCTTCTATCTGCTGATGCTGGGGGCGATCGCCATCGCCGTCATGCTGATGGCACCGAAGGGGCTGTGGGGCCTGATCGCCGATCGCTTCGGATGGCAATTGCTCCCACTCGAGCGGCGAGTGGTACGGCCGGAGGCAACGCCGCCATTGGAATAACGACCGCAACAACGCAATCGAACAAACATCAGGAGAAAATCAATGGCGGCAAAACCCGACAAAAAGGTGATCATCACCTGCGCCATCACCGGCTCGATCCATACGCCCACGATGTCCGACGCGCTCCCGGTCACGCCGGCCCAGATTGCCGAACAGGCGATCGCCGCCGCGCAGGCCGGCGCGGCCATCCTGCATTTGCATGCCCGCGATCCCAAGGACGGGCGCCCGACGCCCGACCCTACGGTGTTCATGCAGTTCCTCCCCCGCATCAAGGCGAGCTGCGATGCCGTGATCAACATCACCACCGGCGGCAGCGTCACCATGACGGTGGAGGAGCGGCTGGCGGCGCCGCTGCAGGCCTCCCCGGAAATGTGCTCGCTCAATATGGGTTCGATGAACTTCGCGCTTTATCCGATGGCGGCGCGCTACAAGAACTGGAAATACGATTGGGAAGAGCCATACCTGCTGCAATCCGATCAAAATATTTTTCGCAATACGTTTCGTGACATCGAAAGGATCTACCGCTTGATGGGCGAGGGTCACGGCACCAAGTTCGAACACGAATGCTACGATGTCGGACACCTCTACAATCTCGCCCATTGCGTCGATCGCGGTCTGTTCAAGCCGCCGATCTTTCTGCAACTGATTTTCGGGATTCTCGGCGGCATCGGCGCCGACCCGGAGAACCTCATGTTCATGAAGCGCACCGCCGACAAGCTGTTCGGCGACGATTACCGCTGGTCGGTATTGGCCGCGGGACGGTTTCAGATGCCGTTCGCGACCCAGGCCGCGATGATCGGCGGCCACGTGCGGGTCGGCCTGGAAGACAACCTCTTTATCGGTCGCGGCAAGCTCGCCGCCAATAATGCCGAACAGGTCGTCAAGATCAGGCGCCTGGTCGAGGAGCTCGGCTACGAGATCGCGACCCCGCAGGCGGCGCGCGCGATGCTCGGCCTGAAGGGCGCGGACAAGGTAAAGTTTTGATCGCCGCGCCGCGCCAGCGGAGCGGGAAGAGCGAGGAAATTCCGGTGTTTACCGGTGATGACTTGATCAGAGTCAATGCCCATTGACCCCCGGCGACGAATATCGCCTCGACAAACAGCGTGGAATTCTTCTAATAAATGGGCGGCGGCAGCCGTCATGCCCAGGCGGCAAGAGAGAACTAAGCCATGGATTATGGTGCGTTTTTTGCGAATGCCCTGGATCGGTTGCGGGACGAGCGCCGGTACCGGGTGTTCGCCGATCTGGAACGCCTCGCCGGCCGCTTTCCGCATGCGATCTGGCATTCGCCGCAAGGCGCTCGCGATGTCGTGGTCTGGTGCTCGAACGATTACCTCGGCATGGGTCAGCATCCGAAGGTGATTGGCGCCATGGTCGAGACCGCGGCCCGCATGGGCACCGGCGCCGGCGGCACCCGCAACATTGCCGGAACTAACCATCCGCTGGTGGCGCTGGAACACGAACTCGCCGACCTGCATCGGACGCAAGCCGCGCTGATCTTCACCTCCGGCTACGTCTCCAACGAGACCGGCATCTCCACCATCGCCAAACTGATTCCGAACTGCCTGATCCTGTCTGATGCGTTCAATCACAATTCCATGATCGAAGGCGTGCGCCAGTCGGGCTGCGAGAAGCAGATCTTCCGGCACAATGACCTCGGACATCTTGAACAACTGCTCAAGGCGGCGGGGCCGGATCGTCCAAAGTTGATCGTGTTCGAAAGCCTCTATTCGATGGACGGTGACGTGGCGCCGATCAATGCGATCTGCGACCTCGCCGAGCGCTATGGCGCCATGACCTATCTCGATGAAGTGCACGCCGTCGGCATGTACGGCCCGCGCGGCGGCGGCATGGCCGAACAGCAGGGCGCGATGGGCCGCATCGACGTGATCGAAGGCACGCTCGCGAAGGCGTTCGGCTGCCTCGGCGGCTATATCTGCGGCAAGACGGCACTGATCGATGCGGTGCGGTCCTATGCGCCCGGTTTCATCTTTACGACTGCGCTTCCGCCGGCAGTCTGTGCGGCGGCGACCGCGGCGATCCGGCATCTCAAGTCGTCGAGCTGGGAGCGCGAACGCCACCAGGATCGCGCCGCCCGCGTCAAGGCGGTGCTCGGCGCCGCCGGTCTGCCGGTGATGCCAAGCGAAACCCATATCGTGCCGGTGTTCGTCGGCAATCCCGAGCTTTGCAAGACGGCCTGCGACCTGCTGCTGGAAGAGCACGCGATCTATATCCAGCCGATCAATTATCCGACCGTGCCCAAGGGCAGCGAGCGGCTGCGCATCACGCCCTCCCCTTACCACGATGACGCGCTAATCGACGCGCTCGCCCAGTCCCTGCTCGACGTCTGGGAGCGCCTGCGTCTGCCGCTCAAGGCGCGTGCGGTTGCGGCGGAATAGGCGCAGTCTCGACCGCTTTATTCGAGGACACCGGTCGTTCATCGTCGTCGTGAATCGCCCGCCAGGCGGCGCCGTCGAGATCGTCGTACTGCCCGCTCTTCAGCGACCATAAAAACGCCGCCAGCCCCAAGAGGCCGAGCGCAAGCGCCATCGGCACGAGATAAACCAGCACGTCCATCACACGCCCCTGTTCGCTGGCGGTTTGGCCCGCAAGGCGTTGGCGGTTACCAGTATTGACGAGCCCGACATCGCCACCGCTGCCACCAGCGGACTTGCGAGCCCGGCGATCGCGATCGGTACCGCTACGGCATTGTAGGCGACCGCGAGCCAGAGATTTTCGCGCATGATGCGCCTGGCCCGCCGAGCGAGCACCAGCGCGGTTGCGACCGGCGCGAGGCGGTCACCGAGAAAAATCGCATCAGCGGCCGCCTGGGTCAGATGGGCGGCGGTGACCGGCGACAGCGAGACGTCGGCGGCGGCGAGCGCGGGTGCGTCATTGAGGCCGTCGCCGACCACCAGCACGCGATGGCCGCCTCGCTTTAATTCTTCGACGCGGCCGATTTTTTCGGCTGGGGTCACAGCGGCACGACAATCGGCAATCCCGAGGCTGCGGGCAACATGGTCGACCGCTTCGGCGCGATCGCCCGACAGGATTTCAATCGCAAACCCGTGCCGTTTCAGGTGCCCGATCGTCGCCACCGCGTCGGGGCGAATACGCTGGCGCACCGCGAATACGTAGCGTTCATGGTCGCGGGCAAAGGCGATCGCGGACGCTTCCGGATCGCCGGCAGTCACAGCGGCTGCCTGCATCTCAGCGCCGCAGAATGACGGCCGTCCGAGCCTGATCTCGACGCCGTCGATGATCGCCCGCACACCTTGGCCCGGCTCCTCGATCGCTCCTTCCAGCGGCAATTTCGCCCGCGCCGCGCGGGCGACGGCGACCGCGAGCGGATGGCGGCTCGCCAGCGCAAGCCGGCCGGCAATGGCGACAACGTCTGCCGGAATGTCCGCGGCATTGATCACCTCAGATTCCGGCAGGGTGAGCGTTCCGGTCTTGTCGAACACGATGGTATCGACCTCGGCGAGACGCTCGATCGCATCGCCTGCATTGAGCAACACGCCGGCGCGGAACAGCGCTCCCGACGCCACCACCTGCACCGCCGGAATGGCCAGACCGAGGGCGCAGGGACACGTGATAATGAGGACCGCAATCGCAATGATGATGGCGTCATGCCAGGATGCCCCGGCGGCGACCCAGGCCAGCATGGTCACCAGCGCCGACGCGTGCACCATCGGCGAATAGAACTTGGCAGCACGATCCGCGAGGCGAACGTAGCGCGAGCGCGCCTCGACGGCATGGTCGAGCAGGCGGGTGACTTCGTCCAGCAAGGTCCCCTTTGCGGCGGCCATGACGCGTACGCGCAATGTGCCGGACACGTTGAGCGTTCCGGCATAGACCGGCGTCCCCTGCTCCGCTGGTGCCGGCATCGTCTCCCCGGTAACCAGGCTCTGGTCAATGACCGAGCGGCCATCAACCACGACGCCGTCGACGGCGATGCGTTCTCCCGGGCGCACCAGCACCAGATCGCCGGAGCGGATTGCGGCCACCGGAACTTCGCTGATCTCCTCCGGGCTAACGAACTTGAACGCCGTCTCCGCCTTGAGCGCCGCAAGATTCGAGGCCACGGCCCGCGTGCGCCGGCGCATGTTCTGGTCGAGATAGCGGCCGGCAAGCAGGAACGTCAACAGCATGATCGCCGAGTCGAAATAAGCATGCTCGGCGTGATGCAGCGTCTCGAACACCGACATCCCAAGCGCGAGCAGCACGCCGACCGTAATGGGAACGTCCATGTTGAGCCTGCCGCTCAACAACGCCCGCACGCCGGAGCGGAAAAATGGTCGACCCGCATAGGCTGCGGCCGGCAACGCGATCAGCGCGGACAGCCAGTGAAAGAAATCGCGCTGCTCCGCGGTGATATCGGTTGCGTTTCCGGACCACACCGAAACCGACAGCAGCATGATGTTCATGGCGGCGAAAGCCGCGACGCCGAGGCAGCGCAAAAGAAACTGCGCTTCGCGCCGCTCTTCGGCCTCGGCGCGGTCTGCGTCGAACGGGTGCGCCTGATAGCCGAGTTCGGCGAGCCGCTCGATCACATGCGCGGGATCGACCGCGCCCTCCGGCCATTCAACCGCGACACGGCGATTGGTCAGATTGACCCGCGCCCGCGATACGTTCGGCACGCTCGACAGGCCGCCCTCGATTTCGAACATACAGGCGGCACACGTGATGCCGTCGACCGCCAGATGGATACGGGCGAGCCCGCCCTCCAAATGCTCGACAAAGTGCGAAAAATCACGCGCTTCGGCCATTACCAAGCCTCGCGAATCATCGCAGCGTCAGCCGATTGCGCGACAGGAACAGCCGCTCCGATCCGCGATCGGCCTCAATGATCAGCTCCCATTGGCCGGCTGCTACATCGGCAGCGGTCCCGCGATAGACGCCGAGGTCACGCTCGACCAGCGGCACCGAAAGATCGGCGCGGCGATCCGCCGGTCGCGCCAATCGTGCGGTGAACACGAGACCGGTCACGCCGGCCCCGTTCGCGTCCCGCGCTTCGACCGCAATGCTGCCGTGACCATCGGCGGAGCGCTCGACATGCGCGGCCACCTGCCACCCGCGCGCAGCCTGTTCGCGCGCGGCCGAGATCTCCTCATTGTACGCAAGCCCTAATCCATAGGGATTGTCGACATCGTTGCCGGGCAGCGTCGATACCGCGAGCGTCATCATCGTGACGTTCACGGCGATGACCACGGCAAAAAAGGCCACGATGGAGAACAGAACCGTGCGGCCGGTCAGGGGTCTGTCGGTGTCGTTTGTCTGCATTGCTCGATCTCCAAGCCTGCTTCTATGGCGCGATGAAGTGATCCTGCGTCGTCACCGATTCACCCGTCACGACGTCGCGCGTTCGGAACACGATCGGCGTCGATTTATCGATCCGCGCTCCTGCCGGTACCGTCACCAGGACGCGCACTTCGCGGGTCAGATCGGGCGAAAGCGCGATCAGCGGCGACCCTACTGTGATCACATCGGATCCAATCACGTGCAGAGCCGGAGCCGGCAGCCCCTCAACTTCGAGGGAGACGGTGCGCAGCTCATTCAGCTTGTTGAGAAAATGAACGGTATAGGCGTTGCGCACCGAGCCGTCCGACAAGGTGACGAACAGCGGGTTGCGATCATGCAGCACATTGAGCGCGAGCGCGTGACGCGTCACCAGGGTGTAGACCATCAGAAGTCCGGCGCCTGCGATAATCCCGGCATAGATCAGGGTGCGGGCGCGAATGAATTTGTAGATCGGCTTCTGCCCCTCAAGGCGGCGCTTGATGTTGACATCGGTATCGTAGGCGATCAGCCCGAGGGGACGGCCGACCTTGCTCATGACGCTATCGCAAGCGTCGATGCACAGCCCGCACATGATGCAGTCGATCTGCGGGCCGTCGCGGATATCGATTCCGGTCGGGCACACCGCCACACACTGGTAACAATCGACGCAGTCGCCGGCCGGCTCACCCTTCGCACGCAGCTCTTCGGATTTTTTGTAGGAGATCCGCGGGTCGCCGCGGTCGTATCGGTACGTGACGTTCAGCGCCCATTCATCGGTCAGCGCCGCCTGAATGCGCGGCCACGGACACATGTACACGCAAACCTGCTCGCGCATATGCCCAGCAAGGGTATAGGTCGTGAACGTGAGAACGGCGATCGAGATGTAAGCGATCGCAGGTGCCTGCCCCGTCGCCAACGCCGTTACCAACGTCGGCGCGTCGGCAAAATAGAGCACCCACGCGCCGCCGGTCCACCATGCAATGAACAACCAGATCGAATGTTTAGAGACCATCTCGGCGACACGCCTGGCGTCGAGTTTCTCTTTTTCCTTGTGCATACGCGCGCGACGATCACCCTCGATCCAGCGCTCGACGGCGTAGAACAGATCTGTCCATACCGTCTGTGGGCAAAGATAGCCGCACCAGATACGGCCGCCGAGCGCGTTCATCAGGAACAACATCATCGCCGCGATCACCAGCAGACCGGTGAAGTAGTAGACCTCCTGCGGCCAGATCTCGATGAAGAAGAAATAAAATCGACGATTTGGGAAGTCGACGAGCACCGCTTGGCTGGGCGCATTCGGCCCACGATCCCAGCGCACGAATGGCAGCAGATAGTAGACGCCAAGGCAAACCACCAGCAGCGTCCATTTGATGTTGCGGAAGGTGCCGGCAACGCTCTGCGGATAGATCTTCTTGCGGGCGGCATAGAGCGGCCCGTAGTCGACGTCGAGGTCAGCGGTTGGGGTTATCTCGTTCATCGGGGGTACCGCACGTGCGCTGCGCCCGAGATCGGACGAAGCAGGTTCATCTAGGCCGCGACGGCCTTCGCCGCCTTGATCAGCCTCAACAAGTGCCGTGCCTTCCACCCATCGAGGTCGCCGAAGCCGTTACAATCCTCCACCAAGGGTGTGAACGTAGACTGCGAGCGACTTGACGGTGACCGGGTCCAGACGCGCATGCCATGCCGGCATGACGCCGCCGCGACCATTAGTGATGGTCTCAATGATCGAGGCCTCGTCCGAACCGTAGAGCCATATTTTGTCGGTCAGGTTGGGAGCGCCGAGTTCTTGATTGCCTTTGCCGCTTTCGCCGTGACAGACGGCGCAATTGGCGGCGAAAATAGCCTTGCCGGCGGCGAGATCGGCCCCGGCGCGCAAGGGCAGCCCGGACAAGGAGCGTACATAGTTGGCAACGGTCGCGATTTCTTCACGCTTGAGAATGCCGTCACGGCCGAAGGCGAGCATCGCACTCTCGCGCGCCTTGGGATCGCCGGACCGAACCCCGAACGCGATGGTCTGGTAGATCGCCTGGATCGACCCGCCCCACAGCCAGTCGTCGTCATTGAGATTGGGATAGCCCTTGGCGCCGGTCGCACCGGAGCCGTGGCAGGGCGCGCAATTGTTGCCGAAGGCAGCCTTGCCTTGCGCCTGCGCGAATGACAGCAAGGCCGGATCTCGCTCGATGTCGGCGACATCGGTGTTGGCGAGCGCGACCGCCTTCTCGCCTCGCACTTTTTGCAGATCGGCAAGATCCGTCGCCACTTGGCCGCGCGAGGAATAGCCAAACAGGCCCGCCGTATAACCGGTCAATGTCGGCCAGGTCGGATAGACCACCCAATAGCCGAACGACCAAATGATGGTGGCGTAGAAGACCATCACCCACCAACGCGGGAGCGGGGTGTTCAACTCCTTGATGCCATCCCACTCATGACCGGTGGTCGTTGTTCCTGTGACGGCATCGGTGTCTTTGCGGTCCGCCATGATCAATCCTCCCGCAACGGCATCTTGGCGGCCGCGTCAAACATCGCCCCGTTGCGCGGCCGCAACGCGTAGACCAGCACCGCGATGAAGAATCCGACGAAGACCGGCGTCCACCACGTGGCCACCAGGTTGAAAAGCGGCATATGCATGATCGAATCGATGGTCATAAACATCCCCTCAGCGCAGGTTCGCCTTGTCGTCGTAAAGCTTGAAGTCAACGAGGGTGCCGAGCATCTGGAGATAGGCGACAAGCGCATCCATCTCGGTAATCTTGGCCGGATCGCCATCGAAATCCCGGGCGATCGCCTTTGGGTAGCGTTTCTGCAAATCGGCAATTCCCGGATCATCCGCACTCGCCTGGGCGCGCACATCGGCTGCGGCGTGCTCGATCTGATCGTCGTTGTAGGGCACGCCGACCATGCGATTGGTCTGCAGGTGCGCGGCGATCAGGTCGTAATCGAGTTCGGTCTTGGCGAGAAAGGGATAGCCCGGCATCACCGATTGGGGCACGACGGAGCGCGGATCGATAAGGTGAGAAACCTGCCACTCGTCCGAATACTTGCCGCCGACACGGGCGAGATCGGGACCGGTGCGTTTCGATCCCCATTGGAACGGATGGTCGTACATGCTTTCGGCCGCGAGCGAATAGTGCCCATAGCGTTCAACCTCGTCGCGCAATGATCGGATCATTTGCGAATGGCAGAGGTAGCAGCCTTCCCGTACATAGATCGCACGGCCTGCAAGTTCGAGCGGCGTATACGGCCGCACACCTTCGACCTTTTCGATCGTGCTCTTGAGATAAAACAAAGGCGCGATCTCGACCATGCCGCCGACGGAAATAACGAGCAGAATTCCGATAACGAGAAGGATCGAGTTTTTTTCGATGACTTGATGCCGAGCCCAGAAGGACATGACGTGATCTCCCTCACTCAGCCGGCTGCAGAAGCGGGCGACCGGCCGGTGCTTCGACTTCGCCAGACTGAATGGTCTTCCACACGTTCCACGCCATGATCAGAGCGCCGGCAAGGAACAGTCCGCCGCCGCCGGCACGGATGATGTAGAACGGGTGCATCGCCTCGACGGATTCAATGAAGGAATATTCAAGGAAGCCGAGCGGGGTATAGGCGCGCCACATCAGCCCCTGCAGGACACCCGAGACCCACATCGCCGAGATGTAAAACACGATGCCGATGGTCGCGATCCAGAAGTGCCAGTTGACGAGCTTGATGCTGTAAAGCTGCTGGCGGCCCCACAGCCACGGCACGAGGCAGTAGATTGCGCCGAACGAGACGAAGCCGACCCAGCCGAGCGCACCCGAGTGCACGTGACCGATGGTCCAATCGGTGTAGTGGCTCAGTGAATTCACCACCTTGATCGACATCACCGGCCCTTCGAAGGTCGACATGCCGTAGAACGCCACCGAAACCACCATCATGCGCAGCACCGGATCGGTGCGCAGCTTGTCCCAGGCGCCGGACAGGGTCATCAACCCGTTGATCATTCCACCCCATGAGGGCATCCACAGCATGATGGAGAACGTCATGCCGAGGGTCTGCGCCCAGTCCGGCAGCGCGGTGTAGTGCAGATGGTGCGGGCCGGCCCAGATGTAGAGGAAGATGAGAGCCCAGAAGTGGATGATCGAGAGCCGGTACGAATAGATCGGACGCTCGGCGCGCTTTGGAATAAAATAATACATGATGGCGAGGAAGCCTGCGGTCAGGAAGAAACCGACGGCGTTGTGGCCATACCACCACTGGAACATGGCATCCTGTACGCCGCTCCAGGCGATGTAGGATTTCGACCCGAAAACCGAGACCGGCAATGCCGGGTTGTTGCCGAGGTGAAGCATCGCGATCGTCACGATGAACGCGAGATAGAACCAGTTTGCGACGAAGATGTGCGGCTCCTTGCGCTTCATGATGGTCAGGAGAAAGACCAGCAAGTAGGTGACCCACACGATGGTCAGCCACAGGTCGGCGTACCATTCCGGTTCGGCGTATTCCTTCGATTGCGTGACCCCGAGCAGGTAGCCGGTCCCGGCAATCACGATAAAGAAGTTATAGCCGAGCACGACGAACCACGGCGCCAGATCGCCCGCCAGGCGCACCCGACAGGTCTTCTGCACGACATAGAACGAGGTCGCGAGCAGCACGTTGCCGCCGAACGCGAAGATGACGGCAGAGGTATGCAGCGGCCGGATGCGACCGAAATTGGTCCACGGCAGGTCGAAGTTGAGCAGCGGCCAGGCAAGTTCCAGTGCCGCCCACAGCCCGACCGTAAAACCCGCGATGCCCCAGAACATCGCGGCAACGGTCGCGAACTTGATCGGACCGAAGTGGTAGTTTGGCTTGCCGTCGATCTCCAGCAGCATGACCGCCGGCCGATTGAAGTAGCGGTCGAAGATGGCGAACACTGCGGCTGCGCTCGCTGCAGCAGCCAAATATGCGTGAAACGCAAACGGCGCATCGACGGCCTTTGCCGCCGCGACCAGACTCAGGAGCGTGGTGGCGGCGAAGGTGATCGCCAGCGCCCCCTCGCCAAAAGTCATAGATTTGCGCGCTATGGTTTGGGCCATGATCCCGTCCTGTATGTGATAACGCCGCAAGGCCGCCGCAGATATCGCTGACATAAATGCGATACAGAGGCCGTCGCATTGAGCCTAATCAATGCGGCGGCGCGCCTGAGGAGAATTGCTTAAGTTTAAAAACTTAGACACGACCGCAAAGCATGAGCCTCGCAAGCCGTGAAAGCCGCTGAATCGCGTCTCTGATTACGCCGGTTCTTTCGGGCGGCCGGTCCAGCGCACAAGGATCGGCAACGATAGGGTCACGACGAAGACCCGCGCCAAGTGATGCGCGCCGACGAATACCGGATCGAGATGCATCGCAAGCGCGAGAATCATCATGGCATCCACCGAACCGGGGGCATAAGCGACGATCACATCGGAGACATTTGCTGACATCAGGTGACTCGCCGCGAGTGCGAACCCAGCCGCAATGACGATGCTGACCGCAAAGGAACCCAGGGCGGCGCCGATATAGCTCCCCAACAGGCGCATGCTGGTGTTGACAAATCGCGATCCGGTGACGGCGCCAATTCCGATCATGGCGGTGTTGGCAGCCCAAGTCGGCAAACTGACGTGCACGAAATTGCCTCCGTGGAGGACGGCAGACACCAGCATGGGTCCAAAGATCAGCCCGCCTGGAAAGCCGAGGCGGAGCAGGCCGACGCCAACGATCGCCGATGCCAGCACCAGTGTCGCGATCTCCGCCGGCGCTTGCGCCATCGACAATGCTCCCGGCGGCAAACGGGTCGGTCCGGCAAGCCCGAAAAGTCCCAAGCCGGCCGGGACGCAGACCGCCAGAATCGCGACCCGCGTGGTCTGAACGATGGCAATGGCCCGAAGATCGACATCGCGATCGGCGGCAAACACCATGACCTGCGACAGTCCGCCGGGAATGGCGGCAAAAAGCGCGGTTTGCGCGTCCCAGCGGTGGACCGCGCGCAAATAGCGTGCGGTGCCCGTGGTCACGCAGGCCATGGCGAAACACACCAGGACGATGCTCAAAGGCCAGTGGGCCACACCAGCGAGAGTCTGCGGGGTGACGACCCCGCCGATGGAAATACCCAGTGTGATGTAGAAGACCTGCGCCAAACGGGTCGGGACGGAGATCGGCCGCCCCAACAACGCGGCGGTGCCCGCAAAAACCATTCCTCCCGCAAGCCAGCCAGCGGGGAAACCAGCGGCGTTGAATAGGATGCCACCGAGGGCGGCGACACCCAGCGTTTCAGCAATACGGCGAAACGGTAGAAAAAGATCTGATGACATCAATCGGTTCGGGGCCGCCGCTCACCTCGGGCCCGCGACATGCACGGGACGCTGATGTCTTAGCCAATCAGCAAGCCCCGCGGCACCCCCTGCTCTATATCTGAGTGCCATGTATAAATGCATGCTCTCGCGAGGACGGTCGACCCGCAACGGACCGGCACGCCCTTGCCTCAGCTCAGAACGATGCGCACGAGGTCGGCCGCGTTCTTGGCCCCGAGCTTTTCCATGATGCGGGCGCGATGGACCTCGATGGTGCGCGGACTGATGCCGAGCAGACGGCCGGCTTCCTTGTTCGAAGCGCCGGCGGCAATCTGCGAAAGCACCTCCCGCTCGCGCGGCGTGAGCAACTCGCGGCCGGCAAAACTCGCGGACAGATATTCCGGCGTTTCCCCGACTGCTCCCCGCCTCGTCCAGGCGGCGATTGCATCGCGCACACGTGCGACCACGGTGTTCGCATCGAACGGCTTCTCGATGAAATCGAGCGCGCCGTTCTTGATCGCTTCGACCGCCATCGGTATGTCACCCTGACCGGAGATGATGAAGATCGGCGCCGCATAGTTTTGCGCACTCAGTTCCCTGAGAATATCGAGGCCCGACCGTCCCGGCATATGCACGTCAAGGATAATGCAAGCAGGCGGCCGTGCGCGCGCCGCGGCCAGGAATGAGTTGCCGTCGGCGTAGCCGCTCACGTGGTAGCCTTCGAGCGAAAACACGACCGACAGTGCATCCCGGACGGCCGGGTCGTCATCGACGATGAAAATTTCGCCGTTCGGCGTCATAGTCTCCCTCTTCTCCGCTTGTTCCTGAGGTCGCGCATTTTCAACTGTCGGGGATAGCTCGCCGCAAAGCCAACGGCAATTGTAGCGTAAACCGCGCTCCGCGCCCTTGACCGCCTGGATCGACGAGCAGTTCTCCTCCATGATTTTGTGCGATTGATTTTGACATGGCGAGATTCTGGCTTTGTCCTGCGCATTCCGTCGATGAAAATGCCGTGAACAACCCAGAGATAACCGCCGATGAAATGCCCGGACCGTTGTCCTCGACATCGACCATGACCGCGCCGCCCGACTGACGGGTTGCGATTCGCACATCTGGCGTCTCTTGGGGCGCGTCTTTCGCTCTGTCTTGGGCCGTGCTTGGGGTTCTTGCCACGGCAAGGGCATTGCGAACGAGATCAATCACAACCTGCTGGATTTGGACCGGATCCACAATGATCACCGGCAACTGAGGCGCGAACATCCGTTCTATCTTCGCCTCTCGCGAACTGCCGAGCAATATCAATTCCAAGGCGTCGTCAACCAGCGCATTCAGGTCGACGGCGCGCCGAACCGGCTCCCGACCGGACGCAAAGCGGCGCATTCGCTGAATAATGTGCCCGGCACGTTCAGCCTCGCGCATCGCCTTTTGCAGAATCAAAAGCGCGGATTCCGGAACCGAGGTCCCGGGCGCCTGCAAAGCCACCCGCTCGACCGCCTGGATATAGAGCATCAGCGCAGTCAATGGTTGATTGATTTCGTGAGCGAGCGCTGCACTCATTTCGTCCATCGCCGATACGCGCGCCATGTCAAGCAGGTCGGCCTGTCGTCGATGGCGACTCTGTTCGGCCGGATCACGCGTGCGCAGGTCGCGTAAAAAGCAAATAAACTGCCGCCCCTCGGGCGTCATCGATTCCGCAAGAAAAAGCGTAACGGGAAACTCGTTTCCATCCCGATGCCGGCCAGTCACGCTATGGCTGCCACCGACGCCTTCGGTAAAAAGGTAGTCCGAAATAAAACCGTGCGGCACAACCGCATCTTCTAACGCCACGATTGTTTTAATATCCCGACCGAGCATCTCCTCTCCGGCATAGCCAAACAACCGCTCGCACGCTTTGTTGAAGACGAGAATGCGGGCGCTTTCATCCAACACGACAATTCCGTCGGCGGCGGCGTCGAGCACGCTCGCCAACCGCGCTTCGGATAAAGTTGCGACCGGGGTGAGCGAGTCGATGGCGTATCTCCCAAAGAACCGTGCCTTGCAACCCCGTCGCGGAGGCGCTCCCGTTCAACAGAGGCGCCTCGTCAATGGTCGTTCAAGGCATTCTGCAATCGCATCTCGTGCATATCAGGGCCAGCGTTGCAGCGCATTGGCGACGCGCTTCACTACCGTCCGATCGCGCATCGTGTGGCGCACCTTGGAGGCGTGAATCAGTCGCCCAAGGGCTTTATCCGGCAGTGATCCTCGCACTCAAGCGCAAAGTGCGTCCACGGCAATTTTTGATGCATTCGCCGGAATAAACCAGGCCTCAGAGTGGTCGCACGGCCGGCGAAGGGATTTGGAGGCGCCGGCGGCCCGCCGGCCCGGGAATGAGGGGGTGCGCCAGAATCACGACTTTTGGGGGCCCAGCGCCTCGAGCGGCGCGCTTTGCGCATAGGTCGATGGACAACCACGCGGAAGTTGTGTTGACCTATTAGGCAGTGGACACCAGACATCCCCGCTGGGGACTGGTTGCCCGAAGTGACGCAGGAGCGGCCATGCTGCAAGGCTGGGTCGTCATCACGGTTGCCCTGGCCTATATCGGCCTGCTGTTCGTGGTCGCCAGCTATGGCGATCGCGTGCGGCAGCTCGGCCGCGCCGGACGGACGCGGCTTTTGATCTATCCGCTGTCGCTCGCGATCTATTGCACGTCGTGGACGTTTTTCGGCTCAGTCGGGCTCGCGTCACGCACCGGGTACGACTTTCTCACGATCTACATCGGTCCGATCTTGATGATCGGACTGGCTTGGCCGCTCGTCGTGCGCATCGTGCGACTTGCCAAGACCCACAACATCACGTCGATCGCCGACTTTATCGCGGCGCGTTACGGCAAGCATGAAGCTGTGGCTGCGACCGTCGCGCTCATCACGATCATTGGATCAATTCCGTACATCGCCCTGCAGCTCAAGGCGGTGTCTTCCTCGCTCGGCACCATTCTCGCTCATCTCACCACCAGCACCGGCTTGATCGAACCGGAACTCGGGGATATCGCCCTCTTTGTCGCGCTGTCGATGGCGGCGTTTGCGGTGCTGTTCGGGACCCGGCACATCGACGCCACCGAGCATCAGGACGGATTGATGCTAGCGGTGGCAGCGGAATCCATGGTCAAGCTGGTCGCCTTCGTGACCGTCGGCATCTTCGTGACCTTCGTGATGTTCGATGGCCCCATCGCCTTGTTCCACAAGGCGATGGAACAGCCCAGCGTCGCCGCGGTCCTGACCGGCGAGCCGCACAGCGGCGCATTTATCGTGATGACATTGCTGTCGCTGTTCGCGATCCTGCTGCTGCCGCGACAGTTTCACGTCACAGTGGTCGAGAATCACAGCGAAGCCGAGATTCGACGCGCCGCCTGGCTGTTTCCGCTCTACCTCGTCCTGGTCAACCTGTTTGTGGTGCCGATCGCCGTCGCCGGACTGCTGACTTTTCAGCATGGCGAAGTCGACAGCGACATGTTCGTGCTCGCGTTGCCGCTGTCCGCGGGATCCGAATGGTTGGCACTCACCGCTTTCGTTGGCGGCCTGTCTGCGGCGACGGCGATGGTCATCGTGGAATCGGTGGCGTTGTCCATCATGGTGTCGAACGATCTCGTGATGCCGCTTCTTCTCAAGCAGCGCGCCGCGCTCGCGACCGGCCGCGGCGAGGCCGGCGAGCAATTGCTGACCGTGCGCCGGATTGCAATCTTCGCCATTCTGCTGCTTGCGTACCTGTACTATCGCTCGGCGGGCGACGCGCAGCTGGCCTCCATTGGTCTGCTCTCCTTTGCCGCCGTGGCGCAACTTGCGCCGGCCTTTTTCGGCGCCTTGGTTTGGCGACGAGGAACCGCCCTTGGCGCAATCGCCGGCATGACATCCGGCATTCTGGTTTGGGCCTACACGCTGTTGCTGCCGAGCCTTGCCGACGCCGGCATCCTCGGCCGCGAAATCCTGACGCACGGTCCGTGGGATGTTGCGATCCTGCGACCACAGGCCCTGTTCGGCGTCGAATTACCCCCGCTGGTCCATGGCGTGGTGTGGAGCCTGGCGGTCAACGTTTTCAATTTTCTGGTGTTTTCGTTCTGGCGCGCGCCCGCCTCGATCGAGCGACTGCAGGCCGACCTGTTCGTGCCCTCGGGCCTGACACCGATTGCGCCGAGTTTCCGATTGTGGCGGTCATCGGTCACGGTGGAAGAACTGACGACGACGGTCGCTCATTATCTCGGCGAAGAGCGCACACGCGCCTCATTGGACAGCTTCGCATCGACACGCCGGATCAGCCTGGAGCCCAAGAGCGAAGCCAATTTTGAGCTTCTGCGGTACGCCGAGCATATCCTGGCGTCGGGGATTGGGGCCGCTTCCTCGCGGCTGGTGCTGTCGCTGCTGCTGCGACAGCGTACCGTTTCAACCCGCGCCGCGCTGAAAATGCTCGATGATGCCAATGCGGCCATCCATTATAATCGGGAGATCCTGCAGACCGCGCTCGATCACGTGCGTCAGGGCATCGCCGTGTTCGACAAGGACATGCATCTCGTCTGCTGGAATGGCCAATTCGGCGAATTGCTGGGTCTGCCGCACGAGATTGTCCGGTTCGGCATCACGCTCGATGACATCGTGCGCTACCACGCGCAGCAGGAAGGCCTCGGCGCGGTCGGGACCGAAGCGCTGGTTCGCGAACGCCTGGCGCACTACACCGCCGGCTCGGAGTCATTTCTGGAGCGCTTTCCCGAACGCTCGCTCGTAATCGAGGTCCGGGCAAACCGCATGCCCGGCGGCGGCACCGTCACCACGTTTACCGACATTACCCCGAGCGTCGAAACCGCGGAGGCCCTGGAGCGCGCCAATGAAACTCTGGAACGCCGCGTGCGCGAACGCACCAAGGAACTGGAGCACCTCAACGCCGAACTGGCGCGCGCCAAGGCGACGGCTGAAGACGCCAACATCTCAAAAACACGGTTCCTGGCCGCAGCGAGCCACGACATTCTGCAGCCGCTCAATGCGGCGCGCCTCTATGTGACCAGCCTGGTGGAGCGTCAGGGAGCTGGAGAGGAAGCGCGCCTCGTTGGCAACATCGACGCCTCGCTCGAAGCAATCGAGGAAATCCTTGGCGCACTGCTGGACATTTCCCGACTCGACGCCGGCGCGATGAAACCGGAGATCTCGAGCTTCCGCATCGACGAACTGCTGCGTCAGCTCGACGTCGAATTCGCGCCTCAGGCGCGAGAGAAGGGCCTTGAGCTGATCTTCGTCCCCTGCTCCCTGACCGTTCGATCGGATCGTCGGCTGCTCCGCCGATTGTTGCAGAATCTGGTTTCAAATGCCGTCAAATACACCCAGCGTGGACGCGTCCTGGTCGGATGCCGGCGGCAGCACGGACGACTACGCCTTGATATCTATGATACCGGCCTCGGCATTCCGGCTTCGAAAAGAGGCGCAATTTTCAAGGAGTTTCATCGTCTCGACACCGGCGCAAAGATTGCGCGCGGGCTCGGCCTCGGCCTTTCGATTGTCGAACGCATTGCGCGCGTGCTGGACTGCAAAGTCGAGGTGACGTCCACAGTCGGCCAGGGTTCGCATTTTTCTGTCGCGGTCGCGGTCGCGCCAGCGGTTCCGAGCGACATCAGTGCCGGCGCGCCCCAGCGGGTCGATTTCGGCCGGCTGTCGGACATCGTGGTGCTGTGCCTCGAAAACGAGCCCAAGATCCTTGATGGCATGGAATTGCTGCTCAGCGGCTGGGGCTGCGACGTCGTGAAGGCGCTCGACCTTGCCGCGGCGATCGCGATGACGCACGCAACGACAAGGCCGCCGACCGGTCTGCTGGTGGATTATCACCTCGACGACTGCAACGGCGTCGATGCGATTGTTGCACTCCGCAAGCTGTGCGCCGCCGAACTGCCGGCGATCCTGATCACTGCGGATCGGAGCGCGGGCGTGCGCGAAGCCGCGCGCCTGCAAGGCATCCAGGTGCTCTACAAGCCGATCAAGCCGGCGGCGTTACGCGCGTTGCTGGCGCAGTGGCGCGTGCACCGGGTGGCCGCGGAGTGACGCGAGCCATATCGAGGCAGGATGAATCGGATCAGACGCTCGCGAACGGTGTCCGCTTCGCCGGATTGCGCGCTAGCGCGAGCCTTCCATCGGCGCAACTTGCGGCCACTGACCGATCTCGATCTTTGAGGCCGCGATGACAGCCTGAGTCCGGCTTTCAACTCCGAGCTTTTGCAGGATCGCCGAGACGTGGGCCTTGACGGTCGCCTCGGACACCCCGAGTTCGTAAGCGATCTGCTTGTTCAGAAGCCCTTCCGACAACATCATCAGCACCCGCACCTGTTGCGGCGTCAGCGCTGTCAGTCTCGCCATCAGCGCGGCGGTTTCCACGTCTGCCGCCATGGTGAGATCAATATCAGGCGGGGTCCAGATGCCGCCCCCGAGCACACGCTCGACCGCATCCCGGATCGGCTCGATCCCGAGGGTCTTTGGAATGAAGCCCGACGCGCCGAAATCCATGCACCGGCGGATGACAGCGGGATCGTCATTGGCGGACACGACCACGACAGGCACACCCGGGTATTGAGCGCGCAGGTACATGAGGCCGGAAAAACCGCGGACGCCCGGCATCGCGAGATCGAGAAGAATAAGGTCGAGTTCGCTGCCACGGTCGAGCAGTTTGGAGATTTCGTCGAAGGAGCCTGCCTCCGCGATATCGACATGCTCAAACAGGCCCGACACCGCTTCGCGCAATGCCCCACGAAACAGCGGGTGATCATCGGCGATCGCCAAGCGGTAGTGTGTCGGTTCAGTCAAAGGGATGCCCTATCTGGCGATGATCCGCTGACGCCGGACCCGCCCTCCCAGCAATCGCTTTCTGACCCCGTCCAAGCGCGCCGTCCAAGAGCCCCCGCGTGCGCGTTTGTGGTCCCAGCATTGCCGAGCATTTTAAAGAGATTACGCCTTGTTAACAAAGGGGGTCCAGACTTGTTCGCGACGTGTTCGAACTTTGGCTTTTCCATCTCATCAGGCGCTACCCGGATAGTGGCGTGGGCGCAGGGGTGGCACAGGCTGTGCATAGGACACGATCAGCGGGGATTCTCCGGGTGAATTCCTGGTTCGAGGCAAGGTCGGCCAGACGGCGGGCAACGCCTTTGGCCCTTCGCAGCAGGAAAGGACCCGGACGATGCTGAAAGAATGGCCGAAACCCGAAGTAGCGAAAGCATTGCTGAGCGATGAGCACCGGCATGCCTGGGGCGACTTGAAAAGAGTCATGTTGGCAACCCTCGGCGCCTGGATTGCCTATTTCTTGATCATCAACATGTTTGTGCGGTCGCTCAATAAGATCGTGGTGCCGGTGCTCAATATGCCGCTCGGGTTTTGCCTGGCGATTCAGGGCACCCTGGTGATGTTCGCGGTGGCGCTCTACACGCTGAACAAACGGGTCGACGGCGCCCTGGATTCTTAGGTCGCATCGCGACCGCGACCGAGGAACTGCAAAACGACCTCTCGGACGTGCGGCTGCGTGCGGTGTTCGGCCACGTAAACGCCTTGCCAGGTGCCGAGCGCCAGCGCGCCGCCGATCACCGGAACGTGCAGCGAGACCCCGGTCAGCATGGTCTTCACATGCGCCGGCATGTCGTCCGGCCCCTCGGCGTCGTGGACCCAGCCCGCATCGGTGGGCGCAAGGCGTTTCAGCGCCATGGTCAAATCAACCCGAACGTCACGATCCGCGTTCTCCTGGATCACCAGCGAGGCCGAGGTGTGCCGAATATAAAGCAACACGGTGCCGTTCAGCGCTCCGCTGTTGGCGACAAACTGCACGACCTCGCGGGTGATCTCGTAAAATCCCACACCGTCAGTCCCGATGGATAGGCTCGCCGTCGCCAACAGATCCGGCGCAACCCTGGTGGCTTTGGAAAGCTGCAGCTTCACGTCTTTTTCATCACCTCTTTTTGCCAGGTCATGATCATGTCCACGAGCTGCCGCCACACCTTCTGCACCATCACCTTGACGCGCTCGACGTCGGCATGGCTCGGCATCGGAACGCTCTGATCGTTGGCCGATGCTCCGTCCTTGGGACGATCCCTGGCATTGTCCCTGGCCTCGACGGCATCGGACCTGACACCGCTCGGCAACGGCAAGCCACGGTCGAGCAAAGCCTTTTTCAACGCGGCGTTATCCGCACGCAGGCGCCCGATTTCGCTGTCGAGCACGCTGCGATCGTCCGGTACGATCTCGCAGGACCAACCGACCGCGCGTCGGTTGCACAACGACACCACGCCGCTGCGGCTATCAAGCCGCAGAAATCCGTCCTCGACGCGGTTGTAGCTGTAGCGCGCATCATCGGATTCCGCGGGCGGGGCCTGGGCGACCGCATGGTCGCCGAACATCACCCCCAGCAGACACAAAGCAATGGCAATGGTGCGCATCATCTCGCCCCTTACACTCCGGCAGTGGTATCGCAACGTTCCGGCGACTGTACCGGCGGATCCCGCCGCTCGACAACCGGCAGGGCAATATCCCGTGCAAGAGGGTTCTCCGTGCGCGTCGACAGCGCTTCCGAAAACGCTGCGATCGGGTCCCCCGCAGCCACCGTGAAGTGTTTGATTGATATGCCTTATCAACGAGATGACAAAAAGATGGCCATTCTTGACTCGTGTGAATCCACTCAGTATGGTCCGCGCGGCCTCGAGGGGGCGGGTAGTTCGGATCGCGGTGACTGCGCTGAGGTCGAGACATGGCCGACGACGCGCGTGATGCAGGCGACCCGGGCGACCGGTCGACCGATGAGGCTGCTCTCTCCGCGAGGCTTCGGCATCTCGGCGAACGGCTTGATCGAGAACGGGCAAGCCAACCGTCCGAAACGACTTCCGGTGCTTCATCCACCTCCGACGGTTCGGGGCTGGCCCGTGGCTTGCGCCTCTCTAGCGAGTTGGTGGCAGGCGTTGTGGTCGGCGCCATCATCGGATGGGCGCTGGATCACTGGGTCGGGATCTCGCCGTGGGGGCTCATTGTGTTCGTGTTGCTCGGCTTTGCCGCCGGCGTGCGTAATGTGATCCGCGCCGCCGCGACAGGAAACACACCGAGCGATCGCGGCAGCTAGCCGCTCTTTTCGCTGTTGTTGCGGGCAAGCAACGCGCGGCGAGGCAACGAAAGAGACTGATCCGCGCATGGATCCGATCCATCAATTCGAGATCACCAAGATCTATCCGCTCTTCAAGATCGGATCGGCTGAATTCCATTTTACGAATTCCGCCGCGTTCA